>JAABVA010003224.1_pt1 | contig 15680 bp, 15 predicted proteins | sample 5560331 | NCBI WGS metagenome assembly JAABVA01 (sample SAMN12812661, study PRJNA571458) | rock metagenome | isolation source: Antarctica rocks | place: Antarctica: Victoria Land, Mt New Zealand sud | collected 2016-01-07 | reverse complement strand
GCGGACCGGCGGACCGGCGGACCGGCGGACCGGCGGACCGGCGGACCGGCGGACCGGCGGACCGGCTCGGCCGCCCCGACAATTCACGAGCCCTGGCCCGCGACGGCGCTCTATGGACATGAACCTGCGAGCACGAGAGGCATACTCACCAGACCCTTCAGGGTCCGTCCCTGCCTCCTTCCTTCAGGGTCATGGCCGTTGAGCCACCGGGCTACGACGCGACCCGCGCTATGCGGCGCTCGCCCGTGGCGATGAAGACGACGCGCTCGCAGATGTTGCCGGCGCGGTCGCCGATGCGCTCCAGGTTGTGCGCCATCCACAATAAGTACGTGTCGGTGGTCAGCCCATCCTGGTCGCCCTTCATGGCTGCGAGGAGCGACTGCACCAGCCGGTTGTGCAGATTGTCCACGGCGTCGTCGCTGGCCCACACCATGCGCGCGCGCATCGCATCGCCCGCGCGGTAGGCGTCGAGCGCCCCCTGCAACTGCACACGGGCCAGCGCGGCCAGGCCATTGAGGCCCAGCAGCATCTCCCTGGACGGCGCGGAGGGCAGGCGGGCCACCAACTGCGCGATCCCCTCGGCGTGGTCCGCGATGCGCTCGAGCTCCTCCGCGATGGCCAGGGCGGCGAGCACGGCCCGCAGGTCGCCCAGCGCCGGCTGCTGCAAGGTGATGAGGTGCGCGCCCATCTCCTCGATCGCCGTGCATTCCCGATCTATGACGTCGTCGCCCCTGATCACCGCGTCGGCCGCGGCGCGATCGCCGCGCGCCAGCGCGTCGACAGAGCGGCCGATGGCCACGTCGACGCTCTCACCCATAAGAAGGACGGCTCCACGCAGCTCGCCCAGTTTCCGATCCAATACAGTCCGCAACATTGTACTCACCATCTTCCTACGTGGGGCCGCGCTGGGCTCTCAATCTACATGTAGTATCGTCTACCTATCTATTGTGACGACAGTCGTCTCTCCAACCCTAATGGCTCACTCCGGCCAGCGCCTTGCCGGCCGGCCGATCCTCCACCAGAGCAGGCAGATGCGTTCCTCCGGCACAGGCGTAGCGGATCGCCAGCAGCACCAACAGCCAGCCGTCGCGCGTCGTCGGCTGGTAACCGCCGATGTTGATCCCGGCCAGCATCACCGTCGTCGCCGCGTCGAGCCCGAGCTCCGCGGCCAGGAGGGCCAACGCCTGCGGTGTAACCATGGTGGCCTCGGCGGCGACCGGCTCGCCCAGCAGTTCCGACGTGGCCATCCCCAGCGCCCCGGCCAACGCGCCGAGCACCTCCAGAGAGGGCTGGTCCTGCTTGCCGTGCTCGAGCTGCGAGACATACGAGGGGCTGACGTCGGCCACGCGCGCCAGGTCCTTGGCCGTCAGGCCGATCGCCTTGCGCCGCCGCTTGATCCGCTCGCCGAGCTCGCCGTCGCCGCGCGCCTTCTTTTCGTCACCTCGTGCGTTAGTTCGTGCCATACAGAGGATTATAACACAGAGTTAACTGCTAGTAAAGTACTGTGAAGCACAGTAAAGACTAGCGCGCCGCGCCGGGTTAAGCGCCTTACTCCTGGTCGCCCTCGCCCTCCCCCTCCATGATTTGCTGCATCGCCGCCATGCACTCGACGCAGACAAAGGCGTAGCCCAGGGAGAAGCCGCGCGCGACGTGTTCGGCGCAATACACCTGCCCGCAGGAGGCGCAGTGCAGCGTGGCGCGCTCGCCGCAGATGGGGCACAGGTGTTCCGCCACCATCTCGGCGTGGGAGGTGTTGTCATGAGTATCCATACTACTAAGATACCCCTTTATGGCTGCCTGAATATCTTGGGGGGGGTCAGAAGCCGGCGCGGGGGTGGTGGTAGAAGTAGTCGCGGAACTCGTCGATCTTGGAGATGTAGAGCCCGTTGCGGTGGCTCGCGAACGTGTCGCCCGAGTGGTAGAGCGCCAGCGCCTTGTGTGCGTTGCGCCCCGTCCTATCGAGGTAGTAGTCGAGCAGCAGCGTGCCTTCCAGCGCGTTGTTGACGGGCACGTTGGGGTCGAGGTCGTAGCCGACGAGCGCGCGCTGCACCCAGCGGGCCATGAACGGCATGATCTGCATCATGCCGATCTCTCCGCTCGCGCCCCGCACCATCGTCCACTGCGTTTCGCGCCAGGCCAGACCCTTGACCAGCGCCGCGTCGACGCCGGTTAGATTGGCCACGTCGGTCAGCAACAGGCCCGTGTGCAGGCGCTCGGCCGGCACGCCGGGGACGAGCGTGCGATGCAGGTGGGTCGCATAGTGGTGCAGCACCAGGCGCTGCCCGGCGTAGATGAGGCCGCCGTCGCCCAGGCCGTTCTGGCCGCTCAAGGTGAGGGGGTCGGTGTGCATGCGCGCAGCGATGGCCGAGAGGGTGTCGCCCGGGCGCACGTCGTAGGACTGCGGTCGATCGGTGACGTAGGGGCGGACCGCGAAGTAGGGCGTGCCGAACGGCCACTGCAGCACACGAATCTGTTGCCCGGGGCCCATGTTCCACAGTCCGCCGTTGCGCCGTCGCAGCAGCCACGCCACGTCGTGGAAGCGTTTGGCGATGCGCGCGACGGTATCGCCCGGGCGCACCGTGTAAAATGTGTAGACCTGGCGCACCGGTTGATGCGTCAACCTGTCCACCATGACGGCCTCCGCCCGCGCGTCGGCGGCGAGCCCAGCTGTGTCCGCCGCCGGTGCGCGCATGCGGTCCGGGTGACGCTTCGCGGCATGTCCGTGTCGATGCGCCGAGCCCGGTGCAAGCCTCGTCGTCGCCGATGGCCGGGCGCTCGCGATGGCGGGCGTCAACCCTATACTCGTCAGCGCGGCCATCGCCCCCGCCGCGGCGACCGTTCGCATGACCACGTTACCGATCCGCATGCCTCCCCCTTGAACTATCAGGCGCCGGCCGTCAGCTAGCGGCCGCTAGCTGACGGCCGGCCGCTGGTAATTGACAACTCCTAGCTTATACGGAATGTCCCCTTGCGCACCAATATATGTCGCGGCCAGGTCACCGTGATACTGTCGTGCGCGTCGAGCCAGCGCGGGTGCGGGGGCGACCCTTTCACGCCGCGCCGGCGCGCCGCACGTGCGAGGGCCGCGCGCAGCCAGCGATCCCCGGGCAAGGTGACGACGTATGCGCTGCCGCCGCGCGCGTCGGCGCGGAGTGTCGCACGGAGCGCCGGCCCCCCTGGCAGGTCGAGCCTGTAGGCGACCGTCGCACGCCCCGCCACACCACGCACGCGCAGGGTGAGCCGGGCGCCCGCGCGGACGCGGGCGGGCGCGAGCGCGACCGACAGGGCCGGTCCCCGCGATGTCACCTTGCCGTTAGATTGATTCCGCTGGCGGGTCGCACGCAGTTGCGCGCGCGCCCGCATGCGCGTCGCCGTCGCCGTCGCCGTCGCCACCGGCGAGGGGGTCGCGGTCGCCGTGGCGGTAGGGCTCGCGGTCGCCGTGGCCGTCGCGGTGGGGCTCACGATGGGGCTCGCGGTGACCGTCGTCGGCGTCGTGGTCAGCGCGGGCGTCATGGTCGCGGTGGCCGTCACCGGCGGCCACTCCACGGAGGTCGCGCCCGGGGGTGGCGACGCGGCCGGCGCGATGGCCGTCGCCGTGGCGATAGTCGTGGCGATAGTCGTGGCGATAGTCGTGGGACCGACAGGACCGGAGATCGCCGTCGCGGGGGTCGCCGTCGCGGGGGTCGCCGTCGCCGAGGCTGTCGCCGCCGCCGAGGCTGTCGCCGCCGGCGGCGCGCTCGGCGGCGGCAGCGAGCCCGTCGCGGGCGACACGTAGCGGCTGTTGATATAGCCGTAGCGATGGTTGTAGGGTATCAGCCACCAGCCCGCGGCGTCGAGCGACGTGTCGAGCAGGCGCGACACATAGACCTGGCCGTTCGGAATACCCCCGATGATCGCGCCGTCGGCGCCCGGCTCGTCGCGCACGTTGAGGGTGGAGGCCGCGACCAGCAGGCGCGTCCCCGCACCGGGCGAGACCCTCCCGGCGTCGACCCAGGCCACCGCGCCGTTGTAGTACACCTCGTCCCACCCGCTCGACGAGGTCACCACGGCGAACTGCTCGCCCCAGTTGGCCGTGCCCAGCGCCCTGCACGAGGCCGACGGGCACGCGTAGAAGGTGGCCTGCCCCGTCGCGACGGAGGCCACGTACGGATCGACGCCGTCGGGTGCGGCGCCGCCACGCACCAGGGCCATATAGTAGCCCCAGTCCCACAACGGACCGGGGTCGGTGTGCGTTGCGTTGGGCACGTTCTCGTGGCCGAAGATGCTGTTGCGGTCCGTCGCTATGGTGAGCCCTAGCCCCGCGATGAGCGCACGCAACACGGCGGCCGAGGCGTCGTACTGCGCCGGCGTGTAGCCTCCGACAGCGCGGTAGCCCTCGTGCTCGATACCGATCGAATGCTGGTTGACGTACCAGTTCCCGGCGTGCCAGGCGATGTTGTGGACCCGCACCAGCTGGTAGACCGTGCCGTCCTGGCAGACCAGGAAGTGCGCGCTGGCGGCCGATCGGGGATTCTGCAGCCAGTTCAGGGAGGCGGCGCAGCCGCCCTCCGTGTCGTGGACGATCGCGTAGCGCACGCTCAGATCGTCCGGGCGATTGGCCGCGGTGTAGTTAGCTGTCGGCGCCCACACCGCCCCGGGGTAGTCGCCGGCGGCCGCGCGGGGCGCAATCACCGCCCCAATCGCCCGGACCTCGCGCCCACTCGCCCCTGCCCTAACACCCGCGGTCGTCGGGACCGCCTTGAGACCAGGCAGGCGCAGGCTGTCGAGGACGTCCGGGTCCGCGTTGGCGCCGGGCGTCGGCGCCAACGCGAGCGTGCGGCGTCGCCCGTGCACGACGGCGCCCCGCGCCATGGTCGCATACACGTCGCGTAGCATGACCGTCGCAGCGAGCCGCGTGCGCATGCCGGTGAACAGCACGATGGCGCGCGCCCAACCGCCCGGCGTCGCCGGCAGCGCGCGCCTGGGGGAGAGGGCGCGCGCGGTCGCGGCGAGCAACAGCGCGCCACCCAGCGCGTTGGCCGCGTCGTCGCGCGCGAGGAGCGCAGGCGACGCGCGCAGGAGCTTCGCGGCCGCGCCGAGCGTATCCCGGTCCGCAACGCCCACGAGATCCATCAGGCCGTAGCCGCCGTCGACGCTGCGCAGGCCGGGGCGGCCATCCCAGGAGCTCTGCACGTAGGAGAGGGCCAGCAGCACGGCGACGGGCACGCCGGAGCGCGCGGCGGCGCGCGCGAAGACCGCCTGCTCAGGTGGGTCCGGACGGACGGACGATAGCGCGGATGGCGCCGATGGCGCGGGACCCGCAGCGGCTAGGCGCGACGCGGCCACCGCGGTAGCCGCGCCATGCCGGACGCTGAGGGCGGGCAGGGCGAGGGCGGCGAGCAGCAGCAGGCGCGGGAGGAAACGGGCACAGGCTGGGCGGGGCACCGTTCAGGCCTTTCTTGTGCTGGCGTGCCGGCGGGACGCACGGACGGCACAGTCAAGGGGGACGGATGGGGCGCTACTGCTACGATACTCTAAAGGCGCCTCCCTGGTCCAATAGCCCGATGCTTAGAGGATTTTACTTCTGCAGGGCCACGTCGTCGTCGGGCTCGAAGCGCAGCGGGAGGGCGGCGCTCGCGACGGGTCCCTTGGGCGTGCGGCCGAAGCGGTAGGCCAGCATGAAGCGCAGGTGGCGAGCGCCGTCGCGTAGGGCGTTGAGCTTGGAGGCGCCGGCGCGCGGGTAGTAGGTGATCGGCACCTCGGCCACGTGCAACTTGGCCTCGGCCGCCTTGATCACGAGCTCGGAGGCGAACTCCATACCGGGGCTGATCAAGCCCATGCGCAGGTACGCCTCGCGCGTGAACGCGCGCAGCCCGCTGTGCGCGTCGGAACTCTTGAGCCCGAAGAGCGCGTTGAGGATAAAGGTGAGGACAGGATTGCCGATGTAGCGGTGCGTCCACGGCATGGCGCCGGGCAGGATCGTGCCGCTGAACCGCGAGCCGAGCACGTAGTCGTACCCGTTACGCAGCGGGGCGATCAGGCGGTCGATCTCGCGGAAATCGTAGGTCTGGTCGGCGTCACCCATCACGATGTACGCGCCGGTGCTCGCCGCGAAGCCTTTGTGGTAGGCGTTGCCGTAGCCGCGCAGGGGCTGGTGCACCACGCGAGCGCCGGCCGTCTGCGCGATCTCGACCGAGCGGTCGGTCGAGCCGTTGTCGGAGACGATGACCTCGCCGGGCAGGCCCGCCCGATCGAGGCCCTCCTGCGCCCAGGCGATGCAGCGTGCGATGCCTGCCTCCTCATTGAGGCAGGGCATGACGATAGAAATCTTTTCGGCCCCTTTGGCCGCCCACGACGGTTTCGGTTCCATGGTGGCCTCTCGGGTGGCCTCTTGAAGGGGGTCCACGCCTACGTTTCGCACGCTTATCTCCCAGTACCGCCGGGGGCAGGACCCCCGGAGTTCTACCACTGTCTGGTCTCAGACCTAATTCATATCTTACTGGCCTTCTCACGGCAACATGGGCAATTATACCAGCTACATTAACACGGCGTGAAAAACAGGCGCCGCCCCGGTTCCCGTTGGGAATCGGGGCGGAACGATGGCCTAACTGAGCTTGACGAAGTAGCTACGGCAGGCGAAGTCGATGAGGTCCTTGCGCAACGTCGGCGACACGTCGTAGTAGCGGGCCGCGCTCAGCAACTGATTCAGGAGGTCGCGCGGGTGGCAGGCCTGAGGGTCGCGCTCCGCCTTGTCGTAGTACTCGTCCATGAGATACACGAAGGCCTCCTCGACGTACTCGACACCCTTGGCCCTGGCTACGCGCTTGAAAATCTCTCTGAACTGCTCGGGCGTCGGCGAAGGCACCTCGATCTTGTATTGCATACGCCGCAGGAAGGCGTCGTCGACGAGGTCCTTCGGCGAGAGGTTGGTCGAAAAGACGATCAACTCCTCGAACGGCACCTTGATTTTTACCCCTGTGGCCAGGTTGAGGTAGTCGACGTGTTTCTCCAGCGGCACGATCCAGCGGTTGAGCAGCGCGGCCGGCGAACACTGCTGGCGGCCAAAGTCGTCGATCAGGAACATGCCGCAGTTGGCCTTCATCTGCAGCGGAGCCTCGTACGTCTTGCTCTCGGGCGAATAGGTCAGGTCGAGCGCCGGGAGCGTGAGCTCACCGCCAGCCACGACGGTGGGGCGCTGAGAGCGCACCCAGCGCCCGTCGACCTCGCGCGAGGGCTCCACGACGGCGCGGTGGACCGACTCGTCGAAGACGCGTATGATCTCTCCCTCCACGATCACGGTGTGCGGGATGTAGACGTCGCCGCCCAGGCAGGTAGTGGCGATCTCGGCGATGGTCGTCTTGCCGTTGCCGGGCGCGCCGAATACGAAGATCGACTCGCCCGCGTTGATGGCCGGGCCGAGCTGCTCGAGCACGCTCGGCGCGAGCACCATGGCCGAGAAAGCCTTCTCGACGACCGCGCGCGTCACGTGCGCGTCGCGCGCGCGCTGGCGACCTACCATGTAGGTGTAGTCCTCCAGCGTGACGGGGCAGGCCCCGGCGTAGTTAGAGCGCCCGAGGAGCTCCTGCGCCTTGTTCATGCCTTTGTCGGTCAGGGCGTACTTATATAGCACGGGGTGCGGGCCGTTCGCGCCCTGCACCTCGATGAAGTAGCGCGTCTTGAGCTCTTCGAGCAGCCCGTCGACGAGGTTCCGGTAGGGCAGCTTGATGACCTCAACGACCTTGCGCGCCTCGATCACGCCCTGGAAATAGAAGATCTTGAGGATCAGGTCCGAGATGAACCCCGCCTCGAGACCGGTATCCTCGAGGCACTCGACCGCCAGCGGCGTGAGAGCAACGGGCGTCGCCCCGTCCATCGCGACAGCCGGGGTCGGCGGCGCGATGGACGGGGCGGCGGATGGAGCTGCAGAGGCCGGCTCAGCCGGGGTATCCCGCGGCGGCTTCGCCGTCGGCGGCGCGATGCGAACAAAGTCGAGAGCCATGAACACCTTCCGTAGACCGACAGGGCAGCCGCGGCGCGCCGCTCGAATCTCGGCGGTCCGGCGACGGGCCAACAGGAGACAGGGTACGGGACCATCGCGCCCGAGGGAATAGCCTTTGCCTGCTAGCCTAAGTAGTCAGCGCCTACCGCCTACTGCGTCCACGATATCGCGCAACTGATCGACGTCGAACGGCTTGGAGAGCACGCCGATGCCCGTGTCGCCGAAAAGACGGCTCTGCGAGGGGCTGAGCACGGAGGCGGTGCATAGCACGATGGGGATGTGCGCCGTGCGCGGGTCACGCTGCAGGGCGTCGAGCACCGTCAGGCCGTCCGGCGCCGGCATCATGATGTCCAGTAGCACCAGGTCGGGCTGAAGCGCGGAAACGACTTCGTGCGCCTCGCCCGATCTGGTCGTCCCGGTCGCCTCGACGCCCAACTCTCCGAGCAGCACCTGCAACATCTCGACGATGGCGCGCTGGTCGTCGACGACGTAGACCTTCATGGCCCCGCCCTCCCCGCCTCGCTCTCTATCCACCCGTCGAGCATGGCGGCGAGAGCCTCGTCGGTCGCCGCGTCGACGCGGCGCAGCAGATCCCACACCTCGGCGAGCGACGGGGACACGGCTCCTCCCTCGACCTGCCCGCGGACGGCGCGCCAGACCTCGCGCCGCAGCGCCGCCATCTCGCGCGCCAGATTCCCCGGGCGGACGCCTTGCTCGCGGCGCAGGCGCGCATGGGCATGAGCGGCCTCGACCCCTCCCCCCACGGTCGTCGCCGCCAGCGTGCGCGACGAGGACTGCAGCTCGAGCGCGATGGCGACCCCGTCGAGCAAGGCCGCGCCCTGCCCGTACAGGGCGGTGAGGGGAAGATCGGGCTGGTCGCGGAAAACGTCGAGGGTCGAGAGGCGCTGCACCCAGCGCAGCAGGATGCGCGCGCGGTCCTGGCGCAACAGCGTCGCCGCGCGACCCAACAAAGGATTGGTCGCGACGACCGGGGTGGCCAGGGCCGGATGACCCGCCAGGGCCGGATGACCCACCTGGCCCACCTGGCCCGCCTGGCCCACCTGGCCCGCCTGGCCCACTTGACTCGGCTGGTCGAGGCGCGCCGCCGCCGCGATCGCCGCGTAGAGCGCCTCGATGTCGAACGGCATCACGAGGCCGGCCGCGACGTCTAGGGATGTGTCGCGCAGCGCGCGGTCGACGAGATCCGGCGCGTCCGCTGTCACGACCACGCCGATCCCTCGCGTGGCTGTGTCCTGGCGCAGGCGGCGCAGCAGACTCCAGGGCGCATCGTCGCGAGGCAGGAGGTCGAGGAGCAGGACATCGGGCCTGTCGCGCTGCAGCCGCTCCGGCGTGGCTTCGCTATACGCGCAGCCTTCGGTCTCGTATCCCTCGGCCCCGAGCAGGATGCGGTTGAGCTCGAGCACCTCGTGCCGGTCGTCGACGATGAGCACCGAGCGCGGGCGGTCGGGGTGAAACATGGCGGCGGCCCATCTACTCTAGGGGGTGGATCTAGGGGTCTAGGGGGCGGATCTAGGGGGCGGCGGAGATGACTGCGGCGGACTCCTCCACGGCGCCCGGCGCGCCCCACCCCAATCGGCGCCGCGCCAGCTCGACGAAGCCCGCCTCGATCGTCGACTCGGCCCCGCAGTTGAGCGACGCCACCCCATGGGTCACGCCGTCGGAGCAGCGGCCGGTCGCAGGGTCGTAGACGGCCGCGCCGGACGGGTTGTCGCCGTCGAGCCAGGCAGCGCAGTCGAGGGCGAGGGCGCGGTGGCGCGGCCGCCCGGTGGCGCGGTAGAGGTCCTCTAGACCAAGAGCCAGCGTCGAGATGTCGTAGGCGCACTGGCACTCTTGCTGGCGCGGGTAGACATGGTAGAAACCGCCCGCGACGACCGGCTCGACGAGGTTGCGCACCGTACCCTCGCACGCGCTCAGATAGTCGAGGCGCGAGAAGAGGCGACCGGCCCGCGCCACGGCCTGCAACTGGTGATAGCCCCACATGGCCACGTCGGCCTTGGCCAGACGGTCGCGGAAGAAGCCCGGACCACTAGTCACGATGCTGTCACAGAGAGCGCAGATGCGCCGGCGCAGGGTATCGTCGGGGCGCGCGCGGTACAACTCCATCAGCGCGAGCGCGTGGAGGGCCTTGATTTTCATGTCGCTCGTCGGGGCCAGGCGACCGCGCAGGAACAGGCTCAGGTAGCGCTCGTCGCCGGTGACGCGCCAGGCCATGGCCAGCGCCCACAGGGCGCGGGCGTTCCACCACCTACCCCCGCTGTACGACGTCTGCCCGCGCCTGTTCCTGGCGCCCGAGTCGTCGACGATGAAGTTGAGGAAGCAGCCGTCGGGTTCCTGCATGTACTCCACGAAGAGGAGCCACTCGCGCGCCAGGCGCAGAGCCTCCGCCGAATCGGTCTCCTCGTGGGCGTGCAGGGCCAGGATAGCCGCGCGGGCCACATCGTCGACGCAGGCGATGCCCTCGAACCCGCTTTCCCTGGCTGTGATGAATTCCAGGGGCGGCTCGAGCCCGGGACCCGTGGGTCCGAGCGGGCGCGCGTAGATGGCGATGTAGGGGATGCGCCGCCCCTCGCGCTCGAACGAGCGGGTCAGGCGGCAGAGGTGTCGCAACACACCGGGCAACGCGCCCGGCGACATATCCGGCATCGGCCCGGACGCATGGGGGTGCGCGAGCTCGAAGTGTAATAACCTGTCCATGGGCAGAGGTCATAGGTCTGGGGACGGGACCTCATGTGTCTCCTTACGCTGGGCCAGCGGGCCAGAACGGGGCACGGGCTCAGGCTCAGTGTACTGTATTCCTGCATTCCGACCCTGTTCTACAGCAAGAATAGGACCCGCGAAACGCATCGCTCGTCACCGGACCCTCGTCACCGGACCCTTTCGAGCAGCGGGTTCTCACCGCGGTGGCGCCCGACCTTGGCCAGGTCGACCCACTGCTCGTCGAGCCGCACGCGCACGATGTCGGCGGTGTAGTCGTTGCTGGTACCGTCCGCGTCGCTGTTGGAGAGCAGCCAGCTGCCCACGCCGTAGACATCGACCGGCACGGCGAGCGCCTCGAAGCGGCGGATCTTGTCCGGCGAGAACCCGCCCGTCACCACGATCTTGACGGCGTGGCACCAGGCGCGAGCCTCGTCGAGCCACTCGAAGGGCACGCTCCAGTCGCGCCAGGCCTCGTCGATCGCCGTGCGCAGGTTGTGCACCAGGCGTGGGTTGACCCCACAGTCGAGCCGCCTGTCGCCCAGCGGCTCGACGCTTACGTCGCGCAGCGCGCCCCCCGTGTCGGGGCGCACCCCGCTGAGGCGGTAGCGCGCGGACTCCTCCTTGTCGCCCGCGCGCAGCGCCGCGAGGTAGAGCGGGAACAGGCGCTCCATCACACGCAGCGTCGTACCGACGCAGTCGTTGTGGAAGTCGACCAGCGCGACGCGCGGAATGTCGACCGGCTGGTAGCGGCAGAACTGAACCATGGTCTCGGCCGTGTCGCCCAGGAAGCAGGCAATGGCCGAGTGGGCGATGGTGCCGCCGCCGCTCCCGCCCCACCAGGCTCCTTGCTCGTCGGTCGAGATGCCCCGTCGCGAGTGGCCGCCGTGCTCCCCGTCGTAGGCAGCGACGGCGAGCGAGTAGGCGTAGCCGTGCAGGGCCTGCAGCTTGTAGTGCGCGAAGCGCGCCGGGAAGAATAAGACATCCTTGCCGCGCGCCGCCGTCAGCACCTCGTACACGTTGGTGGCCACGCGCGTGGCCTCGGTCAGCGCCCCCAGGATGGGCGTCTCCAGCACCGCGAAGTCGCGGTAGCGTCCCCGCACCCGTAGGACGGGCCGCACGTCACGCGGGTCGCCCCCATAGGGCACGCACACCCCGTCCTGCACCGCCTCCACCTCCAGGTGGTCGTACGTGTTGACGAAGTGATCCCCCTCGTCGAGGTAGCCCGTGGCCGTCTGCAGGATAGCCAGGGCCTCGTCGACCCCGGCCACGACGCTGAAGGGCTTGCGGCGCGTAAACACCTGCATCTCCACCACGATGTCCCCGATCAGGGCGGCGCGCGGGTCGACGCCCGCCGGGAGCGCGCCCGGCGAGACCTCGCCGGCGAAGTGGTAGCCGGCCCTGGACAGATCCGCGAGCAGGTGGGCAATGTTGAGGAAATACTTGTCCGAGTACCAGCCGCGCGGCAGGCGCTCCGCGTCGAGCTGGAACACCTCGGGGGACAGGCGCTGGCCGTTGAAAACGCTCATGCAGGGGGTTCCTCTCTCTGTAGCTTCTTAAGGAAGATTATCAGGCCGGGCGCGCCCATGCCCCCATCCCCGTGTCACGCTCTCGGCGCAGCTCCCGGCGCCAGGAGAGCAGGCCCCTGATCGACAAGAGCAGGAAGACCGCGTACAGCACGCCGGTCAGCCCGATGCCTTTGTAGACATACAGCGGGATCAGGATGAGGTCGGCGGCGATCCACAGGTACCAGGTCTCGAACACTTTCCGGGATAGCAGATACTGCGCGATCACACTCAGGACCGTGGTGAACGAGTCGACCCAGGGCAGGCTGGCGTCGGTCCGCGTGGCGAAGAACAGGCCCAGGGCCACGTAGGCGGCCGCCCCGAACCCGCACAACGTCAGGGCGGATCGGGCGGTCAGGCGCGTCGTCGGCGCGACGGTCCGCGCGCCGGCTGTGCGCGTCCACGCGTACCAGCCGTAGACGGTCAGCGCGAAGAAGAGGGCCTGCAGCAGCACGTCAGGGTAGAGCCTGACCTGGTAAAACAGCACGGCGAACAGGGCCTCGTTGACGAGACCCGTCGGCATGGTCCAGACACTCTCGCGCACAGCCAGGACCACGGAGAGCAGCCCGCACAGGTTGCCCGCGACCTCGAGCGGGCTCGACCCGAGCAGACCCTGCAGCGCGTGCGCGATGTGCGCGATGTGCGCGAGGCTCACGGCAAGATTCTTTCGCCATCCGGCCAGCTCTCGATAGGGTCGGTCGAGCGCACCACGCGCATGCCGGCGTCGCGGAAGCGCGCCAGCGCCGCCGCGGCCTGCGGCGTGAAGTCGGCCACGAAGCCGCCCCGGCCGTCCGGCACGGTCACGGCCGACATGCAGTCCTCCAGCAAATAGACTTTGCGCGCGAGCCCCGGATCGCGCGCCTCGATCTCGCCGAGCAGATCCTCGACCGAGCTCTTGACGCAGTGGCTCGCCGCCTGGCCGGCCACCACGACGGCGTCGGAGCGCAGCAGACGCTCGACAAAGGCCGTATTCTTTTCGGCCAACGGGCGGCCATCGACGCGCGTCAGCACCTCGGGGCGCAGCACCGAATAGTTCTCGGTCAGGGCGTTGCCGCCCTTGGTCTCCATCCACGACTGCGCGCCGCGCGCGTAGGAGTGGAACAGCCGCGCCTCGTGGACGACGCCAGCGAGGACGTGGCCCTCGCTACCCAGGATGCAGTGCGGCGGCCACAGGTACAACTCATACTTGCCGGCGCGCTCGAGCTCCACGCAGTAGAACTCGGCCTGTCTGAGCAGCCACCCATAGTCGCCGTCGCAGAGCCACGGGGCCATGTCGGGGTTGGGCCGATAGGTCCCGGCCCGGACGTCGGTGGCGCGCACGACCGTGTGCGCGGGGGGAGGCAGGCCGTCGCGGTCGATCCAGAACGCTGGCGAGAAAATCTGAAAAGCGACGTGCGTGTCCATGGTGGCCGTGATCGTCGTGATTGCGCCGAGATTGCGATAGATAAAGGCGGCGATGCGGGCGCTGTCGTCCATAGCGCCGGCGCCGCCACGCCCGCCGACATAGAGCGAGCCCTCTGGGAAGCAAAAGTCTTTCTGGCAATCGATCAACAGCAGGTGCAGGTCGCGTCGGGCCGCCCCCGCCGGCGGGATGTCGTGCGCGCGGCGCCACGCGGCCGCGTGAGCGAACAGGCTCGTCTCATCGGGGCTATAATCCCAGCGGCGCGCGTTCGCCGCGTCATAGTGCGGCGGTAGGGGCAATTGCGCCCTCGCTCCCGCCCCCGCCGATCTATCCATCGCTCCCATCACCAACCTCCTCGTGGGGCGCTCCTCGACGCCCATCACCTTTGATGCCATTATGCTCGTAAAGAGTATTATAAGCAAGCCCCGGCGACGGGGCGGCGCGCCACCCTGACGATGGGCGGTGCGGTCGTGGCTGCGTTGGACGGGGCCGGCCGGCCCCGTCCAGGTTGACGCCCTGCCGGCGCATCACGTAACGAGAGCCATCCACTAAACCCTCGCCACTAATCACTAAATACCTATCGAAGCGGGGGGCCGGGGATCTCGGGCGGGCCGACGTAGCGGTACAGTCGCGCTGGGCGGCGCGTGCGGCGGTCGCGCGCGCCCGGCACGGGGGACAGGTCCCAGCGCGAGAGCATCTGCCGCACGAAGTTGCTCGGGTGCAGCGACTCGCCCAGGATCGCCTCGTGCGCCAGCCGCAGATCGCCCATCGTGAACGCCTCCGGCAGCACGCGGAACACGAGCGGGGCGTAGGTGATCTTCTGGGTCAGGCGCCAGCGCGCGTAGGCTGCGATCGCGTCGTGGTCGAAGGCGAGGGGCGGGAGCCTGTCGACGGGGCGCCAATCCGCCGCCTGCGCGCCGCGCCCCGGGCGGACAGGGTGGTCGCCGAGGGGCAGCAGCCCGTAGTAGGTAACGGAAATCGTGCGGCCGCGCGGGTCGCGCGCGGGGTCGTCGAAAGTGTAGAGTTGCTCGAGGTAGGCGTCCTCGACGCCGGTGCGCGCGGCAAGGACGCGCGCGGCCGCCGCGTCGAGCCGCTCCTCGGCGCCGACGAGCCCTCCGGGGAGCGCCCAGGCCCCCGCGAACGGCTCGTCGGCGCGCTCCATCAGCAGCAGCGCCAGTATATCGTCTACGACGGCGAAGCAGGCCACGTCGAGCGACAAGGCGACACGATCCACACCCATCGATCCTCCAGCCCTTCTACCCCTCTATCTATTATGCTGGTGTTGAGCATTGATGAACAGAGACCGGCATCGAGGAACGCCGGCGCGCCTCCCCCACCGGGAGGTGAGGGCGCGCCGGCCATGTGGCGCGTCAGGCCGTCGCGCTGAGTGTATACACGGCGCCGAGCCCGAGCCCGCGCCGGTCGAGCAGGCCGCGCGCGACCAACTCCTCCAACACATCTTGCACATCCGCCCCGTCGAGGCCGAGCCCGACGGCGCGGGCAACCTGATCGGCCGTGGCCCCGTGCGGCTCCTCCGCCGCGATCACCGCGAGGATCTCCGTCGTCGTGGTCGGCGCGCCGGTCGCCGGCGCGGGGTCCGTGTGGTCTGCCATGGGAAGGGCTGCCTTTCGCCTATCCTGCTGGGAGACAGCGCCTGTCTCCCTGTCTCCGCCGTCACGATCACACTACACCCGCTAGCCGCTCCTGTCCACGTCCCGGACGCCAGGAATAAAACCTTTTCTCCCCGCAGGCCTCTGTCCCCCTCACCACCGACACACGTCCCCAGGGGGAAAGGACGCGCCGGCCATGTGGCGCGTCAGGCCGTCGCGCTGAGTGTATACACGGCGCCGAGCCCGAGCCCGCGCCGGTCGAGCAGGCCGCGCGCGACCAACTCCTCCAACACATCTTGCACATCCGCCCCGTCGAGGCCGAGCCCGACGGCGCGGGCAACCTGATCCCCGGTAGCGGCCTGTTGCTAAAATCTTGATGAACACTTTATTTATGGACGAGCCCTTAGCTA
>JAABVA010003223.1_pt1 | contig 15686 bp, 22 predicted proteins | sample 5560331 | NCBI WGS metagenome assembly JAABVA01 (sample SAMN12812661, study PRJNA571458) | rock metagenome | isolation source: Antarctica rocks | place: Antarctica: Victoria Land, Mt New Zealand sud | collected 2016-01-07 | reverse complement strand
TGACGGTGGGGTTGCGGCGAAGCTCGGCATCAGTGACCAGGCTCAGGAACGGCAGCACCAGCTGGTTCAGGGCCGTCACCGCGCTGTGGGTGAAGATCGTCGCGGTGGCTGGGTCGATGCCGGCGGCAAGGTAGTCGGCCAGCAGCTCGAGCACGTTGGCGGACAGGTTACCGACGCTGTCGCGGTCGACCACTAGGGGAGAGGTTGGACCACATGGTGGGACTCAGCGGGACGCTGGCCGAGCACGAGCACGGGGTCTGAGCCTTAGCGGAGCAGGATTCCGGACCGCGCGGCTGCGGTCCCGTTTGCCAGGGCAGGCCCGTGCCTGCCCGCTCCTGCCTGTTCCAGCGGGCGCAGAGGCTCCACGGTCAAGGGCGGCGCAGCCGAGCGCAGCGGTCCCTTGAGGGTGGAGGAGCGGACGCGTAGGCAGGGACCGCAGCCCTTGGAGGTGCAGTCCGAGCGCAGCGAGGTCACTTTCGGTGCTGGGGAAGTAATGCGGGCCGGCCGCCGTCGAGCCGGGGTCTGAGGTGCAGCGGTACAAGATCGCGATCCGGTGCTGTCGGTGTTAGACCACTGCACCCGGAGTTGCACGACAATGAGTCCGGTGCCGAACCCGCTGCGCTCGACGCAGCCTCGTGGCGGAGGAGTGATCGACGGTTAGCGCCGTCCCGGAATCGGTCGGTTGCGGGACACCGCCCAGGCCACCTCGAAACCGGCCGGCAACTGTCCCGCTAGGCGTCCCGCAACCGGCATGTCCGCGCCGAGTTCCGGGACGGTTTCCGGGACGGTCCCGGGCAGGCCTACGGGGCGTCCGGTCAGCCGTCGTGATCGGGGTGAAGCGGACGGGGTGGATCGGCTTCCAGTGGGTCAGAGATGACGTCAGGGAGCGGGATGATGATGGGCTGATCGCTCTCTGGGGAGTCTGGACTCTGCGGGGCGGCGGGCGTGGGCGGTGAGGGGGTTGCCGGAGGCGGCGGCTTATCGGGGCTCATGGCTGGCGCTTACCCGGTTCGCGTCGCCACACCATGCGGGCCGCGAATCGAGACCGCGGTGCACTCGCCTTCTGAAAGCGACATTGAGTTCCGGGACGATCCCCGGATGGGCAGCTCCGCCGGCGATCCGGCCGCCTACAGCAACACGGTCCGCATCGGCTACGCCCGCGTCAGCGGACGAACCCAAGACCACCAACTACAGCTGGACGCGTTGGCCGCCGCAGACTGCCGCGACATCGTCATCGAGACCGCCAGCACCCGCACCGATCGGCCCAAGCTGCGCCAGGCCCTCGCCGTGCTCAAGCCCGGCGACACCCTGGTGATCTACAAGCCCGAACGGGTCCGCCCGCTCGATGAAAGAACTCCTCGTGCTGCTGGAGGACCAACTGCACGCCCGTGAGATCAACCTGCAAATCCCCACCGGCACCTGCGCCGGGCTGCACCGGCCCACCATCGCCGACAAGATGCTGTTCATGGTCGCCGCCATGGCTGCGGAGATGGAACGCGACCTCATCCGCGAACGCACCCAAAGGCGGAACTGCCGCGGGTCTGACAGAACGGCAAACCTCCCCGGGCATTCCTCCACTCCTACCGCCAGGCAGGCGGGCTGGTCCGCCGACGGGGATGACCATCCCACTCGGAAAGCGGCGGAGACTGCCACCACCAGTCAGGGTCGTGGACAAGTCCGTCGACGTGCGCCCGTCCGGTCACTCCGAGCAGCAGCTGGTCGGGAGCGGCTAGGTCTGGTGGTACCCAGGGGAAGACTCGGGCGACGGTGGCGGCACAGACCGGTTCGGGAAGTGACAGCTCGACGTGAAGGGTGCCGGCGACGTCGTGGCCGTGGACGAGGATCTCCGTGACCGCCATGCCTGTCCAGCCGCTGGCGTCCGCGAGACCGCTGGGATGCCAGGCCCGGCCTGTACCCAGGTCGCGGAGCAGCCCGGCGAGCACATGCGCGGCGGTGACGACATTGTCGAGCAGCTCCGATGGCGGCGCGGGCCGCTCGGTATGCAGAACGGGAAGCCGGCGATCTGCCCGCCGGGCGACGTGCCCCGCGTAGTACAGCAACGCATCGGTGATGTGCTGGACGGCCCGGCTGGCGGGCCAGCGCGTCGGGACGGCAAGATCTGACCAGCGGGGGTCATTGTCGTCGGCTGTGGTGAGCGGACCCAGAGCGGCAGCAGCCACGGTGATGTCAGCGGGCGGCAGCTCAGGCACCTTGTCACTGTTGCATTTGGTGATCGCATCAGCTGCTCCGCTCACCTAAAACGACCGCTGACCGCAAGGGACACCGGATGCAAGAGTGCTTGGAACGAGCGCACCCATTGAAAACCTGCTAGCACGCTTGGAGGAGGACGGCTTCGTCGTTGTGCCGGGAAGGCTTTCGGCTGACGCTCTTGGCTCAGCGCGGCAGTGCGCGACGGGCTCCTCGCCGTCGTTGGCTGGTCGGACAACGCCTTCGACGGCCATCAGACGCGGCGTGTCTACTCGCTTATTGGGCGTCTCGGCGAGCTGGCACCCCTTGTGTTGGATCAGCTCGTCCATCGGCTTGTCGCTGCACGCCTTGGTGAGGCGTACCAGCTCGGGATGCTGTTCCTCACTGCAGTGGATCCCGGCGAGCGTCAGCAGGCGCCTCACTTCGACGCGGGCATCTACCCCCTCGAACGCAAGCTCGAAGCCGAGACGAACGTCATCTGGGCGCTCGATGATTTCATCCTCGATAACGGTGCGACCTGCGTTGCCCCGGCAAGTCACAAGTGGGATCCGGGGCGCCGGCCCCATCCTCATGAGCTCAAGGCGGTTGGTGGTGGCAGCCGGCAGCGTTCTCGTCTATAGCGGCAACCTCTGGCACGCGGCGGGCAGGAACCGTACCGACCATCCGCGGCGAGCCCTCATCTTCGAGTGTGTCCTGCCGTGGCTGCGGCCGGCCGACAACCATCTCCTGACCGTGCCGCTCGAGGAGTTGATGCTGCTGAGTCCCGAGCTACGCCGACTGGCAGGGCTCGTGCCGGCAAGTCCCTACCTGGGTCTGGTCGACGGACGACACCCGGACGAATGGCTCCAGAGCCTCCCGGCATCGCGGTAGACCAGGTGCTCGGTGTCCACCCCGATGGCCTCACGGATGGTGCCCGGCTGACCGAGTTCGAGGGTGCTGCTCACCGGGCCCGTCATGACGCCGCTGCTTGTTCCACTAGAAGCGTGTCCGTGATGACGTCCGCGTTGTCCGTCCGCCAGGCGATGGCTCGTGGGAACTCGTCCCTGAGGCCACCTTCCCATGCGTTCCGCCAGGCCAGGTCCGCCCGAGCAGCGGCCTCCTGGGCCTGCATGACGTTTCGAGTGCGTGCGAGCGCCATGGGCACGACCTGTTCGCGTTGGGCAATGTCCATGCCGTAGGCGTCGGCGAACAGCCGCGTCCTCAGCAAGACGTCAGCGTCGCGCAGAACTGCGGGTCTGTCCTCGACAGGTGCGAACGGCGCCCAGTAGCCCAGGGCGTTGACCAGGTCGAGCACCTTGGTCGTTCGCCTGCACTGGTCGAAGTCGATGAAGGCGGCGGGGAGGCCGTCTCGGAAGACGACGTTGGTCGGGGCGTAGTCGCTGTGCGCGATCAGCTCGGGCGTGAAGACGATGGAGACCACACTGGGCTACCGGGAGATCCTGAACTCAAGTTGCCTGGTCCACGTGGCCATCGGCGCGGCACGGCAGCCGGTCGGCTTCGTCGCGACGGGCAGAAGCAGGGACAGCGATGCGGGCCGCCATGTCGGCGAACTCCAGGCCATCTACCTGCGCCCGGAGCTGTGGGGGCGCGGCACTGGCTCCCGGCTCCACGACGTGGCCATCTCCGCACTAGCGGCGGCTCCTTTCGGCGAAGCGACCCTCTGGGTGCTTGAAAGCAACAGCCGCTCGCGCTCGTTCTACGAGTGGAAGGGCTGGCAGCCCGACGGCACGGTCAAGCGGGACAGCATCGGCGGTGCGGACGTCGTTGAAGTTCGTTACCGCAGGTCGCTTCATCTTGAGCCACTTGCCTGACAGGGGACTGTCAGCGCTGTCTCGGTAGCCGATCGTCTTCCGCAGCTACAGGCGCGGTCTACGGTCGGCTGGTGTCCAAGGAATATGACCAGGCGCTCGCGGCCGCCTTCAGCGCTACCCGCGAGGTGCCGCTGGGAAATCTAACGGTGTGGCGAGCAGCCATCGAGCAGCATCTGCGCCCGCGGCCAGGCCTGCGCGTGCTCGACCTCGGCGCGGGCACGGGGGTGTGGGCACGGGCGTTCGCCGACTGGTTCGACGTCGAGGTCGTATGCGTGGAGCCGGCGGCGGCGATGCGCGAGCGGGCGGTCGTCGCCGGCATGCTGGCCGGTTCAGCGGAGCACATCCCCCTGTCCGACGCGTCGGTGAACGCGGCGTGGCTGTCCACCGTGGTGCACCACCTCCCAGACTTGCCGGCGGCGGCCGTCGAGCTGCGGCGCGTGATCCGCCCTGGCGGCCCGGTCCTCGTCCGCTCCGCGTTTCCTGGCCGCTGCGACCGCATCGGGCTGTTCAACTACTGGCCTGAGGCTCTCGATGTTGTCGCGGGCTGGCCCACTATTCAGGATGTCCGCAACGCCTTCTTCCGCGCCGGCTTCGTTGAATTCAACCTGCAAGCCGTGCCGCAGATGACCGCGGCGTCGATGCGGGAGTGCATGAGCGGCTTCTCCCGCGAGGCGCACACACCGCTACGGCTCATCGACGACGACGCTTACGCCCGGGGCTTGGCCCGAGCCGAGCAGGCCGCCACACAAGACAGCGGACCGGTCGTCGATGAGCTGGACCTGCTCGTCGTCAGGTGACGACCTCGCCCAGTCGATCCAGAACCGGATCAATCACCGAGCGTTCCAGGCCGCTCGCGCGGATGGCGACAGGTGCTGATCGCCTACTGGGTCGAATTCCCACCGGCCGGGGGATCTGCGGCCACGTGCGGCGCGCTCCACGCTTGCTGTGCGATGGCGAGAGGTGCCGGGAAGCGCGAACGAACAGCCGTTGGAGGGCTGGTCCGTGTTCAGCGGCAAGGCAGAGCTGTTGCGCACGACGTCCAGCTCGTTGGCCGCAGTGATCTCGACAGACGCCCCGAAGGGACTTCCTGTCCGGCTGGGTCCGCAGCCCGGTGAGCGGTCGTCGAAGTAGACGGCGGCTTGGTCCAGCTGCGGGTACACCTGGCCCCTGTCGCAGCTGGCGTAGAGGTAGACGAGCCTCACCGCAAAGTGATCCACGATCGGGGCCGTCCCGGAATCGGGCGTTCGCGGGACAAGAGAAGGTGATGGCTGTCGTGGCGCCGCATTAGGCCCGGTACCAGCTGGCCTGGAGGCGTGAGCCCCGGGACCGAGAGGAGACGTTATGCCGATTACCGTCGCTGACCTGGGACGCTTCAAGCGCGAGGGTCATCGCTTCGTCATGCTCACCTGCTATGACGTGCAGACTGCTCGCATCTTTGACGAGGTCGGCGTCCCCTTCGTCTTTGTTGGCGACACGCTCGGGATCATGGTCCTCGGGCACGACACCACCCTCCCGGTGACGATGGATGACATGATCCGACACTGCCAGGCGGTCGGGCGTGGATTGACGAACTCGCTGCTCGTCGGAGACCTGCCCTTCGGCTCGTACGAGGCGTCAGTGACCGAGGGGGTGCGCAACGCCATACGCCTGGCGAAGGAGGGCGGTGTCGCAGTGGTCAAGATCGAGGGGGCGGAAGCGCCACTCGTGCGGGCGCTTACCGCCAAGGGCATCGCGGTCATGGGTCACCTGGGCCTCACGCCCCAGTCGGTGCACGCCCTTGGTGGCAACAAGGTTCAGGCCCGTACGCAGGCCGCGGTAGACCAGCTCGTCACCGACGCTCACGATCTCGAAGCGGCGGGTGCGTGCGCTGTTGTGCTCGAGGCGGTCCCTTCCGAAGCTGCTCGGCAGGTAACCGAGTCCCTATCCATCCCGACGATCGGGATCGGTGCCGGACGGGCCTGTGACGGCCAAGTGTTGGTCAGTACGGAGATGCTCGGCTTGGTCGCCGGTGATAAACCTCGCCCGCGCTTCGCCAAGCTCTATGCCGACCTCCGGGGGGAGATTGCCAACGCAGCCAAGGCGTTCGTCGCGGAGGTGGCTGCCGGCGACTATCCAGATCACGAGCATTCTTATGACTGGACGATCCAGTAGAGCGGGATGCCTCGCCCGGATCATCACTAGTGTCGTGTCGACACTAGGGTCAGGAATGGAACGATTCGTTGGTGGCCTCATCGAGGTCGTTCCGCGTGGAGACGACATGTGGCTTCGCGATCAGAACGGGTATAGGCCGGCGCTACCTGCGCAATGCCGCGAGTCTCCAGACGCGCTGCCGCTCCTTGTCGTCGAAACTGCGCAGGAGACTGCGATCGAAGCGCTGTGGTCGAAGGGCGGTCTGGCCGGTCTGGCCGGTCTGGCCGGTCTGGCCGGTCTGCCCCGATCACCCCGATACGCATCCGCTGACCCCGCTTGCCACCAAGGCGGGTCTGGTGTGGGCCTGGCCCCGTAGCGAGCGCTCCGTCAGCGCGGTGGGGCAGATCCGGGCCGCCGAGGTCAGCGTGCCCGTCGAGACCGCGCGGTAGAAGTCGGTCGAGTTGTTCACGCCGACGCACTTGCCCCGCTCGTCGCCGCGACGCTGCCGAGGGTCTCAACGACCGTGCAGGGCGCGCCGCCGGCGACGATGCCGTTGGGCTGGTGCAGGTGCGGGGCCACCTCCCACCGCGCCGTGATGCCGTCGAAGGTCAGCTCGTCGGACTCGTAGCCGAGCTGCTCGACGAACGTCCCCATGACGTTGCCCTCGCCGATCTCCTGCAAGTCCATCGCTCGTCCTCCGTCCGCGCCGACGGTCAGCGGCGACCTACCTCCCCGCCTCCGTCCAGCCGGATGCCGTGAGCGTCGAGGAGGTCGCGCAGCCTGGTGACCCCGTCGTGGTGCGTCCAGTGCTCCGCCTCCAGTCCGGCCGCTCGGGCACCGGCAACGTTTTCCGGCTGGTCGTCGAGGAAGAGCAGCTCACCCGGCGCGAGGTCGAGGTCCGCGACGACGGGCTCGAAGAAGGCGGCCGACGGCTTCGCCGCGCCGACGGCGCACGAGTAGTACGCCCCGTCGAGGAGCTCGCCGTACGGCGCCTGTTCGCGCATGCAGGCCGCCCGGTAGGCGTCCTGGTTGGTCGCGAGGTAGCAAGGCATCCCCGCGGCCCGCACCCGCGCGACGACCTCGAGGCTCGGGCCCAGCAGGTCGAACGTCGACCAGACGGCGACGATGTCGTCGACGCGGTCACCGAGGTCGAGCCCGTGGGCGGCCGCGCGGATGCGCTCCTCGTCGATCGGAGCACCGGTCATCGCGCCGGGGAACTGAGCGACGACGCGGACCGCCGGGGCCCAGCTGTGGGCGGGCGTGTGCTGGAGTACCCCGTCGGCGTCCCAGAGGACGGCGCTGATGGGCACGGCGGGCCTCCGGTCGGGCGGTGGGGGTCGGGTCGAGCCTAGGGGTGTCGCCGACGAACGGCCGTCGCCGCCGCCCCGGGGTTGGGACGACGGCGATGGTGCGAGGACCTGATACGCAACCACGAGCCCCCGTTCCGGCCACGCCCGGCGCGTTGACTCCATCGCAACGGAGAGCTTCTGAAGTGGCATAGGTGCAATCAGAACTGCCGCTATCGCGCGTCCACCGCCGGTGCCGCTGCGCTGGTTGAGGATCGGCTTGCGCGCGGCTCCAGTGCCGTTCGTTGACACCGTTGACCTTCGCGGTTAAAGAAGCGTTCGGTAGAGCACGTGCAGTCCCACCCGGCCCCTCGTCGGTGACTCGAAGGCCTCCGGAACGGTGCCGACCGTGACTAAGCCCAGGTCGGCGTACAGCTTCTCAGCGGGCGAGGTTGCCTTCGACGACCGCGTTGAACTGCATCCCGGCGAAGCCACCGTTCTCTGCCCAGGCGAGAGCAGCCTCGACGAGTGCCCGGCCCACACCCCGGCCTCGCGCTGCACGAGCGACCACGAAGCTGCCGCTGACGATGTGCTTTCCCGGACCGGGCCGGTTGGCGTACATGTTCGCGGTTCCCAGGATCTGACTGCTGGAGTCGGCCACCAGGGCACGTCCCGGCGGGGCAACGACCCACATGGACCGGGCTTCGTCTGCGGTCATTGCGGGGTCGTAGGGGAAGGTCTCCTGCTCGACGACGATGTCTCGCAGGATCGGCCAGACCTGGGCCCAGTCCGGGTCGTCGAGCGCTCTGATCTTCAGCACCGACGGATCAAAGCAGGTTGCCCAAGCCTGCCTAGTCGCCCGGTTGAGTGGCCTCTAAGTCCTCCAGAACAGGCAGCAGCGCTGTGCGAAGCGAGTCGCTCGTGGCCGACTGATCTTCGCTCACGGAGAGCACGGTAGCGCCGGACCAGTTCGTCAGTGGCCCGCGAGCGCACCGACGTCGGGGTGCCCGCAAGCCGAACCTCATGCGGGAACGCCGAAGGCGGAAGGGATGGCTTGCCCGAAAGTGTGCCGTAACATCTCCTGGGGCTCACAACCTTCCAGCCGTACGACGTGGTGACCGCGGCCGGCGGTTGGCGGCGAGAGTTGCGTCAAACTGTGCGGATCTCGACCACGTGCAGTAGGTGCACAAATCGCCGTGGGCTGCCGGCGCCGACTATCTCTACGGCGGTGTCGTCTGGTCCGGGACTGGACAACGGCCTGCCCCCGACCTCTTCACCGCTTGTCAGAATCAACTTGAAGGAAGTGCTGTCATTCATCAGATCAGCGATTACGGTTGCAATAGTGCGCACCGGGGGAGTCACACGCGTTACGGACATCTTGCACCTCTCATGAGAAGTAATATCACTCGTAGAGTGTCGGGGTCCAGACGATTCGCGGCAAGGTGACGGCCGTGACGTCGTCGACCCGGTGACCGTAGGGAAAGGTGCCGTCGCGGGACATGAAGTAGTCAGCCCTGCGTCGCACTGCCGTTGCTAGGTGCACCGAATCTGCCCCACTTTTGATGTTGTGTTGCCACGACAGTCGGCGGGCGTCACGCGCCACCAGCAGGTCGACCTCCACCCACTCGGCGTTGACGCTGTTCAGGTAGCGCAGCACTAGCTGGTCAACCGAGCTCCGGTCTCGATCGCCACGGAACCGCCCGACTTCGGCCGCCAAGAGTCTGGAGGCTATGAGCTGAATGTCGCGGCGCTCGGCGGCCTCGAGCACTTGGAGCGAGGAGTGAGTGACGGCGCTGCTGCCTCCTTGGAGAACGTCGATAAACAGCACCGCGTCGGCGTAGACCCGGGGCCGGTCGTCAGCGGCCACGTACCACTGCCATGTAGTCCCCGGTGCTCAACCCGTTTGTCAGCTCTGGCGCAGCACCCAACAGATCCCGGGCAAGGACCGGCGCGGGTTCCGTCGCCTTCTCAATCGCATCTACGTCTAGGCGTACCGGCTGTCCACGGCTGTTGCGGCGCAGCCTGCCTGAGACGATCACCCGCTGCTCGAAGGCGTCCGAGATGGTCTGCCGCGGCACATGCTGCACGTCACACAAGACAGGACGTCCGGCCTCGGTGAGCAGCCCAATGCGGCGGCGCTCCCGCCGAGCGCTGATCACATCGAGTTTGCCGATAAGGCTGCTGTAAGCAATGGTGGCCGGTTGGACTGCCTCGGCCGCATTGCGTTGGACTGCCTCGGATACGTATGCAGTGTCGGACGTGACACCATTGATTGAGGTCAGGCCAACTCCGGCGACCCCGCCGTGGCCGATGCGACTCCCGATGGTGTCTACGCGCAGCACCGTTGTTTCGCTGAAAAAGATTGGAATCTCAGGCTCTTCAGAGAGCGCCAGCACGCCTGCGACTAGCGCGCTCCCTGCTCGCGCCAGGGTCTCCTCGCCGCGTGCACGCGGGAGGGTACGTGGTGAGAGCAGCAGGCGCAGCTGCCCGGCGGCGGTGCTGATATCCCGCACGGCCCACTCTGGCCGACTGGCACGGCCGGGCACTGCAACCCGGTCCAGTTCCTCAAGTGCAAGCAGGATCTGGTCCAGTAACGAGGTGTAGGAGCGGATCGCGACCCCGCCGGGTTGCTGGGCAAGCAGCAGCTCGACTGTCGTGGCCATGTCAGTCACCGTAGAGGCGATCGCCGACGTAATTGCCGGGGCGAGTACTGGCGGACGTTAGAACGGTGCCCACAGGCTCAGATCTCACCTAACAGTCACCTCGCTGCGACGGGCACGTCCGATCGCCCGATACACTGTGGAGCGGGTGACGGAGAACAGTTCCTCGAGTTCGCCGACGGTGTGCTCGCCCGCACGGTGCAGGTCGACGAGGTGAGCTTCCTTCTTGGGGCTGAGCTTGGGCTTCTTGCCGCGCAGCCGGCCTTTGGCCTTGGCTCCTTCATCCCTTCGCGGGTGCGCATGCGGGCGAGGTCGGCCTCGAACTCGGCGACCATGGCGAGGACGTTGAACAGCAGCCGGCCGGCCGGGTCGGTCGGCTCGTGCACCGATCCGCCGAGGTTGAGCTTGACCTGGCGGGTGGTGAGCTCGTCGGCGATGGCCCGGGCGTCGGGCAGCGAGCGGGCGAGCCGGTCGAGCTTGGTCACCACCGGCGGAAACCACCCATCACACCCAGGCCCGACTTCCTGATCAGCAGGGTCTGGAGATGACTACAGTCGGCCTCTGTTGTAGGCGGAGGCGTATGAAGAGCGAAGGTTCATCTCAGCGATCGGTGCCGGGATTCGACCTGCTCGATCTCACATTGTTCGTCGCCGTCGTGCGAGCTGGGTCCATAACCCACGGCGCCCGCGAAGTCCACCTCGCGCTGCCGTCTGCGAGCGCACGGGTTCGTGCCATGGAGACCGCTCTCGGGACCTCGCTGCTCGACCGTGAGCACCGGGGCGTCAAGCCGACACCAGCGGGGCACCTGCTGCTACGCCACGCCCGCTCCGTCCTGCACGGCGTCGACCACCTGCGCGAGGACCTCGCCCAATACACGGCGGACCTCGTCTCCACCGTCGAACTTCAGGCGAACAGCACCGCCATCGCCACGTTTCTCCCGGGAGCCTTGACGACTTTCCTCGTCATGCGACCGGACATCAACGTTGATCTCAAGGCCTGCCCGAGCCGCGACATCGTGCGGGCCATTCGCGACGGGCGTGCTGATGCCGGCGTCGTTGCCGACACGATCGACACTGGAACCCTGGAGCGGATCGTCCTCCAACACGACGAACTCGTCCTGATCAGCTCACCGACCGGACCGCTGGCGGCACACGAACGCATCTCCCTCCATGACAGTCTCCGCATGCCCTTCGTCGGCCTTGCCGACGGCCGCACGGTCCAGCAACATCACGAGGGCGCGCAACGGCCACTGGGCCCTACGCTCAGGTACAGGATCCGCCTCCCGACGGTCGAGGCGATATGCGAAGCCGTCGCGGCCGGAGTCGGAGTGAGCGTGCTCCCGCGCTCCGCCGTGGAACGGTGGATGACCGTCCATCCGCTCATTGCGATCAACCTCACTGACCCTTGGGCAAAGCGACAGATAACCCTGCTCCCGGGCGCGGGACCGACACGATCGAACGCCGTCCAGGCCCTGATTGACCATCTGACTGCAGTCTTGGTCAGGACACGGCCAGTGGCCGCCCTGACCGTCGGCATGCCCACAGCTCGAGATCGATGAGGTCCACCGTGCCCTCCGATCCGTCTCGACGTTCTGCCTTCGGTCTGGCCAGAGCCTGACGGCAGGATTGCCGCATTCACAACCGACGCCGGCCAGCAGCACGCTGTACCGGTGATGACCGGCCCGACACCCGCGCGCGTGGACGTGGCCGACACCTCCGGCCCGGACGACCCGGCACCCGACGGTGTCCGCGGGTCCGGACGTGGCGGCGCGGGGCTGGCCCTGACCGGGATCTGTCTGGGCTTCTTCTTGGTGCTCTTCGACGCCACGGCGGTCAACGTGGCCACCGGGGACATCGCTGGTTCGCTCGGCGCATCGGTGATCGCGGTGCAGTGGGTGCTCAACGCCTACACCGTGGCGTTCGCGGCGTTGATGCTCACTGCGGGCAGCCTCGGCGACCGCTGGGGCCACCGCCGGGTCTACCTGGGCGGTTCGGCGCTGTTCGCGGTGGCCAGCGGCGCGTGCGCAGCTGCCCCGGCGGCGCCGGTGCTGATCGCGGCACGAGCGGTGCAGGGCGTGGGTGCGGCTGCGGTCGTTCCCTGCTCGTTGGCGTTGATCGCGCACCGTTTCCCCGACGGGCAGGCCCGATCCCGGGCACTGGGGGTGTGGGGTGGGGTGTCCGGGGTCGGGTTGGCCGCCGGGCCGGTGGTCGGCGGGGGCCTGGTTGCCGCCCTGGGCTGGCGAGCCGTCTTCGTCGTCGTAGTACCCGTTGCCGCGGTCTCGATGGCCATCGTCGCCGGACGGGTCGAGGAGACCAGTCGCCGCCCAGCGTCGCGCCCCGATGTCGCCGGGCAGGTCCTCGCGGTGTTCACCCTGGTCGCGCTGGCCGCGGCCTTGACGCAGACCTCCGCCCTGGGCTGGAGGCACCCGCTCACCCTGGGCCTGCTCGCTGTCGCGGCGGTCGCGGGCAGCAGCTTCGTGCTGCTCGAGCACCGCGCCCGTGAGCCGATGTTGCCGCCGGTGTTGTTCACCAGCGTCCGCTTCAGCGGGGCGACCAGTATCGGGCTGCTGTTCAACCTCACGCTTTACGGCGTGCTGTTCTGCCTGGCCCTGGTGCTGGAACGCACGTTGCACACTTCTGCTGCGATCGCCGGTCTGGCGCTGCTGCCGCTGACCGCGGTCGTGGCCGTCGGTGCGCTGCTGTCCGGGCGGCTGACGACCCGCTTCGGCCCGAGGATGCCCATGCTGCTCGGACTGACCGGAGGGCTGGCCGGGACAGGCCTACTCGCCGGATTTGGCGACCATCTCGGCGCGGTCGGGCTCCGGACTTGGCGCAGTCCTGGGACTGGTCGGGCTGACCATGCCCGCCATGACCGGCGTCGCGCTGTCCGCCGCCGGCTCCGGGCGCGCCGGGCTAGGAGCCGCCGTGCTCAACGCCGCCCGCCAAGCTGGTGGCGCACTCGGTGTCGCTCTGCTCGGCAGCGCCGCGCTGCAACACGTCGCGTCCAACGGATCACGCACGGGCGGGCCGCACCTGTTGTTACCTATGACCTTGGCCGCGATCGGCTACCTGACCGCCCTTATCCTGACCATGACCACTATCGGGGCGCCCAGCAGCGAGTCGAGTCGGCCTGGCCGCGAGTCAGCGCAAACCGCGTGACCCCCCTTCCACGAACACCGCACCCGATGGGCTCCGGACGTCGGGACAACGTGGCCCGATCGTCACCGCAAGCCCAACGACCTGCGGACGCCACCGCCATGCTCGTTGATCTCCGACTGGCTTGTCGCCGGATGGACGATCGGCGCGGTGTCGCGGTCGCAGCCAAGGACGGCGGTGAGCTCGACGAGTCGGGTTCAGGGTCTGCAGCCCCTGAACCCGGTGTCGCTTCCGTCCGTTTGTTTCGGTCGGGGGGTCTTGTCAGTTCAGTCGCTGGTCGGCGTAGGCAGCGGTGGCGTCGCGGAGGTACTCGGCCAGCCCTGGGGCCTTGGCGTCGTAGCGCACCTTGAACTCCGGGTTGTCGACGTACAGCCGGCCCAGGCCCGGGTAGCTCTCCCGGTCCGGGGTCCAGAACTGCGCGACCCCCTGGTAGTGCTCGGCCATCACCTCGAGCGCCGCGGGCGAGTCCGGGGCGGCTCCCGACCGCATCACCGCGAGGATCTTGTCGTCGAGCTCCTCGCCCCGGCGCTGGGCGTCGAGGTAGTCCTGCTGCGTCCAGTCCTTAGTCACCTCGCGGGCGCTGCGGAAGTGCTCGCGCACCCCTTCGCCGTGTTCGTTGGCCAGGTCGTCCTCGAGCTGGGCCTGTCGGTCGGCGAATCCCTCGAACAGCTCTAATGCAGTCATAGGATCTTCTCCTTGCAGTTGTCGGATCGTGCGGGAGACGGTGTCGGTGAGCTGGCCGAGCCGGTCGCGTTCGCTGTGCAGCCACCGCTCGTGCTGGCGCAGCGCCGCGACCTGGTCACGATCACCGGCCAGGACCTCGGCGATCGCGCCGAGCCCGAGGCCGAGCTCGCGCAGCAGGAGCACCTGCTGCAGTCGCAGCAGTTGCTCCTGCTCGTAGTAGCGGTAGCCGTTGCTGCCGACGTACGCCGGTCGCAACAGGCCGACGTCGTCGTAGTGCCGCAGCGTCCGCGACGTCACCTTCGACATCCGGGCCACCTCAGCGATCGACCAGGCCACGCCAGCCTCCGTGCTCCCAGCCGGCTCGGTGCCGGCCGTGATCGACGGTAGAAGTTGACGCACCGGCAAGGTCAAGCCCTGAACGACCGCGTCCCGCAAGGCGATCCTGCTGGGGGCATGGGAATGCGCCGAGATGCGAGTCAGTCGCCGCGGTGTTCCGCGCCCAGTTGTGTCAGTTGTTAAGGGTTCCACGCGTAGCGCAGCTTGTGGGGCACGCCATTGAGCCGGTTCGCAACGCCTCCTGGAGGCGAGATGAGGGCTCGGCCCACGCATGTTCCGCCGCCTGCCTCGTAGAAGCGCTGAGCAGCGACGTTCTGCTCCTGAACCCACAGGTACAGGCCAGTTCTCCGAGAGTGGACGGCCGAGGCGGTCGATGCGAGCAACTGCGAGCCGATGCCACACCGCTTGTGTCCGTGGTCGACGTGCAGGTTGTCGAGCAGCGCACCCCAGGACGGATCTTCGTCGAAAAGTGTGTGCCCAAATCCGATCACGCTTGCGTCGTCCTCGACGACCAGCGTGTATCGCAACCGATCCGGCTCCCGCAGCCGATCGGCCCACACGACGAGGCGATCGGAGACCACGTCGCCGTCGAGGAACGCGTCGGAGTACGCGCCTCGGTTAGTGGCGGCGCCAGCTGTCGGCGTGCAGCGAGGCGATGGCCTCAGCGTCTGAGGGTGTCGCCCGCCGTAGTTGCAAACCATCGACGTACTCCAACGCGGTCCTCCGTCATCGATCCTGGCGTTGGCACCATGCCGAAGCTGGTTGCCGGACCGTCATCGGGCCAGGTCCCTCAGGTCGCTCTGGATGAATCGTGTCCGACGGCATCGGAGACACGTCGTCGGTGCTCTTGAGTCATTCAGCTCAGACCGTAGGGATTTCTGCTGAGGGATCGTCTACCGGGGCAGCAGTCGGGCGGTGTCGCCGAGGGCGATTACGCCAGTCCGGGTGACGCTCGCCTGCGCTCCGAGCACGGTCTCATGAATGCGCCCGAGGGTGCGTAGTACGGGCGGTCCGGCTGGGAGGCCGGCCTGGGGCTGGTCGACCATTACGCAGCGGGGCATGCCCCGTCCTAGGCGGAGCACGACATAGGGGCCGAGGGCGAGCACGCCACCGAGCCAGTCGTCCTCGAGGAAGCCTGAGCCGTCGGTGTCCAGGACAATGTTCGCTCTGAGCCGCCTGGTATCGACGTTGCCGCCGACGAGCTCCTCAGTGCGGCGTACCGAGGACGTGGTCACCAGATGGACACCGCATTCGTCGTGGTGCTTGGTGGACGTCTCGGGACGCAGGACAAGGGGCTGCTCGAATGCTCGGGTTAGGGCTGCAGAGGCGGCCGGGTCATCGACCTGGTAGGGCTCGCCGTCGGGACTGAGCAGCGTCGGTACGTCGCCACCGGCTGGTACCTGTGACTGCCAGCGC
>JAABVA010003222.1_pt1 | contig 15687 bp, 10 predicted proteins | sample 5560331 | NCBI WGS metagenome assembly JAABVA01 (sample SAMN12812661, study PRJNA571458) | rock metagenome | isolation source: Antarctica rocks | place: Antarctica: Victoria Land, Mt New Zealand sud | collected 2016-01-07 | reverse complement strand
GTAGCCGTCGAGTTGAGGCTTCAAATTGCTGCTCCTGGCGCGTACGCGCAGTGAATCCGACCGGCCTTCCTCGTGGCCTCGTGACTGGCGGATTCTGCACTAGTAGCAGTGAATTCATGACGACGGCGACAGCGAGGTCAGTGAAGGGCGACGGCGAGGGTGCAGTAGCAGTAGCAGTAGCAGATAGAGGCAATAGATAAGCAGGAATAGTACAGGTGATGTTGTGGTAGTAGGAAGAAGAAGGTGCAGATGATTGTCAGGCTAATGTTTGTTTATTGCAGAAAAATTAAATATTTTACCAGAAAATACATGAGATTGGGTGACAGTCACACGGAAAACGAAGTACCTTCGGGTTGCGCATATATTTGGAAGCTAAACCTTTTTTGGGGGGGCGTATATGTAGTAAAACGCGAGGCGTATATGTAGTAAATTGGGGCGTACGTATAGTACCCTATATTATATACACTCCAAACTTACTTAGGATTAGTGATCGCCGTTTTCGTTCGCGGAAGGGAGCATAGCCGCTTAATGTTGGAAACAGGAAACAGTGCTTCAAATCCTTCGTGTATCCGTGCCCCCCACTTTCGCTCAGTTCTTCGCTTAGTGCTCACCAGCCATGCACCACTTTCAGCCATGCACCACTAAATCTTCATATTTTTGATTCACCACCTTCAAAAATCCACCAATTTTCAACCACATGGCTGCTACTTACGCTATCATCGAGAGTCGCATTCAGAAGGCTATTGACATCATAAACACATGTGAAAATTCTAATCGAGCCGAAATTGCGTGCGAGTTTCATGTTTCATATGATCGACTTCGATCTAGACTACGAGATTATCAGTTCAAAACAGCAGTACAAGAACTGCATAATAGAGCTTTAAAATCTGATCAGAAGTCAGCTTTACAACAATACTTAATTACAGTGAATCAGTTAAGTCTGTCAGCTAGATTACACATGATGCAATCAATGACAAACGTTTTTTGTGCTCAAGACTTTGCTCGTTGAAATTCTTCATCTTTACTGAATGCTCAATGAGTCAAACAAGAATTAAATTATCAGTCAGATTTCTTCAAAGCTAGACGAAAGTTTATAGCAGCTGACAGAAAGAACACGCATGATTCAAAAGTACTACAAACTCATTTTAATGAATTTAAAGAAATGATTATTAAATATGATATAATGAAGAATAATACATGAAATTTCGATGAAATCGACTATCATATAAGCATTGCATGCTTCGATTGAGTTGTTACTGTAGATTCAAATAGAAGAATCTACTTCAAGAATTCAAATAATAAAGAATCATTAATGAACATTGAATGCATCAGTGAAGAAAACAAGAATATATCATCAATGTTAATTATGACTAAAGTTCAACTTTTAATCTCTCATTTCAACAATGATCTTGATGACGACATGCTAGTCACTATCTTTGATACAAACTATTTAAATGATTGAATTTTTCTTTGATGATTAAAGCACTTTAATTGCTTCAGTCAAAAGCATCAAAAGAAAGCTTGAAGAATGTTAATGATGAATGATTATGAATCTCATCATACACATGAATTTCTATTCTACTGTGAGAATCACAAGATCATACTCTTTAACTTATCTTTGCATACTATTCATCTGCTTCAATTGCTAAATGTATATGTATTTCAATCATTAAAGCATTGATCTTCAAAGATGATTAATTGAGCTGTTTAAATGAATCATGAAATCTTTTCAAAAGTTGAATTTTTGACTGTTTTCAACGAATTTCAAATCAAAGTCTTCAAAGAATTTATCATTCAATCTGCATAAAAGCATACTGACTTAATTTCTTTTGATTCAAAAATAATACTGAATAAAGTTCAAATTATTGAACATTCAAATCAATTTATTACATCTTCATCTACTATAAATGATTTGATCATTTGAAAGATTTTTACTAGTTGAGCAGCACTTCAAAATCAGCTGCTTGAGCTAACTGATGAATTGATATCAGAAAAATTTACTATAAAGCTTTGTACATTCTGAAAAGACGTTAATGCGATGACTTGTAAAATGAAGTTGCTGCAGAATCAATTAAGTCAAATAGAAGTCGTTGAAAATGCTTGCAAAGCACGCAAAAAGCAGTTTAATAAGATTCTCAAAATCGAAGACATCTTGTACATCAAAGATGCTTGAAGTATGACTCAAGATAGACAGAAATTGAACGACGAGAGACAGCAGCAGCGCGAAGAGACCTGGGAAAAGCGTTATTTAAATGCACTAAAGAAGTGCTACAGAGCTACTAAGCCTCATAGGGCTGCTCGCATTAAGTTCGTTCAGGCTTATCAGAAGAAATGGCGGGTTATTTTGAAGCAATTGCTCAAAAATCGACGTGTATATAATGGGTAGTTGAATTTAGTGGTGCATGGCTGAAAGTGATGCATGGCTGGTGAGCACTAAGCGAAGAACTGAGCGAAAGTGGGGGGCACGGATAGTACAAACTGCCAAACTCTCTGAAAGACGTCGAGGCCAAAGTCGTTTCAATCTCGACGATCTTTTCAATTAAGTTGAGCTTATCGTCTCCGTGAAGGGTTGGTCATTTGTGGCTCAGATCTGGCCTACAGTAGATCTGGCTCGTCACATTACAAGCCCTAACACCCTAACCGACACTTCCATCACCATCTAGCGCCTTCTAGGTAACACCTTCTTTGTGTCACAACACGTTCTCTTTGGGCCTAGCGCCAACTCTGAGCACTACATAAATAGTGTTCCACGTACCTTCTTTCTTCTGTATTCTTAAACTCCTAGTTGTACCTCTATTGGTTCCACAGGATTGATTCTAGGCACGGTCTCAACATAGCATCCTTAATAAAAACCGATATACAACAACAACAGTAGAATTCTAGCGATTTGGCTTCCACCTATTACGGAATTGGCATTTGGCAATTTAAAAAAGTACTCTGAACACCTCTGTTAATAAGAAGCGTGGATGGAAAACCGATCTTGTGCCGCTAAGGTTACAAACCAACTACACCCCAACCAATCATTAAAGAACCCCTGGCCTCAATAACCAGGCCTCACAGCAGAAGACAAAAAACCGTGCGGCCAATGCGGATTGAATGATTCTGAAGTTGACCTCAGTCTGACGCTCTCCCAACTGTGGTATGGCCGCAAAGACCACAACTCGCCCAAGCCCACGACGGGTTTGACTAAGAAAGCTGAAATTATAAATCTATATAACCCTAAAATCGAAGTTTTTGAGTCCAGCTACACTTCCTACAACAGCCGTGGAGTGAACCTGAGCTGGACTAGGGTCAGCCTTGCAAGGCTGAAACCGTACACAGAGTTAAATTTCTTCTCACTCATTCATTCCCAATAGATTCAGGAGTGATACCCTTAGATGAATCTACGGTACTCCCTAAATACATACCTAACGGATATATGTAGTCAAGTACTTCACACTACGGATGAACAGTTCGGCTTCTATTAGACGTTGATTTGAAAGCATTGGAGCTAATGTGACTGATGGAACTTTCAGCTTGTGTTGTAATTCTAACTCGCACAGTGATGAAGTTAAAGTATCAGAATTAATATCGCTGACTCTGTAGGTCAGATTTTCAGTTTTGTTATCCGTCAACTTTTGTCATCCGTGATAGCAGTCATGTATTATTTTCTTCCTATTTCCTCCTTACTACACAAGTTTTTCTCTTTCTAAGATTTAATTTATCTTTACATCTACTGCGGGGGAAAGAATTCTCGCCCCACCCCACCAAAATAGCCGAGAAACCTCCTATTTCTATACTTATCCATACCGCGCTCGTATGCGCATTTTATCGGTGTGACTGCTCAATGGGAAGATATAAAGCATCGATTTGGGCCAAATTACATGTAATTTAGCATACACACAGCGCCTAGATAGTGTCATAGCCATAGGCTGCATGCACTTAACGAAGAAGAAAGAAAAAGATTCTCACTTCGAGTATCTAAGCGTTTTACAATGATGATAGGCAGCAGCTTTTATTAGAAGATAAAACGTTCTATCCGTTGTATAACATCGTCGAAACGCAGAAAGCGAGAACAGGCTCCTCTCCCAAATTCCTCTAATAAGACAGCGTAGGAACTGCCAGAGACGGTCTCTTTCCGGGAGCTGTGTAAGATCCATGTTCGGTGTTTTCAAGGCCACGCTTGATTACGGCAACTTCGTCACCCTTGACAAAGGTGATGTCCCCATGGCGAGATACCTCAATCATTAGATCCCGATCGGTACTCAGCCAATCAGCCGGAACGAAGAAATGGCGTACGTAGTGTTCGACAGTAAAAGTCTCTGGGTCCGCCGAACATATCCAGCCGCTGCTGTGCAGAAACACCAACCTTTGCCCATGGGCTCCGATAAGGAACTCGACTTGATCGGCAAGATGCTGATATCTTGGGACAGGAGCTGCCTTTGACGAGCGCACAGTGAAGTCCGAAGTGTTCCACAGCATAAGTTTGGACTTAGCATATGTTCTCGAGGATGTAGTGAATGCGGTCGCAATGATACTGCCGTTGAAACAGGACGAAATGGATCTAATAGTAAGCTCTGGCAATATTGCACCCTCCAGTAAAATCCCTTCTGGGCTTGTCACTCTTTGTAACGTTTCCCACCCGTATAAATGTGCTACATTTCCCATCACTAGTATCAACTGCTCCGGGTTCGAAGGATGATTGACCCATCTGTATACCCCTCGGTCCTTCCACGAAATGGTGTTTCCAATTGTGCTTCCGTTCGGCGTGATTGACCAAATCGTATCGGTATTGGCTGAGCTGATGAGCATTCTTGAATGTCCTTTATTGCTCAACAATTGATCGACGGTCACGCCCGTGCGATGATCGAAAGAAACCTCAGCCGCTCCGTCGGCTTCCTTCTGGAGGCCTAGCTTATGAGTCATCACCCGACTTGACGAGTCTGCGCTGCTTAGAGTGTTGCTGTGTTCATCGAAGCAGAGCAATACAACCGACACACCATCCGCGTGACTAAATAATTTGCGACCTTGCCGACCAGATTTGGATTCGTACAGATATATTGATCCATCTTCTTTGCCACAGTAAAATACTTCACCAGTTGCATCACATGTCAAAGCCGTGATCAAGAGTACGACATAGGAGGCGTCTAACTCGATCTCCTGTAGAGTGGTCGATATGGAGACAGTATCACTGTTTTCGTCATCCGCATCTTGGCGAACCAAAGCTACAGGATCCCAAACTCGACACTGTGATCCCCTGATGTCAAGCAAACGATGACTGTCTCCACTAAACGCTAACTTGTTGATACCGAATTCTTCTGAATTGATACGGTACAAGAGTTTAAGCGTTTCAAAGTCGAACAGCTGTATTGTGCCGGTAGAATCACCACTAGCAAGAGTACGACCGTCAGGGGAACAGGCCAGAGCCTGCGCGTTTGCGAGTCTCATTTCCTTGACGATGCCTTCTGAAATATCAAATAGGACTAGATCTCCATCTGAGTACGCGGCAGCAAGCAGAGTAGCAGCTGGAGCTGAACTGAAGACCACACTCCATACAGTAGCATTGCCGACTCCTCTCCCTGAGCGGGCGCCAGTTTCCTTGCCATAAGTTTCATGTAGGGCATCTCTTTCAAGATCCCACAGAAGTATATCTTGACCTCTGTACACAACCGCCATGAGGTTTAGTTCCATACTGAACGACGCTGCAGTCGGACGGCGAAATGCGTGCACATTTTGTCCTTCAAGATCCTGCGTCCAGTCTCCAGAATCCTTCAGAAGGCCGGTGGTAAGATCCCAGAACATCAATTGGTTATTTTTCAATGCTCCTAGCAAAAGCTTGTCGTTATCGGTAAGCGCAAGTGTCAGACACTGCTGATATATTTCGAAATTCCACAACTCTTGCCACGAAGTAATGTCCCATATACGGACTATTCTCAGGCCTGAAGACACAAGTATCTGTTCTGTCTCGCCAAATTGCAAGATCTTGACAGGCTCTTGATGTTGTAATGTTTGGGCCTCCTGACAAGTCATCTCGTCGTAGACTATGACTTTTCCGCTAGACAATCCAACAGCGAAATGATCATCTGAGCATGCTAGGGCTGAGGTTTGATCTTGCTGGTAGTATATGCTGGATAAACAATCATCCCAAGTCGTAGCGGACAGGCCAAGGACAGCAATTCCACGCATAGAGGCTGCAAATTGCTTCCTAAGGGCAGTATCAGGCGGACAAAAAGGTGGAATAAGGTGGAAAATCGACGAAGGAGATGCTGTTAGGTTCTTGCCAAATTTAGTCACTAGCCGAACAAGGTCTATAGCCCAGGAGCCCAAAACTGCCACCTTCTTACCAAAAGGCGGCATGTGCTTTGATCTCCTCAGAAGATATCTGTCAAAGGATTTTCCCGCTTGTATCAAGCGATTAAGGTCAGATTTTCGTGCAACATATTCGATCCAAGACAGAACGTTCGAGGAGCTCAAGAACCTCGCCACCGCCATCAAGAACTCATCATCGATCGATGACACGTAGGCGATATGCTCTGAGAAGGAATTGCAAGCATAGGCAACAAAAGAGCAACGCTCTCGGACAATTTTGCTGACGCTAAGCTTCCGGTGCCTTTGTCCCTTCATCTCATTTCCGCTCAGATATTGCAGACACGTCATGGCGAGCCGCTTATGACCAGCCGTTCTATCTATCGCAAACTCTGAACTAATTCCAGTTCGAAGCAAAAAATCTCGTGCAGTTTGGTGCACCATCTGCACTCGTGAGTGTGTGTCAACATAAACCAGCTGACCACAGCTTGTTGTTATTGATTTCTCAACGCTATCTATGGTGTCCTGAATATCGATTTGAAGCGCATGATACAGCTCATCGGTTGTTAAAGGTCGAGCCGAGCACACTGTCCAGGTCAGTATTGCTTTTGCAAGCAGTTTTCCGTAAGGTGCTCTTGACATTGACTCAAGAATACGGGAATAAAGCTCATCCATATCAGAAGGAACGTCTTCAAGGACCTGACGAATTTCGGCAGACGTGTGAACTTGTCTCAGCTCTTGTAAAACCAAGCTTACCCACAGGAAACAGCCAGCGGATTTTTGGAGTATTTGGAAGACCATCTTTTGACGATCCTCTTCGTCAATTGAAGGCATGTGATCCATGTTCGCTTCGAGATACAGCAAAATATCCCTCTTGGTGTCGTCTGCTAGAATCTCCTCGGAGGCTACATTGATCTTTGAATGCACGATCTGCCGATGTGACGCAAGCCGATTTCGAGAAGTCACCAGAATGCGGACAGGACAAATTTCTTCAACTTTTAGCAGCAAAGAAACCAGTTCGGAGTCCGATTTGCACTCGTCTAGTGCATCAACCACCCAATACTGGGGTCGATCAAGCTTGACTCTTAGGACTCCATCCAAGAACAGCTTCCGCCAAATGGTACGATAGTCCATCTTGCCTAGCTGAGGGTCTTTTCCACAGATTTCGAGGACAGTTTGTAATATTTCCCGATGTATGAAGGCCATCTGCCAGGCTATTGACCGCAGGAAAGAGCCGATGCTTGACTTAACATTATCGCCATGAGCGAAGAAATAAAAGGCACAATCTCGGTTTAAGTCTTTGAGATGATTTATAACGTATCCAGAGAGCACAGATTTTCCCGTCGCCGGTTTTGCGCTGATCCAATACATTTGCGATTCCGCAGTGTCTCGCCACTGCTGAAACTTAACCTTTTCAATCAACCATTCACAAGACCCGCTCATCCGTACTACGTCAACGCCCATCAAGTCATCCTCAGGTGCATCGTGTACACCAAGAAACTCACTCAGGCGCTGTCTCTGCTCGTTATCGAGATCATGCCTCAACAAGACAGTGTGTCCTCTAAGATTATCGATCGTCGAAGCTAAAGCGTTCCGAACAGTCAGAAAATTAGGGTCGCTTGGGGTGCTGTATTTGCAAATGTCGCGATGATTTGCATCGAGGTATGCCGTTCGTTCATTGGGGTATCCTAGAGTAGCTAGATCTTTATCCACGACTAGGCCCTTACCAACACCATAGTTAGTTGCTAATGTCTCATAGAAAGAATAGAGCTGAAGGTCTTGACAATGCTGAGGAAATTCATCATTGATCGACTGTGTTGCGAGCGAGTTACGGTGTAAATCCGTAACGAATGGCCTGGCCCCAAAGGTAACATGGAGAATCTTAGTCAAAAGTTGAGCAAGATCTGCGCCACGGTGAGGTGTTGCTAAGAAAAATATGGTACGAACTCGATGGGCAAGCGATTCGAATTCTTGGAATTGCCGAGCGAGTATGTAAGCCTTCTTTATCACAAGGCCGCCCATACTATGGCCAACAAGAACCAGTGGAGTCTATTAGACCTATGAGTCAGCAACTATTTCAACAAGTAGGATGCGCAACGAAGACAACACAAATAATGTAGTTCATGTCGACGGAAAAACGCAGACTGTAGGTAGCAATAGTGCCTACCTCCCAGAGCTGCTCGAAGATGCCGGGAAGATCTGACATTGTTGTATTATCAGGTCAGGACCCATCAGCTCATAGCACTCATGGATGCTTAGATGCAGTCTGATGTCGTGAGATTGATCATAACAGTGAGGTTATTGCACACGGTTGACCTTGTAGTAAAGGGCACGTACACTTGAACCTCGCGGGATGGCAGGACAATCCTGCAGCGACCCAAGTAATGACTTCGCGAAATCGTGGATGTTGAGAGTGCTCTCCTTCTCCCAGTTGGAATTGTATCCGAAGCTGTGTATGCGAACATCTCTGAACCCTGCATCCTGAGGAAGCCACTCTTGGGGCCAATAGAGAGAAGTATCCGATGATTTGGTCCATGTACTTCGGGATCCTCCGCCCAACCCATGCACGAAGACCAAGTCGGCAACCGCAGAATCCAGAGGTTCGAACAGTGTATTCAATCCCAGAGGTCCTTTGATATCATCCGATGAATCGCCTCCGCCACCCTCACGCCTTGTCAGCGTGCGAGCAAGGAAGGAACGACCAGAGGCGGATGCCACTGATTTGTTTCGATCGGACTGCCATCTATGGTCCATGGCTCAATCGCCGATCGCATCGCCGGTCGGTGTCCGCTAAATTAACGCAAGGCTGAGGTACAGTCCAGGCTGTATGTAATAGGAGAATGCTCAAAGTGTTTCGACGGATTCTTGAAAACACAAAGAGAGCAAAGGCTGTTCACGTTTGCTTAGGGGCTCCGAAAGTTCGCTGAAGACTTGACTCACAATCATGACGGAGAAAGAACTGATGGTGTACAGGAGTGCTGGTCCGATAACCCGTTTCCACGCCATCAGCACAACGCCGTCGTCGTCCGTGTCATTGGCTACCAGGTTCGCATCCTCCGACAGGCTAGCAGATTCTAGACGCCATAGCAAGGATTCCATGCATGGACCAGTAGTCTCTTACCTTGCTTCACCGTACCTGAGATTTTCTCGCCAATGCATATTCTAATGTAAGCATTTACTGTACACAGTCAAAGCGACCCCGAGGTCTTATTCATAAGGGTTATGGCAGAAAGGTATGCTCATGCAAGTCCAACACCTTCACAAAAACGAAGTTAATCCCAACCTCTTGGACTTTTCGGTCATCGGCCAGTTTTGAGCAATTTCTAAGGGTAGTTACAGTACATAGTATGGGAAAAGGCTTACGGAGATACCCAAAGCTAGCCAATAAGGATGCTATTCGCCGGATCTCCATCTCCACGGCCCGGCCCCCGGTCTCTGTGCTGACCCAACCAAGTTCGCCGGACTTGTCTGGGGTCTCGATCGTAGCCACCATGCCAGCGAACTACTGTAGTTTGCCGAAGCGGCTGGCTCTCGATCGGCCTCTGTTATCTCCTTAAAGGCTCAAAGCCTCGTGTGAGAATGTCCCGTCTGAAAAATCTGTTTTCGTCGCCACTGAATTCCTGGAAATTGTGAGAAATGGGCGAAACGATATGGGATAAAGAGATCGATGTACCTGAGAAGGTGATTCAGTATGTCGATGACAACGTCTCGGCAAGTAAGCTGCCACTTCCGCCCTGACCTACTTCTGGTCTTCCTAGTCAACCAATCGCTAAGCGCCAAATCATCGAGCCCCGAGTCGTCGACTTAACGAGTCAGCGAACTTGTCAAGTCGTCAATTCGTCGATCCGCTGTCCAATGTAGCTTTTAGCCTGCTTCGACCCACATGCTTATCTCGATAGTAAGTGATCGATGAACAGAGACGGTGACTGATCGGTTGTCGTTAGGGCTTCCACGAGGCTCCCAGGTTAGAGGGATTTTTCCATACGGAGCCAGCTACTGGACCCGTACGGCTGAGATCCAGACAGAGCAGTTGGATGGATCCCCGTTGTCCTTTTCCTGAAGGTATCACACAAAGACGTTGGGAAGGGCATGATGTCTGGTGAATTTGTCTCGATGACAGCACTCCACGACACGGTTCCGGATCTCGTTCCAACTCCTGTAGCTTGGGGCACTTATGCTTCCGATCCCAATATACATTTCTTCCTTTGCAGCTTCCATGACATGACGGACGAGATTCCAGATATTCAAAAGTTCACCTCAAAAGTTGCCGAGCTTCACAGGAAGAGTGTGTCTCCGAAGGGTAAATACGGCTTTCCGGTGCCGACTTATCAAGGCAGAATCCCTCAAGAGACCGCCTGGGCAGATACATGGGAACAATTTTTCACCAATTCGATAAAGCGTATGATGGCGGTGGAGGAAGAATCGCAGGGTCCTGATCCGGATATGCAACGCCTCGAGGATGCGTTGATCAATAGAGTCATTCCTCGACTGCTTCGACCCTTGGAAACAGGAGGTAGGCAAATCCGACCTTGCCTAGTGCATAGTGATCTGTGGGATGGCAACACGTCAACCGATGTCGCGACTGACTTGCCTATAATATTCGACGCCCCATGCCTCTACGCTCACAATGAATATGAGCTTGCACCATGGCGGCCCACCCGGCACAAGATTGGGAAACCCTATATCAGAGCATATCATAAATACTTCCCAGTATCTGCCCCAGAAGAAGACCATGATGATCGGAACGCTCTGTATTGCATGTAAGTTTCATGAGTGCAATGTTCCGTCGGGGTCGCTATGCCTTTGATCCCATAGCTCACAAAGTTTCTCAAGCCGTTTATCCGTCATTAAACTTGCTACTTCGTTGAACTTTTCGATCCGCTGGTTTGGCAGTCCGTTATATTGTGTCTCTATGATCCATTGATTTGTCTCTTTGTCACGCTGCCACTTGATCAACCTGTCACTTCTGCACTTCATCACATTACTAGTTCGTCGAGTTATTTGACCTGTCATGTTGTTACCTTCTCAATCACCATCTCCTCGACTTGCCAGATTGCTATGTCTTCAAGCTAGGACGTGGCTCGGCTGAGTGAAAAATGATACTAATACCTTACCTTACCACACGCAGTCGTTTCAACATGTGTTCATCGGCATTGTACCCGGGTAATCTTCGGTTTAGACAAACGTAGGTCATTCACATTTTATATCACTCCTCTGGTTGAGCTAATGCTACATGTAGCGTTGTCGAGGAGATGCGAACTCTAGTGGAGAAGTTTCCAGACGGATATGAAGGGTGGGAGAAAGGGAAGGTAGGATCGAGGTCCGAGGCTACAGGATATTCAGCGACGCCTATTGAAACTGTAAGGGAATTAGATGTGGTAACTAGTGGTTCGAGGTAAACGGTTTTTAGAGGGCAATTAGAGGTATGAACGTTCTTTAGGCAGAGGCAGTTTATGAAGAGTACGAATATTTGCACACCCAGTTCCCACTACATAAACACCCATTCAAATTAGGATTAGTTACCGATACCTCGGTCGCCTATAAGTGCCCCACCAAGAATTAAGTACCTCTGGGATCAACTGTTATTTCCAAGCTAATTTACACCTGAAATTGACCATAGAAGCCTGCACCATCTGGCGCTTGCTCCTGAAACTCCGGAATCTGCTCTACAACAGCTGAACCTTCGTCATCCCCCCTACCTCGTCCTTCGCTCCTCCCCTCATAGCTCCCCTCTCCCTAGCTCCTCCCCTTCCTCTACCTCGCCCTCTGCCCCTAGCTCGTTATGATCCTTGTGTTTGTGGCTCTAGCTCTTGCTTCTGCCGTTGACCATAAACGTCTTTCACACGCTCAAAATCGAAAAAAAACTCGCTGAGTAGAGTCTTCGAGCTTCTGCTGACTACGTGTACACATTGTGAATACAGTAGAATCAACTGATTTATTGTTACGAATGTGCCAGGATTGGATAGGGTTTCCTAATGGTAAAGCCCTACGGGTTTGCCAACGACTGTCGAGATCTAACCCTAATCAATTCGCAACCAATATTAGCGCATGGTTGTATATTGATTAGGGCTAGTATAGATCTGGCCCAGATCTGGCCCGTCACCCTACCAATTCCTAACACCTTCTAAACCGGTTTCCATTGCCTTTTATTACTATTAGATCTTGAAAAAAAGCTTGTAACATTCTGAAAAAATGTTAACATCATTGCATGTAAAATGAAGTTGATGCAGAATCAATTAAGTCAACCGATGATCACTCAAAATGCTCGCAAAGCATGTAAAAAGCAGTTTAATAAGATTCTTTAAAGAACGACTTGTAGCAGCAGCAGCGCGAAGAGGCCAGGGAAAAGCGTTATTTAAATGCACTAAAGAAGGTCTACAGGGCTACGAGGCCCCATAGGGCTGCTCGCATTAAGCTAGTCGAGGGTTACCGGAAGAAATGGCGGGTTATTTTGAAGCAATTGCTCAAAATTCGTCGTGTATATAAAGGGTAGTTGAATTTTAGGGGTGCATGGCCGTCGAGCACTAAGCGAAGGATGAGCGAAAGTGGGGGGCACGGATAATGCCGATGTTCTGAGAATTAATACTGTACAATGAAACTCGGTAGCTGTCTTGGTTGATCGGTTTGGCAGGTAATACTTGCCACAGGCTATTTGCTACACTTGAGGGATTGACCGGTTTCGCCTCGTCATTCATCGTCGTAATTAAGTCCAGATAATTTGGCCTCTCCATTGGTTCGCCTTTGTGATTTTCTGACCGCTCTGCTGCCAGTTACATCAACTTTGTCATACACTGACTGAGTTGTTGAGATTTGAAACAGTACAACGCCAAAACATTCGGAACTTCGCTATCTAGGTTGAAATGCACCTCTTTTACATGCCAACGTGGTCAGATCTCACTCTCAAATTATGTCGCCGATCTCATCCTCGAGCGTCGTATCTGAACCTTCCGAGCCTTCGGGCTCGCTACCGACGCAAACTTTGTACACAGCCTTCACACCCCGCCAGAAGCATTACCTAACCTTTCTACTTGGGATTATCACGCTCGTGTCCACCTTGACAGCGACAATCTACCTTCCTCTCCTCCCTTTGCTCCAAACCCTCTTTCATACTTCGGCTCAAGCCATCAATCTCACAATAACAGTCTACATCATATTCCAGGCAATCTCCCCCGCCATCTTTGCCACCCTCTCGGATTCTCTTGGTCGAAGACCTATCTATCTTACTACATACACGCTTTACACCCTCTCAAGCTTAGGTTTGGCGCTGAACAAGAACAGCTATGCTGCATTATTAGTATTGCGTGCGCTGCAGAGTCTTGGCGCCAGCGCAGTGCTATCCGTCGCATATGGCGTTGTGGCAGATGTTTGTGTCCCCGCGGAAAGAGGCAAGATGCTAGGTTTCGTGATGGCAGCAGCGAATCTAGGGGTCTGTGTTGGGCCTGTGGTTGGAGGATGGGTTGCGCTGTGGTCGAAGGGTTTTGAATGGGTATTCTGGTGCTTGGTGATTTTTGGAGGAGCGGTCTTGGGGACTATTGGGTGGACTTTACCTGAGACGGCGAGGAACGTGGTGGGAAACGGAAGCGTGCAGGCGACGGGTTGGGGAAGGACCTGGTGGAGTGTTCTACGTCTATGTTGGGGCAAGAGGCGGATGAGAGTAGGCCAGGTTGAGGATGCCCATTCTGGTGGTGATGGTCAGAGGGATTCTGATTCTGAGAGGAAGAGGAAAATAAAGATTTCTAACCCCTTGTCCTGTCTACGAATCCTCTTCTGGAAAGATACTTCTCTTGTTCTGTGGATGAGCGCCTCGTTCTATGCCGTCTACTACTGCATCCAAGCTTCCATCCCATCAACCTACAAGCAAATCTATCACTTCAACGAGCTGGAGATTGGACTTGCATATCTTACCGGAGGAGCCGGTGTTATGCTTGGAGGATACACAAACGGGAAAATGATGGACAGCAACTACAAGATCACCGCCAAAAAGATCGGACACACCGTCGACAAAGTTTCCGGCGATGATCTAAAACACTTCCCAATTGAACGAGCACGAGCCCGCGGCTCCTGGTACCTCCTGATAATCTCCACCTGCACGCTGATCGGCTACGGGTGGGCTCTCGAAAAACATGCCCACGAGAGCATCTCCCTCATCCTCCAATTCCTGCTCGGTTTCCTCTGCACGTGCTTCAATCAGACCTTCAGCGCTTTACTCGTCGACATGTTCCCCGCAAGTCCCAGCACGGCCGCCGCTTCGGGCAACATCGTCCGCTGCGCGTTATCAGCATTGGCCGTTGCGGTCATGCAGCCTCTTCTGGATGGAATGGGCCGAGGATAGTTTTTCACATTCTTGGGCATCCTGAGCGGCGTTGTTGGTGTGGCTGCCGTATGGACCATCCAGGCCTGGGGAATGAAATGGCGAGGTCGGAGGATATCAGATGGTGCGAAACCTCGTGGTGAGGACGTTTCTGGGGAGACAGGATTCAACGAGGTTAACAGAAAAGGAGAAAATGACGAGAAACCAACCCCATCAGCTCCCGAGGCAGGTTTGGCGGCTGGTGATGACAAAGGGGCAGCAGACACCTGAAGATTATATGGTTATAATCAATGAGATGGTGCTTCAGATTTGAAATGAGTCGATTTTCTCTAAAATGAAGTACGATCACCCCCCCACAGAACAGAAAAAAACGATTGAATCCGCCCATCAACCCTAGCCCTTTCCCCATCTCCCGCGACCATTCATATAAATTACCATCAAAGCAGATCCTATGCTTGGACAAGTCAATCCCTCAACTCCCCAGCGAAAACAAGAATGATGGTTCCTTGAAAGTGGTGGTAGAGCTTGAATTTGTGGAGAAAGAGATACTTGTAAAAGGTGTTGGTAGATGGCAGGAGGGTTTACGTATGAGGGATTTGAATGGAAGTCGAAGGAGCTGTTGCTCTATGTACCTGAAGCATTGTTAGCCAGTGTTCCAAGCCAACAAATAGCCAATTCTCTAAATAGCTGTGTCTCTTCTGCTGATAAAATAGAACTCTATTTATCGATCAATTGTTCAAGTAATTATAGTATCAGACGTTCAACTCATCATGGAATTTGTTAATGGCATTCTCAAATATGCATTTTCCCGTCGAGATGATGACGTCGCTTCCCGCCCCGCCAAACCCCTTGCTCACTACTCTCTCTATACCTCCACCGCCCCTACCTAAATCCTATCCTAAATCCTCCACGCTCAGGGCACCCTCATCTCCAGACCCCTCATCCCCATACCCAAACTCCCTCTCCTCTCCTTGTCCCGTAAGTCCCCCTTTCACCCCCTCCCTACCCTGATTATCCACCTCACCTCTCAAAACCCCCCAAGCTGACCCCCCACCCACAATTGTGCGCCATAGCCCTGTCCTCTCCCCCCT
>JAABVA010003219.1_pt1 | contig 15692 bp, 15 predicted proteins | sample 5560331 | NCBI WGS metagenome assembly JAABVA01 (sample SAMN12812661, study PRJNA571458) | rock metagenome | isolation source: Antarctica rocks | place: Antarctica: Victoria Land, Mt New Zealand sud | collected 2016-01-07 | reverse complement strand
ACCGCCTCGCCCCCGACCGGGTCAGCGCCCTGCAAGCCCTCCCCGGCTGGAACTGGGCGCCACACACGGCCCACAAACAGCCCGGATCCACCGCGAAACTGCCAGCAGCAAGTGACAGCTAACCCTCGTTTGCCGACACTGCTCGACCAGGAATGCCTCCGCAGGCGGTGCCCGTCGGCAACTCGCGTCGGGAAACAACGTCGATTAACCCACGATTAGGGTTATTGTCGACGGATGCTGGTCGGGTACGCGCGGGTCTCCACCGCCGAGCAGAACCCCGACCACCAAACCGACGCCCTGGCCCGGGCCGGCGTCGCCCACGGCGACATCCATGTCGACCACGCCAGCGGCGCCAAAGCCTCCCGCCCGAAGCTGGACCTGGTCCTGCAGCTACTCCGCGACGGGGACGTCCTGGTCGTGACCCGGCTGGATCGCCTCGGACGCTCCGTGCTGCACCTGGTCACCCTGGGCGCCCAACTGCGTGAGCGCGGGGTCGGGCTGCAAGTGGTGGAGCAGGGCATCAACACCGCCACCGCCGAAGGGCGGGCCATGTTCGGGATGCTCTCGGTCCTCGCCGAACTGCAACGAGAACTCATCGTGGCCAACACCCACGACGGACTCGCCGCCGCCCGGGCCCGCGGCCGCCGCGGTGGACGACCCCCCAAACTCACCCCGGATCAGGTCGCACTGGCCCAACGGCTCTATGACGCCGGGGAGCACACCGTCGCCCAGATCGCCGGGATGCTCGGTGTTCCCCGCAGCACCATCTACGGGCACCTCAACAAAGCCACCGTCGGTACCCGACCCCACGCCCAGAAGACAGCAGCGACACCGTCTCCGCCCGTTTCGGTGTCCCCACCCGGTACTGATCGGTCCGTCAACGGGCACACCCGTGCCCCCGCGTCAGCACTCCGACCATCCCGGGCGTGCCCGAGCTGCGGGCACGAACCCACCACACGGGAGGAAGCCACCGCGCAACGGGCCGATTTGGCGGTCACCTGGCTCAGCGCCGACCCCCACCGGCCCGGGCAGCTCCTCCTCCGACAACACTGCCGCCGCTGCCAACCCCACGGACCCGTGGTCGACCTCGCGTGTGCGGTGTGCGGTGATGGACCGATCCTCGCCGGCGACCTCGCTACCGCGGCGATCGACGCCGGCACCCCACCGGAACCCGTGCAGCAGTGCTTGTCCGCCGACGGCTGGCAGCTCGTCCCCGACCTGTTGTGTCCCGACCACCGAACGGAATCCGCACCGTGAACCTCCTGCTGGTCCCGAGCTACCCGGCCCAGCGCGGGGTGTCAACCTCCTTCGTCGCCGATCTGGTGAAGTACGTGCGCGACCTCTTCGCTGATGCAGCGCTGCACCGAGGACAATTACTGCAATTACACCATGGGTAATCGCTTGCACCGCACGCAATGGCACCATAGCCACCCAGTCGCGCCTACCACGCACGCCGCGCCATTATAGACACCCTGTCGCGCCTCCTGCGCACCCCACGCGCGACCTGATGACATAGCCGGACCCGATCGCCGCAGGGTCCAACGCTTGCTCAGTAACGTGGTCAAGGCCCGTGCCGAGGCATCTCAGCCTTCGCTGGCTACAATTACGCCACGGGTAATCGCTTGCATTGCACGCAATGGCACCATAGCCACCCAGTCGCGCCTACCACGCACGCTGCGCCACCATAGCCACCCTGTCGCGCCTCCTGCGCACCCCACGCGCGACCTAAGGGCAAAGCCGGACACACCACCGCAGGGTCCAACGCATGCTCAGTAACGTGGTCAAGGCCCGTGCCGAGGCATCTCAGCCTTCGCTGGCTACAATTACGCCACGGGTAATCGCTTGCATTGCACGCAATGGCACCATAGCCACCCAGTCGCGCCTACCACGCACGCTGCGCCACCATAGCCACCCTGTCGCGCCTCCTGCGCACCCCACGCGCGACCTAAGGGCAAAGCCGGACACACCACCGCAGGGTCCAACGCATGCCAGTCAAGTTGCGACAGACTGCGAGACGTGACCTCCAAGATCATCACCGTCGCCGCCTATAAGGGCGGGGTGGGCAAGACCCGCACCGCCTACGAGTTGGCGTACTTGCTCGGCGCTCCGCTGGTCGACTTCGACTATGACGGCGGGGGAGCGTCCGGCCTCTGGGGTTACGACCACGGGCGCTACACGAGGGCGCCGCTGCTCGACGCCTTCCTAACCGACCGCATTCCTCGGCCACTCTCCGGAGGTGGGACGAAGCCGGACCTTGTACCTACACACCCCAACGTGGGCTCTGAGCTCATTCAGATGGCACCCGAAGAGGTACAGGGCCGCGTCGAAAAGTGGGCCAGCGAGTGGGGGAGAGAGTACGTCGTGATCGACACTCACCCAGGCTGGCACCCCATCACGGTCGGGGCCATGGCTGCCTCGAGCCTGATCGTCGTGCCCACCGTGCTCGACGTTGCTGAGTTGCGAGCTCTGGCGGGCATGGTGCGCGAGTTGGCCGACTACCCGCTGCTAGTCATCCCGAACCGGGTTCCACGCATCGTTCCTCGAACGGGCCGAAAGCTCCTCGGTGAGATTGTCACGGAGAGCGGAGTTGCAGTGGGACCCTTCGTGAATGAAAACCGCCACATCGGCCAACGCACCCGCCTTATGGCGATCTGCGCAGGCGACATCGCAGTACGTCATCGTCACTACGTGGACCAGATGCAGAACGTCGCTGATGCGGTCAAGGAGCTAGCGAAGTGACCACAAACGGACTCGCCGCCCTCGACAACGACCAGGCGCAAAAGCGACAGCAGCGCGTACGTCCTCTTCCGCCCAGCGCGAAGGGCCGCTTAACGATCACGCAAGAACCCGTCGAGAAACCCTCGACCAGCTCCGTCGACGTCGCTCACGTGCAGGAGTCCGCCGAGACGTCTCATGTGGTCACCCAGGACGAGCCGCACAAGGCTCAACGAACGCGGAGTGCCAACGATGACGACTCACTGGATGAGCGGCCTGACGACAGCCCGCTGCGGGCGGCTCAGGTGTATCTCGATGCAACAACGGACGACCACCTGCGGCGCATCAGAGCCGCAGCGCTAGTCGGAGGCGGAGACGTGACCAATAGCGCTGTAGTGCGTCGTTCCGTCGCCGAGTTCGTCGAGCGGCACGGCTACGACGGCATCGTAGAGCTGCTCAGCGAAGACCCCCGAATCAAGCGGGGGAGAGGTAGACCTCGCAGATAACAACCGCCCGTCGAGGATGCATGATGCAATGCGCGCTAATCGATACGTCATAGGACACGTAGCGGTTTTCCGGCCTACCGCGCTGAGCTGCGGCTTGGTTGGAAAGGTGCCGTAATGACCGCGACACTGAACGACGACGTGATGACGAAGATGGAGGCTGCCAGCCCGGAGTCGGCTGAGTAGGGGGCTCGCCCGTCGACCTGGTCCAGGCCATCGTCGGGCATACCGTCCCGGCCCGGCGGTACCGTTTGAGCTCCAATTGAGGGTCTGTGCAGTGCAGGGTGGTGGCACTGTGTGCGGCTGTTACGGCGTCGAGCACGCTGCGGGTTGCGGTGAGGGGACCTCGGGGCCGATGCCGTCGCCGGGCAGGACGGCGATGCGGTGCGTCCGCGGCGTATTCGTAGGTGGTCGAGCGTGGTCTTCGCTCAGGGCATCACGTCGCCGCTGTTTGGGCCGAGGGTCTGTCCGACGTAGAGGTTGCCGCCGGGGTCGCTCGCGAGCAGGACGGCGGTAGGTGCCACCTCTTCAGGGCGGCCGAATCTGCCGAGTGGCAACTCAGCCTGTTTGGCGCGTTTCCACTCCGGGGAGATTCCCTCGACCAAGGGGGTGTCAATCGGTCCCGGCGCGATGGCGTTGACCAGCACTCCGTGGGGGGCGACCTCAAGCGCGAGGGCTTTGGTGAATCCGATCACCCCAGCTTTTGCCGCGGAGTAGTGGGTGAGGCCGACCCCGCCTTTGATGCCGAGCTGGCTGGCGATGTTGATGACCCGCCCCGTGCCGCGCTCGAGCATGTGCGGAACGATGAAGCGGCAGGTGAGGAACACACTGCGTAGGTCGACGGCGATCATTTCGTCCCAGGTTGCGACGTCCATCTCCACCAGTGGGACCTCGGTGAGGATGCCGGCGCAGTTGACGAGTACGTCGATGGCTCCGAGCGACTCGATCGCGGCGGCGACGCTGTCGCGCACACCGTCGGCGTCGGTTACGTCGACGGTGGCGGTACCGACCTTCGCCCCCGCGGCGCAGCAGGCGGTGGCCGTGTCCTCGAGCAGGCGAGGGTCCCGGTCGAGAAGAAACAGTGACGCACCTTCACGTGCGTACGCCGAGGCGATCGCGCGTCCGATGCCGCTAGCCGCGCCGGTGACGAGGGCGTGGCGTCCTTCCAGTTGTCCCATGGGGGCTTCCTTCTACAGGGGGTGAACCTGATGGACTTGTGCGGTCAGCTGGGCCAGCGGACGGTGAGCCCGCCGTCAACGATGAGCTGCTGGCCGGTGACGTAGCTTGCATCCTGGCTGGTGAGGAACCGGATCGCGCGGGCTACCTCGTCGACGTGCCCGACTCGGCCGGCCGGGATGGCCTTGCCGGCTTCGGCCAGCCCGGCCGGGCCGAGCGAGTTGACCTCGTCCAGGCTTTGCGGGCTTTCGATCAGCCCGGGTATCACCGAGTTCACCCGGATGCCGCGCGGGGCGAGTTCGACGGCCAGCGAGCGCACCATACCCAGTACGCCGGCCTTTGCCGTGGCGTAGTGGGCGTGGTCGTCCCACCCGTAGACGCCCCCGGCGATGGAGGAGATCGCGACCATTGCGCCGGGGCCACCCATTCGGGTGGCCGCCGACCGTAAGGTGCGCAGCACACCGGTAAGATCAACAGAGAGCATGTCATTCCAGGCGTCGTCGTCGAGCTCGGCCAGCGGCGCCCGGCGCAGCACACCAGCCGCGGCGACGGCGATATCCAGGCGGCTGTGCCGGTCCAGCGCCGTCTGGGCCAGGGCGTCGACTTGGGAACTGTCGCGAACATCGACCGCGACCGGCGTCGCGGTGCCCCCCGCAGCTTCCACGGCTTTGACGGTTTCGTTGACGTCGTGCGGGTCACCGGGAAAGTAGCCGAGGATGCTGGTGGCCCCGGCACGGGCGTAAGCAACCGCGAGGGCCTGACCGATGCCGGAGGCCGCGCCGGTGATGACGGCGACCTGCCCGGCCAGCCCGTCGTCGCGGAGAAGCTCGGGCGACGCTGCAGTGGCGGTGGACATGGACCTCCTCGAGAGAAGTGAACGGAAGAAGAGGGGCTAGACGACGGCGGCCGCACCGTCGTCGGCCGGTGCGGACTGGTCCACCTTGCGGGTACCGAGCATGACCAGAGCGGACAGGAACATGCCGAGCGCACCGGCGACGAACGCGGCGGTCGTCGCCGATGCGCCCAGTCCCAGGATGCCGGTCAGCAGAGCGGAACCCGCGATGGCGCCGATTGGTCCCATGACATGGGCAGTGTTGGGGCCGACGCCACGAGCGCGGATGGGGAAGGACTCTGCCATGTAGAACAGCATCGCCGCGTAGGGACCGGTGAGGAAGAACAAGCCGAGTGCGTACAGCGGGATGACGAAGCCGCTGGTGTTCGGGCCGAAGAGCATCAACGTGAAGATGACGCCGCCGATGGTCCACCCGATGATGATCGTGTTCCGCCGGCCGAGACGGTCGCCGATGTAACCGTGGAACAGATATCCCAGAAATCCGGCCGCGTTGGCGATGATGAGGATGATCAGGGCGTTGGATAAGCTGATGCCCTTGCCGTCGGTGAGGATCGTGGTCCCGAGCACGGCGAAGACTTGAATCGCCATCCAGTTGAACAGCCATGCTGCCGAAAGGCAGATGGTGTGGCGGCGCAGATCGGGGGCGAAGATCTGACGCAACCCTGACTTTTTGTCTGTGCCGGTGTCGAGTCCGTAGAGGTCCGCCAATCGGGTGGCCTCGTCGTCGCGGGCTTCCTTGCGCAACTGCCGTGAGCGCTTGAGCGCGACGAACGAGGGTGACTCGCGCAGCCTGAAGGCGAGCAGGGCGATGACCACCGCGGGGAATGTTGCGACGAAGAAGACTCCCCGCCATCCGACGTGCGGAAGGAGGATTGAGGCGAACAGCGCGGCGAGCAGCGACCCTACCGGCCAGCCGCTCTGCACGAAGCTGTACATGAAGCCGCGCTTACGGCTTTTCCCGTACATTTCGTTGAGGTAGACGGTGTTCACGACTTCTTCGGAGTAACCGAGGCCGGACACCGCCCGGACCCCGATCAGCATCGCTGCGCCGTTGACGAAGCCTGTGACCCCGGAGGTCAGGGCGGCACCGACAGTGGTAATAATTAGCGACGGCTTACGCCCAGCGTGGTCAAGTAGCGGGCCCACTACCAGTGAGACGATGAACGTGCCGAGGGTGACCAGGGTGGCGATACCCGTGGCCGTGGCGGTGGACCATCCGAATGTCTCGGCGATCGGCGGCAGGAGCGTGCCGAAGAGCACGAAGTCGTACGCGGAGAAAACCCACGCCAGGAAACAGACGATGGAAGTCGTGAGCAAGACCCGCTGACTCAGCTGCGGCGGTCCCTGGAACAACACCTCGTCGGAAGGGGTCCCTGGTGACGCCCAGGCGGCGTCTTGTGCGCTGGTCTGCTGTTCCGTTGTGCTCATCGTGAGCCTCCCTGCCGGGGTGATCGGGTCTTGAAGTCAGCGGCGATCTCATCGAATGTCGCCCAGCGGATGCCTTCATGGGTGTTGATGTATTCGATCAGCCGCTCGTGCATCAGCAACACCTGCGGGCGACCGGAGACGTCCGGATGCACAGTCATGGTGAACACGCCGTAGTCGTGCTCGCGGTACATCCAGTCGAACTGGTCGCGCCACAGCTGCTCGATGTCGCGCGGATTGACGAAGCCGTGACTGTTGGGGCTGGACTTGATGAACATCATCGGCGGCAGGTCGTCGAGGTACCAGTTCGCTGGGATCTCGACGAGGTCGGTTTCCTCGCCGCGTACCAGCGGCTTCATCCACTCCGCGGCTGGTTTCTCGTAGTCGATCTTGGTCCAGCTGTCACCCACCCGCACGTAGTAGGGCTCGAAGTCGCGGTGCATCAACGAGTGGTCGTAGGTGATACCGCGGTCAAGCAGGATCTCGTTGGTGATGCCGCTGAACTCCCACCACGGTGCGACGTAGCCGGTGGGTGAGGTGCCCGAGCGACGCTCGATGAGCGCGATGCAATGGTCGAGGACCTCGGTTTCCTGCTCCCGGCTCATCGCGATCGGGTTCTCGTGGCTGTACCCGTGCGCGCCGACCTCGTGCCCGGCTTCGACACAGGCGTCAAACACGCCGGGGAAGGTGTCAATGGAGTGCCCCGGCCAGAAGAATGTCTGTCTCAGATCGTAGCGGCGGAACAGCTCGAGGATGCGTGGCGTCCCCCGCTCCCCGGCAAACATGCCACGGGAGATGTCGTCGGGGGAGTCCTCACCTCCGTAGGACCCGAGCCACCCGCCGACGGCGTCGATGTCGACTCCATAGGCCACCAGGATTTCCTTGGTCATCGGACCTCCTTCGCCGCATCTCTGCGGCTTCTATGTACGGCTCGGGGCCGCGGACGTCAGTTGCTGAGGTATTTCTCCACGAACCCCAGCGGGTTCTCCGGCGAACAAGCCAGCGCGGCGGACAACAGCAGCCGGGCCTGCCACGGACTGAGATCGGCGGCGAATCCCGCGCCGGCCCGCGCGGCGTCGACACCGCCACCGCCGCCGTAAAGGGGCACCACTGGACCGCAGGGCACCCGCGAGCTCAATAAGACGGGAACACCGCGACCGGTGAGTTCACGTATGGCCTCCACAACGGCGGTGTTGGCGTTGGCCGCGCCGAACGCGGCGAGCACGACTCCGCGCGCTCCGGCTGCTACCGCCGCATGGATCAACGCGGCGTCCACCCCGACGTACAGGCTCACCACGTCGACCCGTGGCAGCTCGAGCATGGGAGCGGGCAGCACCGGTGGTCGTCCCGGCGCAGCGAGCGGTAGGACCCGTCCGTCGGCGACCCGCAGGACGGGGCCGCGCCCGGGCGCGTCGAAGGCGTGCGCACCGAGCGTGTCCACCTTGCGCACACCGCGTGCGGCGTATACAAACCCGTCGAAGCACAGCAGTGGCCCGCGGCCCCGCGCGTACGGGCTGGTGGCCACGCTCAGCGCGTCGGACAGGTTCGCAGGACCGTCCGGGGCGGCGTCGTCGTAAGGCCGTTGCGCGCCGGTCAGCACCACGGGACGATCGTCGTCGATGAGCAGGGACGCCAAGAAGACGGTCTCCTCCATGGTGTCCGTGCCGTGCGTGACGACGACGCCGGCGACGTCGTCGGTCAGGGCGGAGCTGGCCTGCTGGACAATCGAACGCAGGTCGGCGAGCGACCACGTGAAGCTGCCGCGCGCCGGGAAGTCCTGAACACTTACGGTGATCGTCGGCGGCACCGCGACCCGACCGAGCAAGTCTGCCCCGGAAACATTCGCTACCCGCCCACCGCTGCTGGCCCGGCTCGCGATCGTGCCACCGGTCGCCACCAGCCGGGTACTGGGCACGTCGACCTCCGTCTCATGCAAACGATTGCAACGGAGACTATCCACCCGATTTCGGCGTCGTCAAGAGGTAGGCGCGGGTTCCCACCGTCGCTACCCCGTATCGCGGCTGTGCGGTACAACAGGAGCGTGGCATCCAGGGGAAGGACCGTGCGGCGAACGCCCGCTACGCTCACCACCATCGCCGAGCGCGCCGGTGTCCACGCCTCGACGGTGTCGCGCGCACTGAGCACGACACCGAGCGGCATCGCGCCTGCCACGGCGCAACGGGTGCGTGCGATCGCGGACGAACTGGGCTATCTGCCCGATCCCACGGCTGCCGCGCTGCGAACCCGGCGGTCGCATGTCATCGGCGTGCTCGTTCCGCGCCTGACCGACATCGTCCTGGCGGTGATCTATGAGGGCATCGACGACGTCGCGCTGCAATCGGGCTATCAGACGGTCGTGGCCAACACCCGCGACGACCTTGCACTGCAGCGCACGCGACTGGAGACGCTGCTGGCTCGCCGCGTCGACGGTCTCATCCTCGGCGACGCCCGAAGCGACACCTCCTTGATCGACGACCTGGCCGAGCGGGGTATCCCTTATGTGTTGACCTCCCGCCGTCTCCGTGGGCATCTGTCAGTGACCACCGACGATCTGTGCGGAGGCAGGCTCGCCGCGGAACACCTCCTCTCCCTGGGACATGTCCAGCTCGGCGTTATCGCCGGTGAGCCCTACGCGAGCACCGGGGTGGACCGGACCCGAGGGTTTCTCGATGCGTGTCTGGCCGCGGGCGTAGACATCGAGGCGAGCAGGGTGGTGCACACGACCTTCGATGCCGTCGGCGGCCGCGACGGCGCCGAGCAGCTCCTGCGGCTGCGTCCACGACCGACCGCGCTGTTCGCGGTGAACGACTTCGCCGCCATCGGCGCGATGGGCGCGGTGCGTGCCGCCGGGCTCGAAGTCGGCCGCGACATCGCGATCGTCGGTTACAACGATGTCTCGATCGCCACCGACCTGCCGGTGCCCCTCACCACTATCCGGTCGCCGATGTTCCAGATGGGACAGGAAGCTGCCCGCATGCTGCTGGAACGGGTCGCCGGCAGGCCTGTCAACTCTCAGCTCTTGACCCCGAAACTGGTCGCCCGCGCGTCTACGCTGCTGGGCCCCTAACGGTCCTCAGCGCCGCAGTGCCCGTCCCGAACGTGTTCGTTCCCGCGGCGCAGCAGTACCAGGCGGGAAGTGCCGACCATTCAAGGCACCGAAAAGTTGGTGGTGAGAGGAGCGGAGAAATTCGCGAATCATCCGCATCCGGCCAGATCCTCGCAATTTGCGCCTGCCGTCGGGGTGCAGCCAGCGTGTCGGTGACCCGCCGGGTGTGTCCATTTAGACGGGTGCCAGCCGCCCGACCGAGTCGGAGGCCATCTCGTACGCGTGTCCGACCCTGAGCACGGTCGCTTCGTCGAATGGACGCCCTAGGACCTGCATACCGAGCGGGAGCCCGGCGGGATCGAAGCCGACAGGTAGGGCCAGGGTCGGCAAACCGATCAGATTGCCCGGAGAGGGCAGGCGCACCAGGGCGGAGGTGATGTCCTCCGTCGTGCCGTCGGCCCAGACGATATCGCGCGCGCCGACCTCCGGGGCCACGGATGGCACGCAGGGGGCGGCGAGTACGTCAATGTCGTCGAACATCGCTGCCCACGCCTGCTGCATCAGCGTGCGGACTCGTAAGGCTTTGATGTAGTCGGTGGCCAGGATCAGCTCGCCGGTCTCCAAGAACAAGCGCACATCCGCGCCGTAGAGGTCGCCCTTGTGCCGCAGCGACTCCTGGTGGTAGGCGCTTGCCTCCGGCAGAAGAATGGCCCACTCCGAAGGCATGATGGCGTCGGCGTAGGGAATGGTCACCTCCCGCAGATCTGCGCCGAGGCCCTCGAGAACGTTGATCGCCGCGCGCACGGCTGCAGCGACATCATCGTGGACATGCTCAAAGTAATAGTTGGACGGGACACCGACGCGTAGGCCGGCGATGCCATCGTTGAGCCCGGCGGTGTAGTCGGGCACCGGCACGTCGACGCTGGCAGGGTCGAGCCGGTCATGGCCGGCGATGGTGTTTAGAACGAGCGCAGCATCGCGGACGTTCCGGGTGAGCGGGCCGACGTGGTCCAAGGACCAGGACAGGGATGCGACGCCGCGTCGGGAGACCCGACCATACGTTGGCTTCAGCCCAACGGTGCCGCACAGGCTCGCTGGGATCCGGATCGAACCTGCGGTGTCGCTACCCAGCCCCACCATGCACGCGCCGGCCGCGACTGCCGCACCGGAACCGCCGCTGGAACCTCCGGGGATGCGGCCAGTGTCCCAAGGATTACGAGTTGTCGGCGTGATCGGCCCATAGGCGAACTCGTGTGTATGAGTTTTGCCCACCATCACCATTCCTGCCGCCAGGAGCCGCTCAACAACCAGCGCGTCGGTGTCAGGCACGTAGTCGGCGCGGACTTGCGAACTGGAGGTCGTGGGTACTCCGGCAGTGTTGTACAGGTCTTTGATGCCGAGCGGAATGCCGTGCAAGGCCCCGAGATAGTGTCCTGCCGCGATGTACTGTTCGGCCGCTTTCGCCGCTGTCTGGGCGAGGTCGGCTGTCACGCACGCGAAAGCATGAAGCGCACCATCTACGGCATCGATCCGGCTGAGCACCGAGTCGGTGAGTTCGACCGGCGACAGCCGCCTGGCTTCGATTTCCTTGGCCGCTGCGCTCAGGGTCAGCTCATACGGTTTCATCGTTGAGTCCCTCCCAGCGGGCGTTAAAGGCTGTGGCGGGCGGCGTCTCGCCCAGAGACACGGCGTCCAGGTGGTCGATGAGCGCATAGATGCCGTCGAGCACTGGACCAACGAGCTCCCTGCGGGCCGGTGTCAAGTCGAGGCGGGCGCCACGGGCAGCGTGCTCTAAAGCCTCACCCGCGAACGATCTTGGGTTGCTGCTCATGACGACAGACACTCCTTTGCTGTGATCGGCTAAGACTGCGACGACGCGGGCTCAGTGCGCTTAAGGATGCCCCGGTCACTGGTGCGCAGCAACGCCGCTACGCATTCCGACCTGCCTCAGGGCTCCTGAGCGGCGTCTCCTTGCCCGTACCTGCCTATCTCCGCTACGTCATCCATCGCGCGCTGAGCACATCCAGGAGCAGGCGCGGCAGCCACGCCAGGCCCCCTATTTCAACCCGGCTGCACCGACTCTCACGTCGACTCGCCGGGGTGGGAAGAAGGCGACTCGATCCGGAGGGCAAATCAGAGGACAGCTGCAGCGGCGGGACCACCGCGGTATCCCACGTGGCCACACAGGCTTCAATGAGCCAGCTCGCGCTGTCGAAAAAGTCTTGAAGAAGGTGGTGTCACCGAATCAGAGCCGATCCGTAGTAAGGTCGGCCGCCGAGTGAAGGGTTTCGAGAACCGAGCGGGCGGTCGGCGACGACCGCAGTATTTGCTGGCTCGCCGGTCACGAAGATGCAACATGGTCCGAAACATCAGGCAGGACCGGCCGCTGATACGCCACACTCGTCATTCGACGCACGAGGAGAGGACTGGAGACATGGACGTGGAAACCCGGCTAGCACGGCTTGAGGCCGCAGCCGAAATCCGAGCACTAAAAATGCAGTACGCCCGGCTCTGCGACGCCGGTTATCCCTCGGACCAACTCGGGCCGCTCTTCACCGAGGACGCAGTCTGGGACGGCGGCGAGACTTTCGGAATATATGAGGGAAACCAGGCCGTTCGTGGGTTCTTCGACGACTGCCGGAACCGTATCGGCTGGGCGATGCATTACACCGTCTCCGGTGACATCGACGTCGCGCCGGACGCCCGGGCAGCCACAGCCCGATGGTACCTGTGGCAGCCGATGACCCTTGAGGGTAGAGCAGTATGGCTGCTCGCCACATACAAGGACGAATACCAAAAGGACGACTCCGGCACCTGGCAGATCTCGCATCTAACGTTGGACGTACAAGCTCTTACTCCAATTGAGGAGGGTTGGGTACAGCGGCGCTTCCTCGGTTAGGTCGGCTCGAGCCGACCGCTAAAGAAATAAGCAACGCACGGAGGAAGTCTGCCAAATCACTCGTGGGTTTAATCTACGATTACCCCACCAGCCGACATATGGTTATCCTACGTTCAGTCGGCACAGACAATTTATTCGGGAATAGGACGGTAAATGGCGCCCCGGACGAGAACTCGCTCAAGCATCTCGAGGTACATGTCGGTATCGTCGGTCAGCGCGCGGGCTTCTTGGCCGGGGTAGCCGATCAAGTCTCTGACGATCGGGCTCATGTAGTAGGCGCCGGAAGTCAAGATGCCCAGGGCTGCAAAAAGGGCGGGTCGTTGGACTGCCACGGCTTGTATCGCGGAGCGGGCGTCGGGATACCCACGCACCGCAGTCAGCGCGGCGATCAGTGCCGGACGGAGGTCGGGCCTTAGTCGTAAGGCGTCGTTGATCCAGCGCGTCGGTACGTCGACCTCACTGGCCGAGGGCATGCCCTGTGATGACGGGATGAGGACGTCAGCGATCTGTGCATAGATTTGCTGCTCTTCAGGCCGCAGGGGAAAGCCAGGCGCGGCGTCGATGGTGTTCATGAGGGCACCTTCTGTTCCCGGCTCTGTGCGATCAGGCGTTCTACCGCACGAAGGGCGAGTGCGGTGATTGTCGCGGTAGGGTTCATACCTGAGGAGGTGACGAAGACGCTGCCGTCCATAACATAGAGGTTGGACACATCGTGGGTCTTACCCCAAGGGTCGACTACGCTGGTTTCGGGGCTATCGCCCAGCCGTGTGGTCCCGAGCAGGTGCCAGCCGCAATCTCGCATCAGGGGCGTGGCGTAGGTGTCGACGGCGCCGGCGGCTCGGTGGGCCTCGTGGGCTCTCGCGACGTGAAAGTCGAGCAGCTTTCGCGTGTTGTCGGAGCTCTTGTAGATAATTTTGGGGGCGGGAATACCATCGGCGTCCACCAGCGTGGCGCTGAGGACGACGCGATTAGACTCGTCCGGCAGGTCCTCGGCGATGATCCCCCACTCGAAGGACCGCCCGAAGGTTCGTTTTGCGTCGACGTGAAAACTGTCGCCCCATCCCGCAAGGGGGTCGAGGGGATGCCCGGCCGTCGCCTTGCCACCGTATCCCGATCGGTTGCCCAGCGGACCGCCGCCGGGCATCACCTGCCACTTGGCGCCCCGGACAAACCCCCGCGATGTGTCGGTCTCATAAAACTGGGTAGACACGATCAACTGTCCAGCTGGGCCAAGCCAGCTTTCGAGGTCTTCGTCGTATACGCCGTTTACTGCGGCGTAGGGATGCATCATGAGACGCCGGCCCACCAAACCGGACGAATTCGCCAAGCCGCTCGGAAATCGTTTAGATGTGGATAGCTGCAGGAGGCGCGGCGTTCCGACGCCGTTGGCAGCCACGATGACCACTGATGCCTTCTGGCGTCGCGTCACTCCGGAACGGTCGATATAGACGGCACCGTCAGCCAGGCCTTGGGCGTTGATCGTTACCTCACTCACTCGAGCACCGGTGACCAAGTGGGCGCCAGCATCGATGGCTTGAGGCCAGTGCGAGAGATCCGAACTCGCCTTCGCGCCCTCGGGACATCCCGTCTGGCAGGTGCCCCGCCGCACACATACTTCACGACCGCGGTAAGCGCGCGAGGCAATGGCGTTGGGGGCCGGCCACCAGTGCCAGCCCAACTTGTCCATGCCTTGCGCGGCCTTCATGCCGATCTTCCCTATCGGTAGAGGCGGAAGTGGATAGGCGGCAGTCTCCGGGTAGGTCGGATCGTCGGCCAGCCCAGCTACGCCCCACTGCTCGTCCATGCGCTCGTAGTAGGGCCGCAAGTCCTCGTAAGTGAGTGGCCAGTCGTCAGCCACACCGTCTAAAGTTTTCACCCGGAAGTCGGATGGGAGCATCCGAACCCAATGAGCTCCATACAGAATCGTGCTTCCACCCACCCCGTTGTACATCAGCGGGTTGACATCGGACTCCGTGACGTCGACCGGGTAGTCGGAGGGGGACTGCCGCACATTCGGGTTGGGATGCCAATCCCGCTGCGCGGCGAGCTCCCAATCTGGAGTCGCACCTTTGAACTCGCCCCGCCTGGTCCAGTCACCCTGTTCGAGGCAGACGACCGAAAAGCCCTTCTGCGCGAGCTCATTGACGACCACGGCGCCGGCAGCGCCGGCTCCGATCACCAACACTTCAGCCACGTCGGGCAATCCGGCATCAATGGAGTCTTCAACCATGTTCGTCCTCAAGTTCGCGGGGAGCATCGCATCTGCGCCTACATCATCCGACATCGGGGTATCGGGGTACGCATGATGTGGGTGCGGACACCCGCGCACATTACGTCTTACCCAGGTTCGCGAGTAGCGGGTGTGAGTGGGCCGAGGTGCTCCTCGCGGCAATGTCGTGCCAGCTCACCGGCGAAGATCACCTGCTCACCCTGACACGCAGGGGACCGGCGGCGCGGGTGTGGGCGGGCGGGAGCTGGAGCCGGTGGCGACCCTGGGAACGTTAACGATCACAACTCAACAAGATGAGACGACTCGCCGAACGTCTCATGTACATGAGACGACTCAGCACGAATCTCAGCTACCGCGCCCGTGACTCACCTACCATGAGATGAGGATACACTGAGCGGGGACACCTGCCGCGAAACAAGGCAAAAGCCCTTTACCGGCACCTGCATTATGTTGCGGGGGAGTGCTTTTCGGTGCGGGTTGTCCTAACAGTGTCTGTTGACGCCACCACGGAACCTCAGCAGAACCTCTAGCGGTTCTCCGGCATGAACTGGCTGGCGGTGAAGGACGCGCTGGTGGTCGGTTGGAAGTCAGCCCACCGGATGTGCGTAAACAGATCGTCTTAGGACGATTGCCAGGAGGCGCGGTGCACCCTGGCGACCTGCGTTGCAGCCCTGCGATGAGGGCGGTGGAACACTTCGGCGTCGTCGCGCCTTGAAGTCAGCGTGACTTCTATTGCAATCATCGGAGCAGGAGCAGGACTCGGGGCCGCAGTGGCGCGGCGTTTCGGCGCGGAGGGTTTCACCGTCGGCCTCATCTCCCGCCACCAAGGGCGTCTGGACGCGTTG
>JAABVA010003218.1_pt1 | contig 15695 bp, 28 predicted proteins | sample 5560331 | NCBI WGS metagenome assembly JAABVA01 (sample SAMN12812661, study PRJNA571458) | rock metagenome | isolation source: Antarctica rocks | place: Antarctica: Victoria Land, Mt New Zealand sud | collected 2016-01-07 | reverse complement strand
TGATGCCGCTCTCAGTTGATCTGCGCGGTGGGGCTGCCGCCCACCTGTGATGGCGTTATTAGGCAGCCTCGTGATTCACCGTGAAGTGAATTTCTTCACGGAAAGCTGTCAAGGGTTGGTTCAAATTAATGGGGTAGAACCATCCAGTTGATTTGCTACACGCCATGTTTCTTGCGCTGCACGAATAGGCATGTCGCATGGAGCACAGGCGTACACACGCCCTGAAAGGTCCACGCTATGTGTCTCATACGACACGCTTGCTCGGAACGCACCGCATAAAAGATAATATGTACCAGGGACGCTGCATGACATGCTAGCTCCCAGCCTGCGTCAGGAAAGGAGCTGCGGCACTCGACACACATACACACTGCGCACACGGACAGCAAGCCTCCCGCAAGCCACACGCATGCACATCGCTCAAAACACATCTGCGGGAAGCTGCAGGATTACCAACCCTCTCTGACCCTGACTGCCGCATGCGTTCTGCAGCACACAGGTCGCATGCATGCCAAGCTGGGCAGGAGCGGATCAGGCAGGCGGCCGAAAATCACTGGCACCACAGGCGACTCCTCGCAATCCGTAGGAGTGCGAGTCCGAGCCCCGTAGGAGTGCGAGTCCGAGCCCCGAGCTGCACGGGCCGGGCGGACGAAAGAGACAGAGCCTGCCAGCATGGCAGGCTCGCAACTCTCACAAAGCAAGCAGGAGCAGAGCAGACGGAGAGTGCTCTGCACGGGCGGCGCATGACATAGAGCGGCTGGTGGAGCAGCGGGGAAGCTAAGCACAGCGCCGTGAGAAGCGCGATGGTCCTTGGACCGCTTCACGCCTACCTGCTGCCAGCCAGCGCCTCTGCAGAGGTTGTCCCTGCCTCAGCCCTTGTTGTACAGTAAACAATTGTCTCAGCCCCAAACCCTCTCCCCACATGCTGCCCTGATGCGGTCCCTCAGGATGCACGCATCGGGCGAGAATGCGCTGAAAACCAGCCTGAACGCTAGCTGCGACGTTCGACTTGACTTCCACTGAGATACGGCTTGTGAAATGCAAAGCATGGGGCAGAATGCGCAGGACGCAGAAATGAAACCCCGTGGGCGCGGAGGCATGGGCCCAGCCTATACTGGAGAGCACGCCGGTGGAAATGATGTCGCGCTGCTGAATGCAACGCACGCATGCGTTGCACTCGTGGCTTGTTCGCCCAAGCCACGCTCGCGCCGTGTAGGCGCGCAGCAGGCGCGTCAGCAGACAGAGAAACCCCGCGGCGGGGGGGCCGGGCGCCTACCTAACCTCTGGAGCGCAGGAGCGCCTGCAACGGCGCTCAGCCTGCTACTGCTGGCCTGCGCCAGCAACCAAGCTGACGGGGGGGGGGGGTGACAAGGTGCGCGGTCCTGCAAGAGGGACGCGCCTGCAAACAAACGCGCGGCGCGAGGGCGCGCGCCCAACCCTAAGCAGGCGCTGGGACGTCCAGCAAGCTCCCCGGCAAGCCTGGACGTCCCACCGCCTGGCGTATGAACGCGTAGACTGCCCAGGCCAAAGCATGCAGCGCCACAGCAACGGAGGCAGGCTCTCAGCCCAGCCTGGGCAAGCCAGAGCAGCAGGGACATTGGGCTGCTGCAGGCTGCCCGAGCAGCTCAGACCTGGACCGAGCACGTGATAAAGCGGCCAGGCACTGCCTGCCTGCCCCGCGCTGAGACCATGCAGCCAAAATGTGCGACTGGCGCTCGAGACCCCGAGCCCCCCATGGGCATGCGCACTTCGTGGCGGTCTCGAGCGCCAGCGCATCGGCGGTGCGTGCAGCTACACTACTGCTCGGCGCGCCGGCCCTGCCCCGGTACCCCTGTTGAGCTGTGCGCTTTGTGTGTGGGAGGCCGCGCAATGCCCCTGCCCAGCTCAGGCGCCCGGCCGCCGTGTGTGTGGGAGGCTCCCTGGCGCCAGGTAGCCCTGCATGTCGACGGAGGCGTCCCAGGCGCCCCGCGCATCGCCCCCGCCCAGCTCAGGCGCCCGGCGCGTCGTGGAAGGCACAGGGTTGACTGCCCTACCCTATGGCGCGCGGTGGAAGGGGCCCAGGCGCCAGCCAAGCGCGGACAGCACGCGGAGCTCCAGGTCGGCGGCGGCGGCGGGCGTGATGGCCGCGCCGCACACGACCGTCAGCATCGCCGCGTGCAGGCCGCGGAAGGGCACGGCTTCCAGGTTCTTGGCTGCCAGCAGCACGCAGGTCAGCGCCAGCGCAGCCAGCCAGCGCCGGCCGTCCGACAGCGCCCGCGGCGCGCCGCCCAGCCTGCCCAAGGGGGGGCGGCTTCAGTCTCTCCTGCTGTGGCGCACTCCGTGCAGCTCGCCTGCTCCGTCTCGCGCCCGGCGCCTGTTCTGCCCTGCAGCACATGCAGTGCATGGTCCGGCCTCACATGCATTGTCCGGCATCATATGCAGTACATGGCCTGCGCTGCGCTCCTCCCACTGTACGAACCGCCTGCCTTCAACGCCGCCCGTATTGAAGCATGCGGCCAGTCTGAGACGGCGCACGTACGCCTCACAGCTCGCATGCTCGGGCACCACAGTTGCGTGCTGCTCACATGCACCCTGTACTATCAGGGGCCCCCAGCGCATGCCCGGCAGCCGGGCCGCGCACCAGTCAGCGAGCGGCACACACGCGACCGCCGCGTGCGGCGGGCGGGCGGGCACGGTTGGCGGCGTGAGCCAGAGCGCCGCGCCCGGCAGCGAGGCGGCCGGCGCGAACAGGCGCGCGTAGCCGGGGCACGCGCCGGCCAGCGCGCGGACCTCGGCGTCCGCGGCGGCCAGGCGGCGCAGGTAGCTCGCGCCGGCGGCCACCGACACGGGCCCAAAGCCAAACTCGGCGGCCGCCTGCCCGAGCTGCGCGCCGAGCGCGCGCCGCCATCCGTGCCTGCGCGATGAGCGGAGCTGCTGCTCAATGACGCGGTGGAAAGGAGAGCGACGGTGCTGGGGCAGGGTGGTGTCTGCAGACGCAAGCTCTGCAGCTGAGATCCTCATGCCGGTGCTTCGGTGACCTCGCATGGCAGGCCACGCTCAGCACACTAGGTCTGTCTCCTCTGGGCACAGTGTGATGCCCACCCTGTCGTCCACAGCATGTGCAGCTGGAAGACAGGGACTGTGCAAAACGAAGAGCAAGTGCTCCCTGTCCTGAAGAGCATGCAAAAACAGGGCTGCATCCGACTAGGCAGCTGCAGAGCGGGGCAGCTCACCGCAGAGCAGGAATGTATCAGACTGCTGGCAGCTGCCTGGCAGCGCATGGTCCTGGGAGAGCAGGCTGCCGTCATCCATGGCCACATGCGAGCATACCGTCACCGCCACGGTCGACCCTGCGCGCCCCTCAGGCGCCTGACACTGACCACTTGACACTGACCACCTGGTCTGCGCTTGGTCGCAGCCTACTGTGTGGCACAGCTGCTGTGCTCGCGGGACTTGCGGCAGGGAGTGCGAGCACGTGCGGCCAGCGGGCACGCATGCTCTTGTCCAGGCGAGTCAGCGGGTTCGGGGTGCGCACGGTCGCTGCGGCAGCTGTTGCTGCTGCCGGGCGCTTGCGCGGCAGTGCACGCAGAGCAGGGGTCATCCACGTCCAGGCCCTCGCGGCAGAGCAGCCTCAGGATGCTGCCGGGCGCGGCATGCGCGCTGTGAGCTGGCGTCGCGGCCTCAGGCTGCTCAGCCGCATCCGTGTCAGAGCAAACCAGTCCAGTCTCCGCATCTTGGCTCAGTGTCGGCGGCCTGCGGCAGTCGGGGGTGTAAGCAGGTCGCGGAGCTCAATGGTCGGCATGCAGGTGACGCACCGCGTTTGCGAGTCGGCAGCACATACCGGGAGGGCGACCACACCAGGGCGCCACTAAGCTTCAGGTGTTGCAACAGCCCAGGCCATCGCGCCTGCTGGAGCTTGGCAGACCCGCGGCGGGCCTGAGCCTGTCATAACCACGCATCGCTCGCCTTCTGCCGCGGATCCGTATCCCGGTCAAGCACGAACGCTGTGCTGACGAACTGTAACAAGCTTGCGGCGTGACACGTACTGAGACCGCAGGCTGCCCGCTCAGACGGTGGTGGTGATGTGCTTGCACTTATGCTCACGGCGCCGGCCGCAGCCTGTCGAGCAAGGGCAGAAGCCGACGCAGGCCCGCCATCACGGTAGGCAGCAGATCTGCCGGAGCCGAACATGTAAAGACAGTGTTTCACCCAGCTAGAGTTCAAGCACGCGGCCATTTTGAAAGTATTAAGGGCGTTGCAGGACACATCCACGCAGCCCCATCGCACAACGACTCCTTGGTGCACAGAGTTTACACAGTCTCTCTTGAATGTGTGTCCGTTTACAATTGCTTATCAGTACTAAAGAGCACACCTCATGTACACGGGCAGCACGGATTGCGTATGAGCCCTCCACACCGGTGCAAAACATCACAGGCTGCAAGCCGCTTGCCTTAGCAGATACAAATACATGCGTTGCACACAGAGGCCCCATAATTCTCCTGCAGACGCAGACGCGTTCATGACTAGGAACGTTGGCAGGCAACGACGCAGGAATGGACCTCGCACACTCAAAAGCTTCTCTTGGCAAGCAACAGACAGCAACCCCCTCAGCTACTGCAAACGTGCAGGCACATATCAGTTTCAACTCATTGGGCAACAACCGTGAGCAGCACACAGCCGCACAAACGTGCCCGAAGCCCAAGCCCAGCACCGCTGCAGCGCCCCGCTCGGCGCCCTACATCTCGGCGCCAAAGCCGCCCGCGCTGCCAAAGTAGTCCTTGCTCTTGCGCTGCTGCTCGCGGTTCTGCGTCTGCAGCTTGGGGCAGTCGGCGATGCGGTGGCCCAGGCCGCCGCAGTACGCGCAGCCGCGCTGCCCGCTCGCCGCGGCCAGCTCCGCCAGCTCGGCCATCGGGTCGTGCAGCGCCTGCGGCGCGGCCGCGGGCACGTAGTGTTAGGGTCAATATATAGGGTTAGGGCCAGCCGATAGGGTTAGGGCAGGCAGACCCGTGCGTCCTGTTTGAGTGCATACCACACCATGACTGAGCTCAGGCGGCCACACGTGCTCGCTCACGCATGCATAACCTTGCTGCCCCGGCCTATTAACATATACAGCCCCGCCTCTGCATGCGAGCTGGCCGCCGCGCCTCCTCTGCGCAGCTCTGTGCGCTCGCGAGCAGTCCTGCCAGATGGCATGATGTGCGTACCATGAGCACGGGCGGGATGCGCTGCTTGGCCTCCTGCAGCAGGTGCTTGAGGTCCAGCAGGATGCTCTCGCTCTGGTTCTTGTTGATGAACGTGGTCGCGATGCCCGTCTTGCCGCAGCGCCCCGTGCGCCCGATGCGGTGCACGTAGTTCTCGATCTCGTCCGGCATATCGTAGTTGATCACGTGCTGGATGTCCGGGAAGTCGAGCCCCTTGGACGCGACGTCGGTCGCGACCAGCACGTCCTTGCGGCCGGCCTGCCGCGCCGCGCCGCGCGCTCGGGCCGCGCCAGGCGGGGCGGCCAGGACGCGATGAAAGGCCCGGGCCGCTACTTGCCATACCCGACTGCCATCAGCGCAGCCCTTCACGTTGTTACCAGAGCACATGCGGAGCCATCAAACCCATGATGCACATGCGGATGCTTCAGACCCGCGGTCCATGACCACAGGCGTGACCAATAAGCACACGTCCGATCAACAGCCTGCCGCATGCCTCGCATGCGCCACAGGCGGCCTCCCTGCTCCCGGTCCCCTTGCTGCCCGGACCCCGTGCCGCTCCCCTGCCGCCCTCCTACCACCAAACCCGCAGCTTTCCCGGGCGCGCGCGGGCGCGCCTTGAATGCGTCGATGGCCTGCTCGCGCTCCTCCTGGTCCTTGCCGCCGTGCACGGCGACCGCCTCCACGCCCTTTACGAGCAGGTACTCGTGGATGTCGTCCACGTCGGCCGTCTTCTCGGCAAACACCAGCACCGGCGGCGCCGTCTTCTGCAGGCACTCCAGCAAGTACACCAGCTTGGCCTCCTGCTTCACGTACTCCACCTCCTGTAGCGCGTGTCAGGATCAGCTTTAATGTCTTGTCGGTGGGACTGCACCCCAGGCATCTGTCTGCCCCTTCAGCCCCCCCTTCGTTGCGCCGCTACCTTGACGCGCTTGCATGCGCGGCCGCGCTCGCATGCGCGCCAGCGCTGCCACCAGGCCTGCCCGGGCGTCTGTTTGCCACTGCGTGTGATGCTGGAGCGAGCTGCCTTAGCCTCAACTTGGGGCAGCGCTCTTGGGACACCTTTCCTGATGGCACGCCCCGCCTCAAAGCCTCCCTAGGCGCAAGCAGACAATCGCAGATGACGTCCGCAATTAGCTCCAGGCTGTAACTCGAGCAGGGCCAGATATCGCATTGCGTAACAAGAGCGCGGCGCGCCTGGATGACGTCCAGGTTGGCGGCGCCGGCGCGGCCGACGTTGACGGTGACCGGGTCGACCAGCGCGCTCTCGGCGAACGCCTTGATCTTCATCGGCATCGTGGCGCTGAACATGAGCGTCTGCCGCTGGCCCTTGAAGTAGGACATCACCTGCGCGCGCGCGCGCCTGGTGACCGCTGCCGGCGCCGCAGCCACTGCAAGGCCCCTCCTTGTGCCGCGCCCGCGTGTCCGCCCTTACCTCCGTCACTCCACCCGCTGCCACCTGCCTGGCGCCCGTAAGCAGCCAGACTCGTGGCTGTCCGGCGGCCGTGTTGCTGCACCGGCCGTGCCTGACGGGGGGCGCCTCTGCAGACGCCCGCGACGTATGCGCGCACAGGAACACCCGCCGCCCGCGCTGCAGCCACGCCACACCCGTCCCAGGCCAGCTTGCTCTCAAGCAAAGCCGGCGGGCGCCGCCAGACCATGATTCGCACCATCTAGCCCTCTGATGTGTCGCAACAGAGCCTCTGCCAGCTCGCCTCTGCCCCTTATCCCGTGACAAACAGCGGCAAGGCAGCGCGCCCCGCACCTCGCAGCCGTTCTTCCCGAGGCACACACCGACTGCGCGACCGGCCCATGGGAGCGTCAGCAACAGCGCGGGCGCGCGCCTCGCGGATGTCCTCCTCGAAGCCCATGTCGACCATGCGGTCGGCCTCGTCCAGGCACAGGTACTTGCACACGTCCAGGCTCATGCGCTTCTTGGCCAGCAGGTCCTTGAGCCGCCCGGGCGTCGCCACGATCGTGTGCACGCCGCGCCGGATCGCGTCCGTCTGCGCGCACGCCGGCGCCCGTGAGCCGCGCCCGTCCGCCGCACATGCAAGGCTGCGCGCGCGGGTGCGGGCGGCGCCGCGCGCAGGCATGCAGCAATCGCACGCCGCGGCGCGCGGGCATGTGCAGAGCGCTTGCGGCGCCGCGGCGCGCGGGGGCGCGCGCGCTGGGGCGGGCGGGAGCGCGCGCCTGCTGGCGCATGTCTGTGCCGCCCATGACGAGCAGCGAGCGCAGGTCGGGCGCGCCCTCAGCGCGCAGCGCGCCCAGGTAGCCTGCCACGACCTCCTGCGTCTGCCGCGCCAACTCGCGCGACGGGCAGACGACCAGGCCCACGGGGCCCTCGCCTGCGGCGGCGCGGCGCCGTCGGGGCCAGGCCGGGCGACAGAGTGTCGGCCCAATGTGTTTGCTGCGACGCTGCTTCGCATTCGCAGCCGACGACGGCTCCCCGGCCGCGAGCGGCCAATTCGTTGCCCGCGCCGGCGCGGTTGGGGCGCAGAAGCCTCTCAGCCACTTGCGGCAACTTCACCCCCGCTTCGTGCTTCATCGGTGTGCTGCTATTTGTGCTGTTAGTGCAACATGGCATCAGGTGTACAGCCACAGCGTGCTGGCGCCCTGATGCAGCGGCAGCACGCTTACGAGTGGTGTAGCGCTCAGCCCCCTGCTGCTGCGCATCGCCGCAGCATCGGCAGCCCGTACAGCACGTCATGCACGGTGCGCGGCAGCAGCGGGCTGAGTGCTACACCCCTCATAAGCGTTGCTGCCGCTGCAACAGAGCACCAGCACGCTGTGGCTGCGCACCTGATGCGGGCCGCCGTCTTGCGCCTGCCGCTTACAGGAGGGCGGCAGGCAAACATCGATGGTGAAAACACCCCATAGGCTTATACGCCTGGTGCAGAGCACGGCGCCGCAGGCGCGGAGCGCGTGCGGACCTGACTCGAGCGGCATGCGCGTCTCCTCCTGCATCGCCATCATGATCATGGGCAGCGCAAAGACGAGCGTCTTGCCGGAGCCCGTGAAGGCCACGCCGATCATGTCGCGCCCCGACAGAATCACGGGCAGCCCTTGCATCTGGATGGGCGTGGGCCGCGAGATCTTCTTCGCCGCCAGCTGCTGCAGCACCTGCGGTGCGGCGCGCGCAGGACAGGTCAGCACCCGCTCCACGGTATAATCCATGGGTCAACGCGCACTGGCAGCACGTTGTTTAGCGTAAGCAAGTTTTTTTTTTTGGCAGCAGGCATGCGCAGACCTGACGCCTACGACGCTCGCAACATCAGCGGAGCGCAAACAGTCAGCAAACCACAACCCATTTCGGTGCTCAGTAACGTGACGCGCTCCCCTGCGACCGGCCCCTGCCGACGGGGCCCAGGCCGGCACGGGCGCCGGGCCGGCGCCGCTGGGCCCAGTCGCGCGCACCGCAGGCGGCAGCTTCATGTCGGCAAAGTCGATGATGGGCGCCGGCAGGTGCTCGCCCTCCACGATGATGTGGAAGCGGTCGCGGATGCCCTGCGCGTCGTCCTCGCTGAGCCGGCGCACCTTCAGCGGCGCCTTCCAGCCCGTGGCAAGGCTGCGCGTGTACTCCACGCCCTGCGCGCTCGCCGCAGGGTCAGGGTCAGGGCAGGGTTCCCTGCTGAGCCGCAGGAACTTCAGCGGCGCCTTCCAGCCGGTCGCCAGGCTGCGCGTGCACTCCATGCCCTGCGCGCTCCGTCCAGGTTAGGGTAGGGACGATCAGGTCAGGGTCCCCTGTGCATCCAACGCGCACAGAGGCGTGGCTTCTCCTGTGCGCCACCCCGCTCAGGCGGAGCGCCGAGCGCGGCGGCGCTCGCCGGCACAGCAGAGACGCATCTCACACCAACGCAGGCTCACAGCACGGACGGCGCCAGCCTTGCGCGCCCTGGCGCCCGTGCTCCTCTCAACCCGGCTGCATGCTCGCCCCGTCTGTGAACCGCTTGCTGTGACACGCCTACCACCGTGTTGCGCACTGGCAGAGCCTGACAGGCCCGCCCGGCAAACGCCTAAGACGGCACAGCCACAACCCATAGGCAGGCCTGCACAAGCAAGCACTTCATGAGGCTGGACTGCGCGCGGCTGGGGTCGGCCGCGCCTTGGCCAGCTCCTTGACGGACTTGAGCGCCGTGCGCTGCGTGATGGCGCGCAGCATGTCCTGCTCCTCCTTCAGGATCTTCTCGGAGTCCGTCTCGGCCGGCTTCTCCTTGCGCGCCTTGGCCGCCGCCGTCAGCAGGCTCTCCTTGGCCTGCGTCTGCGCGGGCGCGGGCTCGGCCGCCTCCGCCGGCGCCGCCGCGTCGCCGGGGTCCTCGCCGCCGCTGCCGCCGCCGTCCGCGTCGTCGCCGCCGTCGGCGAGCTTCTTCATCTGCGCGCCAGGTGCGAGCCGCGGACACACACCTCAGCGGCTGCCAAGGAGGCGAGGTTCTTATGCGTTTGTGCAGGAAGGCGAGAAGCAAGAGATGCATACCTTGCCAAGGCGCGCCAGCCGGTGTGCCTCCTCCAGCTGCCGCCGCTTCTTCACCGGCACGTACTCTTCATAGCTAGAGAGTGCACACAGGTGCGTGAGTGCCGGAATCACTGGGACGTGCGGGTTAGAGCACGGCACGTCACGCGCGCACTCGTCCTCCTCCTCCATGCTCGCAGGCTCCTCCTGCACGAGCGCCTGTCGAGCGCGCTTGTAGCCACTCGGCCGCACGCCGCCCTCCATCTGCCAGCTCTCTGTCTGCACGTAAAAAGTATGCCTGGTCCGGGGTACGATTGACACAGCTGCACACCAGACGTGACCTATAGCCTTGGCGCCCTGTTTGCAGTGCTGCAGGAGCACACAGAGCCGACACTGGTAGACAGTGCTCCAGGAGCTGCTCCTACAACCCTTGCTGATATGTGAGAGGGCTTTGTGTGAGTGCAGCACAAGTTTTGAGAAATAACAGGCAAAAGGCTTGATGGTGTTTTACGGCGCGCGGGTAGCTGAGGTTACGTAGCATCTGTGTGCTGATGGAGTCTGTGCCAAAGGCTAGTGGATAGGCATATCGCGGCACAGCATTGTCCAGCATGCAGGGCGCTGGCCTGAGTGGGTGTGCGAGTCGGATATACTCTGGCAATGGCCGCAGGCGGTGCATTAGCTGCGCTTTTCCCGGGGCGGCCAATGCACCACTGTGTTCTACCTCAGGACGCGCGGCAGCAGCATGCCACACTGCTGTGAGGAGCCTACAGCATAGCTTGCAGAGGTAGGTGCACCAAAGGCCCGGTATATCCTTTGGAAGCTCGTTTCCGCAACACCACTGGTGCCAGCACAAGGCCGGTATGTCAAAGCAGTGCCGGTCAAGGCTTACTGGCCGTGTACTCATTACCGTGAGGTACTAACCCGCACCTCCTTATGCTTGCTCTGCCGCAGGAGAGCCGGGCCTGTGCTGGCGCTGTACGCGGCGGCAATAGTGACGCCGACGCCGCACCAGGCCTGGGCCGAGCTGTGCTCCAACTACGTTTTCCGCGTCGGCTTCTGGGGCTGGTTCTGCGCACAGTTTGCAAAGGCGCGCCGCTCGCTGGCCGCCGCAGTGCGCCAGTTCTGAGCGTTCCCGCCGCGCCCCGACACAGACGGGGTATCCACTGCGCGCAGATATTCACGCGGCGCTACAAGACTGGGGTCTGGGACCTGACTGCCTTTGTGGACTCGGGCGGCATGCCGTCATCCCACTCGTCGCTGTGCACAGTGCGCCGCAGCTTAGCAGCGTTTACATGTACTCGGCTGGGAAGCTCCCAGCTCCTGTGTGATAGGTCGACAGACTTGCACTGGGCTGACTTTGTCAGGCTGCAACTCTGTAGTGACGCAACATGTTTGGCGACAGGCTGTGACCACCGCGGTTGCATTCCAGTTTGGCCTTGGCAGCGCGCTGTTTGCGGTCGCGCTGTGCTTCAGCCTGGTGGTTATGTACGACGCGGCCGGCGTACGGCGGCATGCGGGTGCCACCCCTACTGAGAATCTCGCCCCACGCGAGTAGCACACTGTAGGCGGCTGGGTGGCAAATGGAACAAATCAGTGGTGCTTGAACGCTTTGCTTTTGGTGTGCTGTGGCCACTTTCTATACATGCTTTATAGCAAATTTCACAAGTAGCAGCCTCTTTGCCACATCTGAAGGGGCATGCATTGACAAAAGAGACTGCAAAGTCCTGCATTGCTGTAAGGCCAGCTGAAGCGCCGACGCCGGCCTTTGCGCCATGCCTGAACAAGCATGCACTTGTACCAAGGAGGTTGCAGGCGCGTGGCAGCCCGTGAGGCCTGGCGGCCGCGCGCAGGCAAGCAGGCGGAGGTGCTGAACGTGGTGCTGGAGGACGTGCTGCACGCGCACCCCATCAGCGAGCAGCGCATGAAGGAGGTGCTGGGCCATACGCCGCTGCAGGCGCGTGCGGCCTGCCGCCGACGCCCGGGGTGCCCCAAAAGGGGCGGGGCCTACATTAAAGAGAGGCCCGAGCTGATAATGTGCACGAACAGGGGGGCCGTAAGGATGACTGCACTGCATGTTCTCGCTGCATGCAAGCATGACAAAAAATCTTGCTGTTAAGGCGCTGCGCATACCAGCAACTGCGTTTATGTGGGGCGCGCAAAGTGACATGTCTACATCTGCAGAGGGTGTACAGCAAGCCACCGCCGAGCTCAAACAGCAGACAGGTTTGTCTGCGGCTGGCGCGCAGGTCGTCACCGGAGCGATCTTGGGCGTGCTCGTCGGGTGCCTCGTGCCAATCCCGGCCAACATGATCATGGGCTAGAAGGGACTTGCTGGCACTGAGAGGAGCAGGCGGCACAGCGTGCTGCAGCGTGACTATGGGGTGTTCCACATATCGGTGCATTGTGAAACGGAAGCAATGAGGCGACTGGCGCTCCGCATGTGTCCTGATAAGCTGCTTCATCAGACACTGATCAAAATGCATCACGAGTGTGTGCCAGCACGTTTCGCTCAGCGTAGTTGGAGGTGGCCGTCGAAATTCGCTGCACCTAGGTCTCAAGCAGAGTGGCACTAACAGCAGCCAGTCCGACAGGCATGCAAGCGCTCGCATTTCACTTCGCTGACCAACACGCTTATGAAGCTGTGTGCTGCCAGCTACGCTCTGTGTGACGGGCATTCAGAACCAATGCCCGGCATACAGAGTGTAGCTGGCAGCGCACCATTTCATGAGCGCGTTGGACAGCGAACTGAACTGCTGAGCGCTTGCATGCGAAGACCCATGAAGGCCCAGATGAGTGCCATGAGCGCTTGAGGCCCTCCGCATCCCCACATTTCAGGGTCTTGTGGAGCACATACTTGAGAGGAAGGAAGCAAAAACCTTGTTGCTCAGTACAGCGACAGTCAAGTTTGTGTGGATACGGTGTTAAGTTGCCTTCTGTGCTGTTATCCAAGCTGCAACTATCTGCCACTACGTGCTCAGAGCGCATTAACAGCTCCCAGCTCTGGCACTGCTCGCCGCGCTGCGCGAGCGCACAGCACACGGCCTCGCTGCAGCGTGCATGGCGCATCTGCCGCCAATGCTCTTCGCGGGGCCTGCTCAGCGGCGCTGCATCACCTGCACCGCGCACAGCAGGAGTCTGCTGGCGGCCTCAAGCTTGTCTGCAACGCCCAGCGGTCTTGAGCAGCACGCGCCGCTGCACCGAGCGGCGAGGCAGCCCCCGCGGCCAGCCTGCGACCTGTGGCACAGCGCCTGCCGCTGCCTGGCGCGGCACAGGTGCGCTGCGGCGGCGACCGACACGGCCGGCGCAGCCGCGCCGCCCCTGCAGAAGGCCGCAGCGGAGCGCAAGTGCGCCCCGCCCGGCCCAGGGAGCTCGCGCCACGCGTCCTGCCCCTCACTGCCAGCTCGCCAGGCGTCGTGACAGCCCCTGCGGCCGCCCTGGCAGCTGCGCTGGCAGCGACACGCGCGCCACGCACCTGCGAGCTGAGGCGGGGCGCTGTGCTTGCCTCGCTCCCGTGCGGCGGACGAGGCGGACAGGACGTGAGTCGTGAGCCCAGCAGTGCGCCGACGTTGGGGCACTATTCAGTAGCAGCCAACCATGAAAATACACGGGCGCGGGCGCGGCCAGGAAGCGCGTGCTGTCGGGCGTGCAGCCGACGGGGACGCTGCATCTGGGCAACTACCTGGGCGCCATCCGTAACTGGGTCAACCTGCAGGACCTCTACGGCGCGGCGCCCGCGCCCCGCCCCCTGCCGACCGGTCAAGTTCCACGCTTTTGAGCTCGAGTGTCACGCTCGACCCCCTGCCTGCCAGCCCCGCTGGCTGAGGCACCGCGTCGATCCGCCGGGAAAAGTTGCGCGCGCTGCGCGCAGACACGTACTTCTGCGTCGTGGACCTGCACGCGGTCACGCTGCCGCATGACCCGGCCGAGCTGCGCGCGGCGACGCGCGCGAGCGCGGCGCTGTACCTGGCGGCCGGCATCGACCCCGACCGCGCGGCCATCTTCGTGCAGTCGCACGTGCCCGCGCATGCCGAGCTGGCCTGGCTGCTGCAGTGCTACACGCCGATCGGGTGCGCGGCCGCGCCGCCGCGCCGACTCACGAGCCTGTTCCGCACCCCGCGCAGTGCTGCCGCTGCGCGGGTTATGGTCACCCCCTTCTTGCTGGCATACCAGATTGGGGGGGGGGTTTGGCAAGTTGAGGTGGCCGTTGTCATGATCTCTGCCAAGTCTACTAATGGTGACTGCTTGTGCGATCAGTTTGTTTTTCACCCTGTGTTCAAGTCGATGCTCAGGCTGACGCCTCGTGGATGCATGCGCAGCTGGCTGCGGCGCATGATCCAGTTCAAGGAGAAGTCGCAGAAGCAGGTGCGCTGGCGCTCGCGGCGCGTCTGGCGCGCCCTGCTGGCCCTGCCGTGCTGCGGTGGCAGTCTGCGCATGTGCCTCCCAGGCTCAATGCATGCACATATAGCACGCATCTGTGAGCGTTCATGCTGTGCCCGGCGCGCTCTCAACGTCCCCGTGCGCTGCCAGGCGCCTGAGCCACGCCTAAGAGCATGTGGTGGCGCTGACACCAGGGCGCGCCTGGCTGTCAGCGTCGGTGGTCGGAGCGAGCGAAATGCAAGCTGCCGGCGCATGCATGCACCGCCTTGTCCCGCCGGCCATCGGGGTGTTCGCGCGTTCGATGATGTTGCACGAGATGCGGCCGCAGCCCCCCGAACTCCTGCACTCATACCCTGTACTACCCGCGCGGCGCCGCAGGGGTCGGAGGAGGTGGGCGCGGGGCTGCTGACCTACCCGGTGCTCATGGCCGCGGACATCCTGCTGTACCAGGCCGACCTGGTGCCCGTGGGCGCGCGCCCCGCCGCCCGCCCGGGGACCGCCCTACCGGGCTGCATGGCGCACCGCTGGCGCCTGTGAAACATGCGGGAGGGGCCTCCCCTGCGAGCGCCCCGTGCTTGGTGGTGCTGAGGATCTTCAGGTCTGTACTGATGTGAAGATCTTAGGGTAGGGTAGGGTGTTGTCAAACAGCGCCTCCTGCGCTGTACCGCTTTGTCCCTGTCAGCGCCGGGCAGGGGCGGCGCCGCGAGGCGTGCCCCGCGGCGCAGGCGAGGACCAGAAGCAGCACATCGAGCTGACGCGCGACGTGGCGGAGCGCATCAACGTGCGCTTCGGCGGCAACAAGTGGAAGAGGCTGGGCGGGCGCGGCGGCCGGATCTTCCGCATCCCCGAGCCCTTCACGCCGCCCGCCGGGGCGCGCGTCATGTCGCTCACGGCGCGTGCGGGGGGCGGGCCGCGGCCGGTCCAGCTGTTGTGCCTGGTTCGCGCTGCCGTGACTGGGCCAGCGTGTGGGGTTTTGCTGCAAGCACGCCATCATGGAGCTCTCCTGCTGATGACGCGGCTGCGTGTGTCCTGCAGGGTCTCGCAACGCGTGCTGCTATCGGTGCCTTCCTAGCTTGCATGCAAAGCTAGATGCAGGCACGGTAGGTTTTGATGAGTGAGTTGTGCCGCAGCCAGGAGGGTCAGCCCGCAAGTGGGGATAAAGTACGCCCTTTGCAGCAGCCCAACGCCTGGCGGCACGGCGCCGTGCGCAGGACGGCTCCAGCAAGATGAGCAAGTCCGCCGAGGCGGACGGCAGCCGCTTGAACCTGCTGGACAGCCCCGACACAATCGTTAACAAGATCAAGCGGGCAAAGACGGACGCATACGTCGGCCTGGAGTTTGACAACCCGGAGCGGCCCGAGGCGCGCAACCTGCTAACCATCTACTCGCTCGTCACCGGCGTGAGCATGGCGCGCACCCCCGCTGCGCTCCCCGCGCCAGCATACCCCTGTTCCTTACGTCTTGTTTTCCGGGTCTTGGCTGTGTGCGCCCCTGGTCCTGCTACGGCTGGCGGTGCCGAGTCAGCATGTGTGGCACATGCGGCCGTGCTTTGGTTGCAGGAGCACTGTGCATGTGCCCAGTTTCGATTTGTGGCGTCCGTAGCATGCAGTGCTGGTGGGAGCCAGGGAGTGTCAAGGAGGCCGTCTGTGCAGGAATCTGCGCTGGTGGGAGTCAGGGACTGTCAGGGAGGCTGT
>JAABVA010003215.1_pt1 | contig 15699 bp, 20 predicted proteins | sample 5560331 | NCBI WGS metagenome assembly JAABVA01 (sample SAMN12812661, study PRJNA571458) | rock metagenome | isolation source: Antarctica rocks | place: Antarctica: Victoria Land, Mt New Zealand sud | collected 2016-01-07 | reverse complement strand
AAAGACGGCTACGAACCCGCCGTCTTACCCACCGGCGTCCTCGCCGGCGCACCCGAAGACGCCTTGGATACCGCCTGCGGCCTCTACCTCGACAACCCCTGACGAACAATCGAGCGAGACCACTTAGAGTCAGCGAGTTGAGCGATTTGGCCTTGAGTAATCGTGCTTCCTTCTTCACGGACGCAGTCTGACATGCGACTACGACGCAAGCCGGGAGATGCGCCTCAGTTGCGGGTGCTGAAATTTTGGATAGATCGCATATGCACGATTACAGCGTTGGCCGCCGTTTCGGATGGGCATCGAAGAGAGATCCTTCTGCTAGTCAAAAAGGCATAGTTGGCTGGGCTGCTCGTCTTGGCTGGTGCGAGTCCAGCCCGAGTTGATGCAGGGTAGCCGGTCCACCGCGGCGGTTCGCTGTCTGAGGGGTACATCGACGTAGATGGCGGTGGTGGCCAACGACTCGTGCCCCATGAGCTCTTTGATGACCAGGGAGTCGACGCCTGCTTCGCGCAGGGCGGAGCCGAACCAGTGGCGGAGGGCGTGAGGGGTGCCGGGGATGCCGGCGCGGTCCATGACGTTGGAAATGGCGGAGGACACGGAGTTGCCGAGCATGGGTCCGCCGGCGAGGTGTTTGGTGTTGCCGACGTATGTCGGGAACCACCATCCCCGAAGCGGCATGCCTGCCGCGAGGTCCTTAAAGGGGATGCAGCGGTATCTGTCGTTCCTTGTCGCCCTCGCCGATGACGACGATGGTGTTGATGACGGTGTCGACGTCGTCGCCTTTGATGGCGGCGATCTCGCTGACCCGCAGGCCGGCGTAGGCGGCGAGCAGGATCATCGCCCGGGTCCGGCGGTACATCCTGGTGTCGAGCAGGATCGCCAGGTGTTGGTCAGCGACCGGCCTAGGTCGGCCCTTCTTGACCTTCGGGGTGGTCGCGATGGTGGTGGGGTCGTCGGCGCGGCGGCCGGTGATGATGAGCCACTTGCACCAGGCCCGGATCGCGCCGTGGTAGTTGGCCCTGGTGGCTTTGGCCCAGGCGGCAGAGGTCAGGAACCGGTCCACGCCTTGCGGGGTGATGGTGGCGGCGTCGGGGATTCGCCGGATGATGGTGAGCCGGTCGGTGATGGTTTTGTCGGACATGCCGCGGCCACGTTGCCAGAGCACCCAGTCCTGCAGTAGTTGCTCCTGAGCATCTGATTGGGTCAGAATGTCGGTGTGCAGTTGCGAGTATCGGCTGACCATAGTCAGCATCGGATTGTTAATCCGTTCGCACGTGGCGAACGAGAAGGGGCTGCGCATGGGTAGGTTGTGTTTGCTGGCAACAGATTCCGCGAGTCGCTCAATAGGTGCCGCTTTCGCTCACCAGTGCCGGATCGACCAATCCAGCGAGAGCATCTGGGGGAGAGGCGATCCGGGATCTCGGGGCAAACGCCAGAACAGTCGCACTACTAGAATTTGATAGCGTCCCGCACGGATCAGAAGGTTGGGGGTTCGAATCCCTCCAGGCGCACTCCGAGATCGATTGTCGTGCAATTGATATCGCGCCGCTGACGCTCGGCGTCCAAGATCGCATCCCAACGACTGTCCCAACAACATCCCAACAGTTGTTGGGATGAGTTCGACGCCCGCATCGAAGACGGAGCCCACTGGACCTCGGGAGCCCGGCGACGGCGCGGCCGGGTGGCCGGCTCGGTCCAGGGCGTCGGTGGGCCCAGGCGCTGCGTGGGGTGCGTGGCTCCTACTGTTGGACATGGGACATATTCGAGGTGCCGGGTCGCTGCGTGAGCGCCGACCCGATGTGTGGGAGGTACGGGTCGCGCTGGGCCCAGATCCGGTGAGCGGCCGGAGCCGGGTGCGGTCGATCACGGTCCATGGTGACCACGACATGGCGCGGGCCGCGCAGGCTCGGTGGGCGGCTGAGGCCGGCGTGGCCAGGATGCGGGGGCACGCCTGGCCGGGGATGACCGTGGCCCAGTTGTTGACCCAGTGGCTGGCCGCCGATCATGGTTGGCGCCCGTCGACACTGGTCGGTTATCGTTCAGCCGCCAAGCATGTGGCGTTGGGCGAGTTGGGAACCCGGCGGGTGGTGCAGCTGAGCCCAGTGGTGTTGCGGGCGGCCTGTCAGGGCTGGCGCGAGGACGGGTGGAAGGACCCGACCATCTGGGCCAGAGTGCGTCTGCTCCGCTCGGCGGTCGGCTGGGCGTACTTCGAGCGCATCGTGGAGGTCAACCCATTGGACGGGATGCGCAACCCGCCGCACGCCGGGGTGCGGCTGCACGCATCCGTGGACCAGGTGCGGGAGATCTTGCACCACGCCAAGCTCGACGCCGACGATGCGCAGGACGACTTCGACGGCACGGGCGCGGCTGCGGCGCGTCTGCACCGGGCAGAGCAGATGCTGTTGCTCGGGCATCTGGCCGCCAATTCCGGTGCCCGCCGGGCCGAGTTGGCGTCCCTGCAGCTCGGCGATCTGGACGGCGACATTCTGACTATCTCGCGAAGTACGTCCAATGAGATCCTGGGTTGTACCAAGAGCGGCCGGATCCGCCGGCTGACGCTGGGGCATGAAACAGCCGAGCTGTGGCGGGAGCTCGTTGGCGTTGGCAACGGCGTGATGTTGGTGAACGGTTCGGGCCTTGGCTGTTCTCCGCAGCGGCCGGTCACCAGGTCCGGCTGACGACCAGCTGCCTGGGTCACTGGTTCGGCGCGCTCGCCCACGAGGCCGGCCACCCCGATGTGACGCTGCACCGCCTGCGCCATTCGGCGGCGACGAACCTCGTATCACGCGGTGACCTCCTGCACGCCCAGTCACGTCTGGGACATGCCGACGCCGCCACCACCCTGCGCGTCTACAGCCACGCCATGCCGTTGACCGACGCGGATGCCGCGGCCGTGCTGGAGAAGTTGTACCTCTGGTAGGCGGCGCCGATGAGGCCTGGGCTCCGGGTATCGGGTGAGTTGGAGGATCGGTGGCGGGTGGGAGGGGAGCGGGTCGGTTGCGCGGACGGTGCGGCGCGCCCTGACCGCCGCGCCGGGTTTACCTTGGTGTTGCCATTCCCGCGTCCTGGCAGCGTTTCCTGACTCTAAGCGAACCCGAGCAGCCTTGAGCATGGGCTTGACCCACTTTCCACCACAAGGGCAAGCCCAGAGTTGGGGACCGATGCGGTAGCGCTTCGTTAGCGGCCGGGAGGCTGCTGGGGAGGTTGAGTACCCGTGGAACCGGGTGGGTGGAGCTACTGGCCGCGGGCGGCGACGGCCAGTTTGGAGCGCACCTGCACCAGGGGAGCGTGCGGGTCGCCAGGTTGGGGGATGGCGGTGAGGTGGAAGTCGGCGATGACCCCGGGCCGGAAGAGCAGGCAGTGGGTGGAGCCGCCGAACTGGAAATAGCCGAGCTCGTCGCCTTTGTCGACGTGGTGCCCGGCGGTCATGTCGGCGCCGATGAGGCAGGACGAGACCTCATTCATGCCGACGGCGATGAACCCGACGAGCCCGATGACGGGGTTGTCGGCCTGGATGAGGATGATCGCCCGGGTGGCGACGTGGGCGAGATAGCCCTGCGAGTGGGTGGGTTCGACCGCGTCGGCACCCTCGGAATCGGCTTCTGAGTAGTAGGTGCCGGGCTGCACGAAGGCGCGGACGATCCTCCCGGCGACGGGGCTGTGCCAGCGGTGATAGTTCGTCGCGCTCAGGAACGCCTGGTAGACGGTGCCGCCGACGAACTGCCCGCAGGCCTCGTCGCCGGCGAGCATGTCCTGCAGCGAATACGGTTGGGATTTGATCCAGAACGCGTCCTGCAACTGCACATCGGCGGCGATGGCGTAGGGCGTGGATTCACAGGCCGCGACGATGATGTCGTCGTCATCGAGGGCGTGCACGGGGCGTTGTCCGTCCTTGAAGCGGCGGGTGAAGAAGTCGTTCCACGAGGTGAATCCCCAATGCTGATCCTGCGGGTCGTGCTGATATTGATCCATGCCGACGGCCTGCTGCGCGGCGTCGGATTTCCAGCCGGTCGGTGAGTCGTTGAGGACGTACAGTGACGCTCCGCTGCTCAGGAAGGTGCTCCACACGGTCAGGATTTTGCCGATCATGTGGTTGAGGCGCGGATCGCGGTAGGCGGCGAACCCGGCGGAGGTGCCCATCGTCCAGTCCAGGATGGCCCCCAGCGGCAGGGTGACGTTCTGGTCGCCGAATTCCGGTGCCATCGTGAGCACCTCGTTGATCAGAGCCAGCAATTCGGGGAGGTCATCGATGTGGCGTTGGCTGTACTGCCTGCCGGTCGGGACCTGGGTGATCATCTCGGCCAGATGCATCCGCAGGATCGGGTCCGCGTTGATCATCTGCTGGAACTCGATCAGCACGGGGTGAAGTTCGACGTGCTTGCCCCGGGCGCGTACCCGTTCCCGGTGACCCTCGAGCCAGGATTCTAAATCGTCCTGAGCTGGGGGAAACCAGCCCGCTTGGCGACGCACATCAACACGGTCAGCGGAAGTCACAGAGGCAGCGTAGAGCAGGGGGAAAGCGTAGAACGGGTATGCCCCGACGCGGCCGCCTCACACACCACGCCTGCGTCAGTTGCCGGCCCCGGACGTCTTGCTTCCAGTGCCGAAGTGGTCTGCACGCGAACCTGTGAGGCCACAATCAATTTCGTCTCCTGCGACTCGCCGATTCGTCCTTTTTCTGCCCCGGGCGCTGCTGGTCTCACCTGCTCGTGAGCTTTCGCCCGGGCTGCGCCGGGGATTGGTCTCAGACTCAGGTCCGGGCGTTGTCGTATCCGGGGTGTGAGCGGCGCAGTGCAACCAACGCATTCAGGACTCGGCTCTTCAAGGTGGCCAGCGGTATCTCCAACAGGGCGCTGGCCTGCAGGTGAGTGTGGCCGGCGAAGTAGGTCAGCATCATCGCCTGCAACTGCAGGGCAGTGAGCCCAGGCAACGACGCGCGCAGCGCGGTGATATCGCAGTTGCGCAACACCTGATCCACGACGGAGTCGATATCCCGCTCGAACTGGTGCTGGACGTAACGCTGGTCGTTGATTCGGACGGATTGGGCGTGACGGACGCGGTCGACGGCGCGGGCGTGGGCGATCCGCCAGATCCACGATGCCGCGCTGCCTCTGGCCGGGTCGAACTGTTCCGCCCGTCGCCAAATCACCAGGAACACTTCCTGGGTGACTTCCTCGGCTTGGCTGTGATCGAGCAGGACCGCTTGGGTGACTCGCATAACGGTGCCGAAAGTTGCCGCGTACAGCTGGTCGAACGCCGACAAGTTGCCCGCGGCGACCTGGCCCAGCAACTCCGCCAGCACCGAACCGTCCACCGCACCGGGTACCGGGATCGCAGACGGACCGGGTGGCACATCGATCACGATGGCGATGCTTGCGCGCAGAGATGGTTCATGGCCCTGGTTCGGGGACCACCGGACCGGGGTTAGCTGCAGGGCCCAACTTCACATCTCATGCTCATCAATGGCCCCGGAATGTCCTCTCGCCTTCTACGCCTGCATCGGGCCGATCGCACGGGGGCAGGGTGTCACCTGAGCCCCCGCCTGACCGAGTTGCGTGTGGGTGTGGAGCGGGGCAGCCTGATCCGTGTGCAGCCAGAGTGCAACTTTCACCGAGCGAAAACCGAGGTCATAACCCAGCAGCGCGGGATCCTGATCAGGACTGGAAGGGCACTGGCGAGGTGTGAAACAGCGGGCCCCTGGGCATGGAGGGAATGCTGAGATACCAGCCGGCCCGGGGCCGCGGCCCGCCCTTCACGACTCGGGCCGCCCGCCGATAATTGCCGCTCGGATCCTTGACCCGATCTCTGGTTTACTCTGCCGACGCCCTGGACCGGGCGCTCGTCTACTTGCTACCGACGTCGAAATGGCCGCTGCCCGCATTTTGACGCTCCGTCATCTACCGACCTTTTAACGCGTGCGTCAGCGAGGGCGGCCGAGCTGTCAGAGGGCACGACTTTTGGGAGAAATGCAACATGTCGAATGATTCGAATTTCACCGTCTTGGCTGATGGGCCCAGGCGCCCCCGGGCGCCGCGTCCGCCCAGCGATTACTCGCAGGTGCTGGCCAGCGCTCAGAGCCTGGGCCTGATGCGGCGGGCCTACGGGTACTACGCGGTGCGGATCACGATGCTGGCGGTGGCGCTGGCGGGGTGTGGGTGGCGTTCGCCTTCGTGGGGGACAGCTGGAACCAGATGGCGATCGCAGCAGCGCTCGGCTTCGTGCTGACGCAGATCATCTTCTACAGCCACGACGCCGCGCATCGGCAGATCTTCGCTTCGCACAAGGCCAACGAGATGACGGCTCTGGTGATGGGCACGCTGATCGGGGGGGTCTCTCTGGCGTGGTGGCACAACAAGCACAACAAGCATCATGCGGCGCCGAACCAGATCGGCAAGGACTCCGACATCGACCCCTCGGTGGTGCATTTCTACCCGGCCGTCAAGCCGCCGCGTTCGAAGGTGCTGGCGTTCCTGCACGAGCATCAGGGGTGGTGGTTCTTCCCGCTGCTGACGGTCGAGATGCTGAATCTGCACGTCCAGGGGGTTCAGGCGGTGGTCACCCGTCGTGGGCTCAAGCGCCGGTGGGTCGAGGCTGTCATGTTGATCGTGCGGCTCGGTGGGTATCCGGCGGTGTTGTTCACCTTCCTCTCGCCGGGGCGGGCGGCGGCGTTCCTCGGTGTCCAGCTCGCTGTCACCGGGATGTATCTGGGGGTGTCGTTCGCTGCGAGTCACATCGGGATGGCGATTCTGCCGCACGATTCGCGGATCGATTTTTTCCGCCGTCAGGTGCTGACCTCACGAAACGTGTCCGGCGGTCGGATCGCCAGCTTTGCGATGGGCGGCCTGAACTACCAGATCGAACATCATCTGTTCCCGAGTATGCCGCGGCCGAATCTGCACAAGATGCGCCCGGTGGTGCAGGGTTTCTGCGCCTCCCACGACATCGAGTACCACCAGGTCACCATCGTCGCGGCGTGGCACCTGGTGGCCAGGTATCTGAACAAGGTAGGCCTGTCCGCCCGGACCTTCCAATGCCCGATGGTCGCGTCCCTGCGGTAAAAAGCTGAACCCGGGTCCTCGCGGACGCGGCAGGCAGTGCTAACCATGCGGCGCCACGTCCGACAGAAGTCGCTGGGGCGGGGAACGCTGCGGCGGGAGCGGAGTGCTCGCGACGGTCGCGGCGGACAGCCGACTTCGTACCGGACGTGTGTGTGATCAGCACCATTGACGCGACACCTGTGATGCTGCCTGACCCGGCGGGTCGACGTCGCTGGGAGACTGGCGAGGCTGAGCTCCAGGTCGATCAGTCATCGACCGACTCTGCGCGACCGCGCAATGCCAGTCGGCGGGCCGCAGCGCACCCGCCTGCTCTGTGCTTTCCGTCCGCGATGCGCGTACCGTTGTTGGTGGCTTCTTTTCAGCCAGCCTGGATCTCGCGGTCTGCCCCTAACGGCCGATGCGATGAGCCTTCGCTCCCAACCAGGCACCTCGGGCGGGCTTACCTGCGGACGCGGTCATCGCACTGCAGTGAGCATTAGGCGAACAGCCACGATGATCCGCATCGCCCATATCCAGACCGGTCATAGGTCAGACGGCTCGAATCAAAGCATCAGTCGAGCACGGCGAAAATGACCGCCCGACAGTGCGTCACCGTGCCGTGTAAGCGTCGGGCGGCCATTCCCGATCCAGTATCGAGAAACGATGCGAGAGAGGAGTCAGAATGTCCGATCAGCTCCACGACCACCCTACGCACAGCGTCGCACTGGGCTCCGGGCCCGAACAAGCGGGGGACAGCCCTGCCACATGATGGGTCAATCCTTTACAGCCGCCGCCGCCGCCGAATGCAAGCCCAGCTGCGGCACTCCCATCGCCGGCTCACCGGCGACACTGTTACCGGCCACGAAGCCTCCGGGTAGGCAACAAGGGCCGAGACGGACGGCCGGAACGGAGCACCTTGTCAGCGTCATTTCCCTCCAGTGCCCTAGTCGACGTCGACCGGTATCGCAGAGCCCGCGAGGTTGACACGGTGCCCGAGGCCGACACCCGATAGCACCTTTGCCCAACACCACTATTGCCTTCAAGTAGAATCGAGCAACGTCCATGATCATCCTCACGATCCTTGTCATCTTCTGGATCCTCTCGATGATGAAGAGATTGTTGCCCACCGTTCAGCAGGCCCGCACATCAACCAGGGACGGCTTACCGCAGGTCCCTCCGGAACCGCCCCGCCCGGTCCACGGCGGCACCGGCGGCCAGGACGGGCAGTCCTGGAGCGCGTTGGATGACCGCCAACTGACCCGGCTGCTGATCGACGCCGCTCCGCGAACCACCTCCGAACAGGACCTGACATGACACGAAGCCAGCTGTCCACCGTCGCCCGCTCGGATCTGGAATTTCCCATGTCCCTTGGTGTCGACGAGCGCTACGTCAGGGCCCAGCAGGCTGTCGACTACCTATCCGACCAGAGCTTTCCGGTGCAGAACCTGGAGATCGTGGGCACCGAACTCCGATCCGTCAAAAGCGTCACCGGGCGCCTGACCCGCAGCAAGATCGCCGCCGCCGGCGCCCTGTTCGGACTATGGATCGGGCTGTTCGTCGAGATCGCCTTCAACTGGTTCAGCGACCGCAACCAACTCGGTTTCCCCATCACTACTGCGCTGCTCGGAGCGGTGTTCGGTTTGGCCTGGAGCCAGCTCGGCTACAGCGCCGCCACCCGCCGCGGCACCCGCGACTTCGCCTCGGTCAACCAGATCCTCGCCACCAAGAACGAACTGCTGGTGGAACACCAGCACGCTGCTCCAGCCCATGAACTCCTGGCGATCATGCCGCAGGAGGCCAGCAATTGACCCTGCACACCGCACCGCCCCCGCCCCGCAACCAGCGGACCGGACAGTAATCACCCATCCACAGCTCAGGAGATGATAGTCAATGACCAGCAACGACAATTCCACTTTGTACACACTCGGTGACCGCGGTCAGACGGTCAGCGGACCGGCAAACGATATCCGCGGCCGCGAGGTGAAGGACAAAGACGGGGTCGGTATCGGCAAAGTAGAGGATCTGCTGATTGATGAGCAAGAGAACAAGGTCCGCTTTCTACTGGTTGAACACGGCGGGTTCCTCGGTTTCGGCGAGAAGAAGACCCTGATACCCGTCGACGCCGTCACCAAAATCACCGAGGACGAGGTCGATGTCGATCAATCCGGCGAGCGCGTCGCGGCGGCACCCGGGTATGACCCGGATCTGGTCAATGACCGGCCCTATCACTCCGGCCTCTACAACTACTACGGGTATTCGCCGTACTGGGGTGCCGGCTACATGTACCCCGCGGGCATGGGCATGGGCATGGGTATGGGTATGGGTATGGGAGGCTACTGATCCCCTCCGGCGGTCCGCGTTTGGTGATCTCGCATCCGATACGATTGACCACTGGTGTCGGTGACGACAGCGCGGTGCAGCAAGCGATCAAAAGTGCTGCAGCGACTGTGTTGTCGCCCAGAATCTGAGCCCGGTCTGTGATCGAAGTGTTGGTCGTCTTGATGATCGAGGACTTCAGATACCGCTGGTTGACGTCCTGGATCAACGCTGATGCGGCCCCGCCTGGCAGCGGTGGTTAGCCAACTTCGTCGATCACCCGGCAAGCCGGGCCGGCGTAGAACCACATGGTGGATGGTCCACCGCGCTTCGATGGTGGCGGTGGCAGCGGGCGGCCAGGTCGGCGGCGTTGGCAGCGGGCGGCCAGGTCGGCGGCGTTGGCCAACCGCAGGTAGTTCAAATGATCGCGGACCTGCTGGTGGCGACTTGATTCACTTCAGGTGTTAAGCAGCGAAAAGCTGTTTTCACGCAACAAAGTTTACTGGTTGCGCGGTGTCCATGGCAGAGTGCGGCGGCGGGCCGCCGCTTCAGCGAAAGTCAGGGGCCGTCTTTCAGGGTCATGATGCTGCCGGCCAGCGCCGCGATCACAGCCAGCACGTAGACCACGATCCGGATCGGGGACGGTACCTGATTGACCGTGACCAGGGTCGCGCCCACCATCGCTGCGACGATGAGCACCGCGCCCAGCAGCACTACCTGAACTGGGCGTCCTGATGGGCTGGGCATCAGGCGGGTCCGCGGCCGTGGCGGCCTTGGACACCGGGGATGCTCCGAGTACCCCTGCTGAGCTCGGTCACCGTGAGATGGCCAGGGCGGCTCGGGTTTCGACGGCGATCTGCAGGTCTTCCCGCGGGTGGACCAGCAACACCGGTACCGCCGCACCGGCCCGCGACAGAATCCGGTCCTGGCCCTGTTCGGTGGACAGGCCACCCGCCACGCCGAGCACCACCAGGCCGGCGGCGACGGCTTCCCGGATCTCGGGTTGGTCGGCGCCGATCTCCCCGCCGAACACCACCGCGTCCACCCGGTCCAGGCTGGCTGCGGCGGCGGCGATCTCCTGCCGCACCCGCAACGTGCACACCTCCAGGGCGAGCCGGCTCGGGCGGTGACCGTGGGCGGCGGCAGCCACCAGTTCCCGGGTGTCCCCGGAATGCCCGTCGGACAGTCCGAGCAGACCGCTGTGGTGCTCCAGGCCGTCGGAAAGTTCTTGCGCGGTGAGGCCTTTGCTGGTCTGCAGCCACAGCAGCATCCCCGGATCCACTGAGCCGCTGCGGGTGGACATCGGCAAACCTTCCAGCGGGGTGAAACCCATCGACGTCCAGACGCTCCGACCACGATCGACCGCACACACCGAGGAGCCGCCACCCAGATGGGTCAGCACCACCTGCAGGTCTTCGGCTGGGCGGTGCAGCAGCTCGGCGGTGCGCTTGAGTGTCCACGTGTAGGACAGGCCGTGAAATCCGTACCGACGGACCCCGTACCGCTCCCGCCACGCCCGGGGAATCGGATATGTCGCGGCCGCGACGGGCAGCCGCTGATGGAACACGGTGTCCAGGCACGCCACCTGCGGAACGTCGGGCAGCCGGTCCATGGTGGACCTGATCGCGGTCAGCGCCGGCGGCACGTGCAACGGCGCGATGTCCGACGCCTCGTGCAGTGCGGCCAGCACCTCGTCGGTGATCTGCTGGTGGCGGGTGAGTCGGGGGCCGCCGTGCACGATCCGGTGGCCGACCGCGTCGACATCACTGTGCTGCTGAAGGAACGCCGCTAACGCGGCACAGGCTTCTGGGCTGTCGGGGGCGGCGTCGATGTTGCGCTCATCCAGGACCGCCTGGTGGGCGTCGATGACGGCGAGTTTGATGCTGTGGGAGCCGGCGTTGACCACCAACACCGTCCCGCCCACGCCGCCCCCACTGTCTTCAGTTGTCTTCAGCGGTCATGTCCAGGTCCAGTCGGTAATCTCGCTCGGGTCTGCGTCGTGGGCCTGGATGAGCCGGTTCAGCCCGGCGGAGACCAGGATGATCCCCGGGCGGGTTCCCCGGGCGGGTTCCCCGGTGGCCCAACAGTCGCGGTACGAGACGCTCCGCCGCCAGCGGCTCGGCCAGGAGCACGTTGTCCTGCAGGTAGATAATCGCTGCGGCGAGGTAGTCCGCCGCCTGCCGGGACCGGCGTACCGCCGAATCCCCACCGACGCTTGATACTTTACGTGTGTTCGGTGGGTTCACGTTTGGGCCCATCTGCCGCGTCCCTCGATCCTGCCGTGTGCCACCGTCGCCACCTGGCAAGGTCTCTGTGCACTCTGTGCTGCTGGGCCGAGGTTCACTCGGGCTCCCGGTTCATCGGGGGGCGCTTTGCAGGGCGGCGAACAGACCCACCAGGGCCGCCACCGCGACCAACAAACTGACCAATACGATCTTCGCGCCGCGGCGTCCGAACACCGACTGCCAGGCCCGGTACCGGTCCGTCTCGCGCCGGTATCGGCGCCAGTGCACCACCATGATCGCCAGCACCGCCAGGATGTAGGCCAGCAGCACCGCGACCAGGATGACCGCCACGGTGCTGCGGGTACTCATCGCAGATCCGACCGGCCCGGCTGGCAAGGACGGGCCCGCGATAGGTTCCGGCGGCCTCGCATCGGGTCAGCGAAGATGCCGCGAGGAAACACCGAATCGCCTGCGCAGCAGCAATAGTGCGCCGCCGAGCAACAGCAAAGCGCCCAGACTGATGACCACGATGCCGGTGGTGCCGGCAGGGTCCTGGGCCGCTTGGCCGCCGTTGCCGGCCGGCACCGCGGTGGGTGTGCCACCCAGAGCGGTCAGCAGCTGCTGCGCCATCGACAGATGCATGGAGGCGACCGGCAGATACCCCTGGGCGTAGGCGACGACGGCCGGGTCGGTGCCGCTGCTGATCTCGGTGTTCGTGGCGGCGATGCTCAGCTGATGCCCGGCCACCTGGATCTGCGCGTACGTCAGGTCGAACGAGGCAGCGGAGGTCGCCTTCAACGTCGCCGCGTCAGCCTGCTGCGCCGCGTTGGGCATGCTCGGTAAGCTCACCCCGGCCGCGGCGGCGACCGTTTTGAGCTTCGCCAACGCGGCCTGATGATCGGCGATCGTGGTGGTGGCCAGGGCTTTGCTCTGCTGGTCCTGGGCTTTGCTCAACGCCGACTGCCCGATGGTGATCTCGGCCAGGCTGGTCTGCGCATTGGCCATCATGTACATGCTGTCCTGACTCGACGGGGCCGCCGCGGCCGCGAAGGAGGTGCCGCCGCCGACGGCCAACAACACCCCGACCGCCGCCCCCACGCCGAGCAACCTGCGCAGGACCGATCGAACGGGACGGGACGTGGAATCGAACGTGGCAACTCTCATGGAGCAAACCCACTCTGCTCGGAACAACGGGTACAGGACACCACGCCGATACCCGCTACCGGCCGACCAGAAACACCATGACGCAGGAAGGTTTCAGTGTCCTGCGCTGTCATCGACCAGGGTGATACTGGGCTGATGCAACCATCACGCCGGCGGCTCGGCGCCTGGGGCCTCACCGCCACCGGCGCAGCGCTGCTGCTGCTGGGCATCCACCTGCTGCACCCGCCCACCAGGCCGCAGGATTTCGGGGCCGCCCCCGCACCGGCCCCGGCCACCGCGCTGCCATCCAGCGGCGCACCCACCCATCCGCCGGAACCGGTCGCGCCCACAGCGCACTCGAGCCTGGCGCCGATTCCTTCCCCCCGTGTGGTTGCCGCCGCACCAAGACCCAGCGGCGGTCCCAAGGCACAACCCACCCGTTCGGCGCGGGTGGCCCACCCGTCGCTCGCCGCGCCACCAACCCGGATGCCGGCACCGGTACATCCGGCGGCACCGACCGACCTGCAAATTCCCGGCCTGGGTCTCACCGCGACGATCCGCCCGGTCAGCAGCGTCGCCGGAACCCTGCAAGTACCGCCCAACCCCCGGGACGTCGGCTGGTGGACCGGCAGCGTACTGGCCGGATCCCCGGCCGGGACCACCGTCATCGACGGCCACGTCGACTCCGCCGCACTGGGTCTGGGCATCTTCTACCACCTGCAGGATCTGCAACCAGGTGACCCGGTCGTGCTCACCCTGACCACCGGGAAGCACGTCACCTATCGGGTGCAAGCCCGCCGCACCTACCCGAAAACCACAGGCCTGCCGGCCGAGTTGTTCACCCCCAGCGGGCCCGCCCGGTTGGCGTTGATCACTTGCGGCGGGACCTTTGACAGCACCGCGAAAAGTTACAACGACAACATCGTGGTGCTCGCCACCCCCACCCAGCCCGCCGTTTGACCCGCATCCGCGGGATACCCTTCCAGACTCCGAACCGATCGAACCCTGACCAACGCCCGAACGCCGGCTCACTTGCGTTACAGCACCGCACCATCGAGGTGACGTCTACCTCCGGCATCTCCGGTGCTGGCCGATCACCCGCCATGGTGACGCTGCTGTGGACATCACGGGGCGCGGTGGCACGTCCACGGCCTGACCACGCTGTCCTGCACCTCACGTGAATGCCTGGCCATCACCCGACGTCCCCGCCGGCCCAGACATCGCCAATGGGGACAGGTCCTAACGGAGGAAGCAGCGCAGCGAGCGTGAGCCCGACGCAGTGATGGCCTCCCGCCACAGAGGAGGCGGAAGGTCAGCAGTGGGCGGCGCCGCCCAGCGAACTCGAGCACTCCGGATGTCTCGATCAACATCAGCCGCGCCTGAGCGCCGTGCAGGTCCTGTTCGACATGGCGGACCAGGGCCGCGCCGTGGCCACTGCGTCGATGGTCGGGGCGCACGGCCAGCGGATACAGGTTGAGCATCGAAGACGCTTTTGGCGGTGCTGTGCGCCCGCGTCTACCAGAAACGGACGCACGGTTGCGGGAACTGGCCGCCGCCACCGTGTCCAGGACGCTCGAGCTGGGCTTGGCCGGGTGAATCTGCTCGGCGGCGCCAGCGGCTCGTTGCGCTGCGTGATAGGTCGTCACGTCGGCGGCCGGGCCGCATCGGCGGCGTTGGGCTGCGCGTCGGCGGGTCGTTCCGAGTCGGTGCCGAGCAGGTCCTCGATGCGGTGCAGGAGGGCGGTTTGGGCTTTTGGGTCGTGGACGTCGCCGAGGAGTTCGGCCAGGCTGCGCAGGGCCAGGACGTTGACGTCGAAGTCGTGCTCGGCTTTGATGCGGTCCGTTTCGGCGGTGCGGTTTTGGCTGAGCAGGATCAGCGGGGCGGCGTAGGCGGCCTGGGTGGAAAACAGCAGGTTGAGCAGGATGAACGGGTACGGGTCGAACGCGCCGCCATGCAGGTAGTGGATCGCGACGTACCCGTTGTAGCCGAGCCAGATGAGGATCAGGACACTTTGGGTGATGATGAAAGCCCAGGAACCGAACACGGCGGTGACCCGGTCGGCGACCCGCGCCGAGAGCGGCAGATCGTCGTGCCGGTACTGGTTGGCCGGTGATCGGTGCCGGGCCGGCCGAGTTCGCCGCTGGCCGTGACGCGACTGCCGTACTGCGATGGGTTTCATGGTGGTCTCCGGTGAGATCGTTTCTCGTCAGCGCCGGGCAGCGCTCATCGGACACTGCGGTGCCGGTGGCCAGGCCGGCGCGGTTGAGTTAGGAAACGACGGTGCTCCAGGCCGGGAGGATCATCACATGGGGGCAGGTGTTCATCGCGTTCGCTGCCGAATTCGGGGAGGACGGGACGCGCTTTGTGCGAGGTCGGGCGGTCGGCCATCACGAAAGCGGAGACCACGCGGCCGCCGCCCATGCCCATCACGCACAGGGACACCATGCGCAGGCGACCCATCACATGGAGCAGGCTGCCCCCGCGCACGCCACTCATCCCAGCACCAAGAAGTAGCTGCGGCGAGGCAGCCACCGCCCGCGCAACTGTTCAGCGCGCTAGCGGTGGTTGCCCAGTTGTTGTCCATCAGCTCTGTCACCCTTTCCCGGCCGGCTGCAGGGCCTGCGCACCCTTGGGTCACCCAGCCGCAGTTCACCGCAGCTGCTGCGAAAATCCTCTAGGCAGCCGTAGGGAACGACCCCCAATCACCTTCCAAGGCCGGATCGATCCGCCCACCACCAGCTGGTGAGCAAATTATTCAACCGTTGTTCGGACGCTGCGGCGCTGGCAGGCGCCGCGTCTGGCCAAGCTGCCGCGCAATGACCGCACCGTTGACACTGTCGACCGCTCCGAGGCTAAGTGGTCTCGCTCGATAGTTCGTCAGGGGTTCAGGCCGCTCGGGGTTGGGCGGGGCTTGCTGTACCGTTTTGGCGTTGTTCCAGGCGTTGGAGTAGGTCGGTGAGGTTGTTGGTGGTGAACTT
>JAABVA010003211.1_pt1 | contig 15721 bp, 15 predicted proteins | sample 5560331 | NCBI WGS metagenome assembly JAABVA01 (sample SAMN12812661, study PRJNA571458) | rock metagenome | isolation source: Antarctica rocks | place: Antarctica: Victoria Land, Mt New Zealand sud | collected 2016-01-07 | reverse complement strand
GGTCAGTTCGACGCTGCGCGACCTGCCTGACCTTTCGGGTAATCGATCACCAGTGGGCTGATGAGATCCGCGACGGCTTGTAGGCGTCTTGCTCGAGGCACCGCCCGGCGCTCCGTAAGGGGAACGTTATCCGGCCGAGCCATCTTTCTAGGAGAGAAGTACCTACGTCGAGGTCCCCCCCTTATCCGAAAGCCTCCGTCGCCTATCTAAGGCAAAACGCGTGAAGACGAGTAGGGACGAGAGGCAGATAAATACGTCTGCCAATCGGTCAACTCCTAGCAGAAACAACACGACAGCTGCCGCGTAGCCAGCCGCGGCGACGGCTAGGAGCAACGTGCTGTGGCTTGAGTCAAGATGAGCCAGCCTTCTCTCGGTCCAGGAACACGCGTCCACTCGTGAGAAGCAGCCTGCGTCTCGACTTCTGGAGATCGCATCGGGGCTGTGGGGCGTCCCCTCAAGAGGTACGTCGCTGCCACGCAGCATACAACGGTATTATACTAAATAACACCCAGACTAACGTGAAACCTAAGGCGCCTACTACCCAGGGACCACGGAAGGAGTAATGGTAGACCCTGTACCAAGCCAAGATCTCCGCGAGCCAAAGAATTAAGTGGACAGCAGGATTTCGAGGCTCTCCAAAAGCCTTGATAAGTCGATTCTTGACGAGGTCGATCATGGCGCTTTAGATCACCTACCGCCCAGTTTTGCGTAGATGCCGCAACCAACGGTTATTATACCCAGGCGATTCTGATGGGTAGCGCAGCCTCTCCGCCAGTGCCCCAGCGACGAAGACACCCCGAGCCATCCGAAGCCGGCCGACCCACCGCTCCCCGCGAAGCCACACCCCACAGAAGACCAGCGTCAGGACCAGCGGCACCCACCACGACCGGTGAGATCCAGACGAAAGCTGGACTAAATGCAGCCGCGTCAACTCGCTCCCGACCCCCTTTCTCAAATCGGACGATTCGAAGAGTCAAGCCGGATGGTCTCCCCTTGCGCGGCTTGGCTGTCGACGGCGCCGCGGCGTAGCGCCAGCCTCCCGAGGTGATGGTGCGGCCGTTAGCGAAGCCGCGGGACGCCGAGCTGGTCGCAGATCGCCCGCGTGGTGGTAAGCGGTAACTCTCGGTGGCGCGGGACGCTGCTGCGCCGACCGACCTGCAGGTTTTCCCAGATGCTGTGCCGGCCACCTTCCCGGGCCAGTGCGCAGCCGTGGGCACGCAGATGCCGTTCCAGATCTCGCAAGCTGATCAACCCGTGCTCCGTCCTCGTCGTCAGCGCGATCATGCGAGATGGATAGCGCTACCGTGTGCAGGTGACCAGCAAGCTGTCTTACACCGCGGTGTTCGAGTCAATCGAGGACGGCTGGGTCCAGGCACGGCTTGCCGAACTGCCCGGCGTCATCACCGCCGCCCCCACTCAGGACGAGGCGCAAGAACTCCTCCTCGATGCGCTCCGCGAGTACCTACTGGCCTTGGTGGAGCCCTCGGATGCTTCCGCCGCGCCGGTCGACGCCCACCGCATCGACGTCGAGCTCCGAGCCAGCTGACTGAGCCGCCTCGGCAAATCGGCTAGTGACAGGCCGCCGGCGAGGTGCTGGCGGCCCAGCGTCCGGGTCGCTGGGTGCTGAACGATCCGGTGGCCTGCGGCGCCACCGGCCACCGCCTGCTGACCGAAGACACACGGTTGCCGAGGGACTGGCCGAAGCCGCTGCTCATCCAGGCGTTCGTCGAGATGGACAGACCGGAGGTCTACCGCCTCTACAGCGCCGCCGGCCGACCGTTCGGCTGGAACGTCCGCCGCTACGGCGACAAACGTGCCCGACCCGTCGCCGTGGGTGGCCCACGCGACCGGCGCCGCCTACGAGCTTCTGGGGGTCCCGCCCGCGGGAGCGGTAGAAGCTGCAGCCGCGGCGCTGAACGTCACCGGCCTAAACGACAGCTTCGGCTGCGTCGACCTGCTCCCCAGCCCCAGGGGCTGGCTCGTACTAGAGGTCGGCACGGATGGACCCGACGCCCACGTCGACCAAGCCGTTCCACAACCTCTCGCAGGCGAGATCAACGAACAGATCCACGACGCCTTCTGGAACTGGGTCAGCCCCACCTGACCACACCATCCCGGCCACCCGAGATCGGCACTTCGTGCTCGCTCCGTAACGCGGATGTCTGGCGGTTGCGACCACCGCGAGGACCCAGGGAACCCAGACCGGGACACCAGCGAGTACTACAAGGGGATCCTTCACCGGCGGTTCCGCCGCGAGCCAACTCGCTAGCGCACTCACGCCGTCGTCGCGAGACTGCAGGCATGAGCTCCCTGATCCAGAACATCGCCGTGGACTGTGCGCACCCTTTCGCCCTGGCCAAGTTCTGGAGCCAGGTGCTTGATCGCCCCATACACCCCGACAACGAGCCGGACGATGAGGAGGTCGGGGTGGTGCTGGGCGACGGTGTTCACGAGCTGCTCTTCATCAGAGTGCCAGAGCCCAAAACCGTGAAGAACCGGCTACACCTGTGTCTGCAGCCGCAGCTACTACGCGAACGCGAGGTCGAGCGTCTGATCAGACTCGGAGCATCTCTGCACGATGACCGGCGCGCCTCAGATGGCTCGGGGTGGGCGGTGCTACTCGATCCTGAGGGCAACGAATTCTGCGCTCCGCAGTGCCGACGAACGCCAAGCCGACGCCAACTGAACCGTCCCGAAGTCCCGCCGTCAAACCTCGGCCCCACTCGTTGTGCGGCATAGGAGGGGTCAGGCCACATCAGCTCCTCGCCAAGCCGACGACGTGCCAGGTCCAGGGTGTGCTATTCAGGCTCAGCCGAGGTGCGATGCCCCGAGGCTCATCCTCGTAAGGCGTCCCGATTGCCGACCCCCCTGTGGGAACGCGGGGCCCTTCCCCACGACCCGAGAAGCAGCAGGTCGGCGTTCCCACAAGACCCGCCCGCAATAATGCCCGGTGACCGGGGCTAACAGGTAACACTGTCCTTGTGAGCGAGTTGAAGATCGGCTACGCCCGAGTCTCCACCGATGCCCAGGACCTGACCGCCCAACGCAACGCCCTTGCCGTGCTCGGCGTCGAGGCGGCCCGGGTCTACGTCGACCACGGCCTCACCGGGACCAACCGTGCCCGGCCCGGGTTGCGGGAGGCGCTCGCCGCCTGCCCGTAGTGGCGACACCCTCGTCGTGACCAAGCTCGACCGGTTGGCCCGCTCCGTCTCCGACGCCCGCGACATCGTCGACGAGCTCACCGCCCGCGGCGTCCGGCTCAACCTCGGCGGCTCGATCCACGACCCGGCCGATCCCGTCGGACGACTGCTGTTCAACGTGCTGGCCATGGTCGCCGAATTCGAGTCTGACCTCGCCCGGATGCGCACCCGAGAAGGCATGGCGGTCGCCAAGTCCAAGGGCCGATTGCGAGGCAAGCAGCCCAAGCTCAAGCCCAAGCAGGAAGCGCACCTCGTCGACCTGTGGCGGGGCAGCAAGCACACCACGCTCGAGCTCGCCGAGCTGTTCGGCGTCGCCCGCTCCACCGTGTACCGGGCCATTCAGCGCGCCGGACCAGCTGATCCTGGCAGCACTTCCTCCGCTGGAATGTCGGACCCCGGCCCTAACGTGAGCGCCATGTCAAGGTCACGATGAGCCGCGGCGCGATGGGGCAGCGTCCGTACCGCCAGCTGACCACTCTGCAGACCCTGCTCGCCGCGGGCGCGGTGGCGGCGCTCGGCACGGTCCTGCTCTATCTCGGCGGACGAGACGACCTGTGGGGCCATCGCAAGGGGCTCCAGACGCTCCTCACCGCGCTGGGCAGCGCCTTCATCGTGTCGGTCGCCCTTGGCGCCCTTTGGGAGTTGGTCGGTAAGCGCGCCTTCGCGAGGGAGATTCTCGAGACCGCTCGCACCTCGGCCGACGTCGAGAGCGCCGGGCTCGCCCGCATCGGCAGCCGTTATCTGGACGACCCCGACTGGGAGCAGCTGTTCCGCGGTGTACGCAAGCTCGACATCTTCGTGGCCTACGCACGCACCTGGCGTAACTCCAATCTCACCCGGCTCCGGTCAGTGGCCAAGCGGCCGGACGCCCGCATTCGGCTCTACCTGCCGGACCCCGACCACCCGGACACCGTGCAGCTGCTCGCGGACCGGTTCAACCAGGACCGCGAGCAGCTGATCGCCGCGATCACCGAGGCCAGGCAGGAGTTCGAGGGACTGAGCCGACCAGGCGGCGCCGAGATCACCGTGCACTACCGGCAAGGCGACGTGCTGTTCAGCTGCTACAGGTTCGACAGCACTGCCGTCATAACCCTCTACAGCCACGGCCGAGAGCGGATCGGCACAGTTCCCACCCTCGTAGTCACCGAAGGTGGCAGCCTCTATCAATACGTCCGCGATGAGCTGCGTGCCATTGATCAACAGAGCCGGTCAGCCTCCGGCTCCCCCGGACAGCAAGGAGCCTCGACATGAACAACCTCGCTTCGACTATAAAGCCGCAGCTGCTACGAGACGACCTCACGAACGAGCTGGCCGCAGCCCTGCACGCGGTTCCCCGAATCGCCTGGGACATCGAGACCTCTGGACTCGACTGGCGTGTCGAGCAGATCGGGACGTGTCAACTGCACGCACCCGAGGTTGGCACCGTGATCGTGCAGATCAACGGGACGTCCCCTAATCGGCTGCGCGGCCTGCTCGCCGACCCCGCCGTGCTGAAGGTCTTTCACCACGCCCCGTTTGACCTCAGGTTCATGGCGGCTCAGTGGGGCCTGATGCCCAAGGCCGTAGCCTGCACCAAGATCGCCTCAAAGCTGCTCGACCCGCACGCTGCCAAAGAGGCGCACAGCTTGCAAGCCCTCCTCCGGCGCCAGCTCGGTATCCACATCAGTAAGGCGGAACGGCTCAGCAACTGGCTGCTCGACGACCTCAGCCCCGACCAACTCGCCTATGCCGCTGCCGATGTGACACACCTCCTCACGCTGCTCGACAGCCTCGAGAAGGAACTCGCAAACGCCGGCCTCGCCGACCTCTACGAACAGTGCACCGAATTCCTGCCCGCACGCGTGAGGCTAGACATCGGCAGCTACCCGGACGTCTTCGCCTACTGACATCGAGGACGCTGACGGCTGACAACGTGACGTAGTCGCGGACACGAGACTCGTTACAGGCTCCACCTGCAGCAATGGCACTCCTGCCGAGGTGTCTCAGGAGCGATCGTCCGCGAGGGACCCCTTTTCACGTACAGGTACCGCTGATTACCTCGTTGAGACGCTTGCCTTGCTGCGACTACGGTCGCCCCGTGTCTGGATCAGTGGAGTCCGCGGTGATTCGCTTTGTTGGCGTTTCGCTCGACTGTGGCAATCCGGCCGAGCTGGCGACCTTCTATGTGAAGCTGCTCAGAGGTCGACTGCTCTGGGACAACGCAGACAGCGCCGGGGTGCAGGTGCCGGGACTCGTCTTGGTCATGCAACTCGTCCAGGACTACCAGCGTCCGCGGTGGCCTGGTGAGTCGATCGTTCACCTTGATCTCACCGCAGGTGATCAACTTGACGAGCCCGAAGCGCAGCTGTTGCCCTCGGAGCCCAACCGGTAGACGCGCAGCCCGATCGGCGTTGGCGGGTGCTCCTGGATCCGGCCGGCCACCCGTTCTGCATCACCACCCTGACTTCACCACCGGAATCGCTGCAACCCGCGTTCCCATAGTCGACCCAGCGGTCGACGGCGCCAGGTCAGGGATCGTTCATGGGCGCGCTTCTGAATGGCGGCCGTTGCGGTCATCCGCATCCGCGCCTGTAGCAAAAGCTCGGACCCACCCCTGGGAGGATGGGGATGTGGGCGATGACGTGACAGCGCAGCGTGGTCGGCTGGTCGACCTACTCGCCGAGGCCGGGCACGTTCGTACCGAGCGGGTGGCTGCGGCCTTCCGGACGGTGCCGCGCCACCTGTTCCTGCCTGGGGTGGAGCCGGCGGATGCATACGCCGACGAGGCGATCGTGACCAAGCGGCAGAGCGACGGGCGCCCCATCAGTTCCTCCTCCCAGCCGGCGATCATGGCGGAGATGCTCGAGCAGCTCGACGTCGAACCGGGCCAGCGGGTGTTGGAGATCGGTACCGGGACCGGCTATAACGCGGCTCTGCTGGCCCACCTGGTAGGCACGACCGGAGCGGTGACCACCCTCGACATCGACACAGACCTCGTCGAGCAGGCCCGCGGGCAGCTCCAGGCCGCCGGCATGACGGGAGTCAACGCGCTGTGCGCCGACGGTGCGGCCGGCTGGCCCGACCGCGCCCCCTACGACCGCGTCATCGTGACGGCTGCAGCGTGGGACGTCGAGCCGGCATGGGTAGGCCAGCTCGCCGACCGGGGCCGGCTGGTGTTACCGCTGTCGCTGCGCGGGGTGCAGCTGTCGGTTGCCTTCGAGGCCCTGGATGATCACCTGGTCAGCAGGTCAGTTGTGGGCTGCGGGTTCATGCCCCTGCGGGGCGCGCTCGCCGGCCCCGACCAGGCCCGTCCGCTCGGTGACCAGCCGGGGCTGTTCGTGCACCTCGCCGACGACCGCCCCATCGACCTCAGCGCGCTCTACGCAGCCCTGCACCAGCCCGGAGCGCAGATGACCACCGGCGTCGCTGTCACCGCCGGCCAGGTGTTGGCAGAGCTGGGACTGTGGTTGGCGCTGCACGACCCCGACGCCGGCCGGCTGGTCGCACTCGGTGACGCCGTTGACGCGGCCCTGGTGCCGGCTCTGATCGCCTTCCCCGGGATGACTTCGACCACGGCACTGGTCGGCGCGCAGGCCCTGGCGGCACTCGCCGGTCCCGATACCGCAGCCCCGACCGACAGCTTCACCATCGGTGTACGCCCCTTCGGCCCAGACGGCACCGACCTGGCGCAGCGGTTAGCGGCACACGTACGCGCATGGGACGCAGCCGGTCGTCCCTCCACCGCCAAGCTTCGGATTCGGGCCTATCCCCTGCAGGAAGCCCCCGCCGACCCGGCAACGTTCGTCCTCGACAAGCGGCACACCCGCCTGCTCATCGACTGGTAACCGCAACACGCCGGCCTGCGGTGTCGACCCGGAGCGAGACCGGTCACGGCGTCCGGGCATCACCGCAAGCCATCCCTGTGCTTCAAGACCGGAAGTGGCGACCGGCCGCACCGGCCACACAGCGCTGTCAGAATGGGCCCAGATAGCCCTGCGAGTCACACGCGTAGCCCAGCTTCACGCCGAGCACCGTGCCGCTAGTCCTGCCCGTACGCGGCTTCCGGCACCGGGTTGTGGCACCGACCTCTGGGACGGGACGCGCCGCTCCCCCACAGCCCTCGGCGGACGGGCGGCGGGGTGTTCCGGTTCCTAGGAACTGGAACACCGGGTTGACCGGGGTGCGCTTCATCACCTTTCCTCATCGCCGACGTCGAGCAGCTAGCAGCTAGCAGCTACCAGCCAGCCCACGGCTTGTTCCCGGGGTGGAAGGCGGTGCCGAACTCGAGCGCGAGCTCGCCGACGCCTTCGCCCGAACGTCACCAACCAAGCGAACAGAGGCCCCTCTGATCACAGCAGCAGCGCCGCCACAACGCCCTTAGCCGACCCGATCCTCTTGCCCCGGACCCGAGCTGGCTGAGGAAGTCGTGTCGGGCCAGGGCTGGAGGTCGCGGCCGACGCCTGGCAGGGCCCGGGGCGGCCGGGCGGGTGTGCCCCACGGCATAGTGCTCGCATGACGACAACAGTCGCGGGGCGACGGACACGCAAGGGCATGGTCATGGCAGCGACCGCAGCGTTGGCGGTGGCGGGGGTGCTGCCGACAGCCGCGCAGGCGACCGGGGCGCCGCCGGCGACCACGCAGGCGGCGCGGGTCGGCTACGTGTACGGCCTGCCGCTGGTGGCGTCACTGCGGACCCGTGCGGCATCGGTCTGCCACACGCCGGTCAACACCTTCCAACACTCCTCCCGGCTGCTGACGCCGGCCGACCGCACTGTCGTCGCGCCGAACAACGACACGCTCTACTCCAACGCGTGGCTGGACCTGCGCAAGGGCCCGGTGCTGCTCAGCTCACCGAAGGCCCCCGGTCGGTACTACGACTTCCAGCTGCTCGACGCCTACACCAACACCTTCGCCAACGTCGGCACCCGCACCGTCATCGGCAACCGCTCGCGGGTCGCGGTGCTGCCACCCGGCTGGTCGGGCCGGCTTCCCGCCGGGGTCGTCACCGTGGTCGTAGCCCCGACGCCGGACGTCTGGGTGATCGGGCGCACCTCGGTGAAGGGCCCGCAGGACGTGGCCGCCGTGACCACACTGCAGAAGCACTACACGCTGACCGCCGTGCCCGGCGTCAACGGCCAGCCGCAGCCGATGCCCGACGCGACACCCGAGCCAGCTTCGGTCAACTGCGCGAACCCGCCGAGCCCGCAGGCCCCCGCCTCCGGCGGCGTCGGCTTCTACGACGAGCTCAGCCGCGACCTCGCCGCCGACCCCCCGCCCGCGGCCGACGTCGCTGTCGTCAGCCAGCTGCGCGCCGCCGGCATCGGCGCCGGACTGACCCCGACGCGAACCCTGCCCGCGGTGCGGGTGGCCGAGCTCACCGCCGGCCTGGCGGCGGGTCAGAAGGGCATCGCCGCGCTGATCGCCGCAGCCGGTGCCCCGAACAACCACGGCTGGAGCATCAACTACCACCTCGGGACCTACGGCCAGCAGTACGCGCTGCGGGCCGTCGTCGCCGTGATCGGGCTCGGCGCCAACGTGCCTTCGGAGGCGCTGTACTTCAGCGCCCGAGCCGACATCACCGGCGCCCCGCTGACCGGGACCAAGAGCTACCGGCTGCACTTCGCCGGCGGGCAGCTGCCGCCGGTCACCGCCAACGGTTTCTGGTCGGTGACGATGTACGGGGCCGACCGGTTCCTGGTCGACAACCCGGTCAACCGCTACTCCATCGGTGACCGCACCCCCGGGCTGACCCGCAACCCGGACGGCTCCCTGGACCTGATCCTGTCCCACACCAGACCGGCCGGGTCTGCGGCCAACTGGTTGCCCGCGCCGGCCGGACCCTTCCAACTGCTGCTACGGCTCTACGCCCCAGCCCCCGCAGCCGCCAACGGAACATGGCCCGCCCCGGTGATCACCGCACGGTAGGGCCAGCGACGTCGGCCGCCTGGCAGCTGCCCGGCCGATACCTGGACTGAAGGCCCTTTGCCCCCGGTGAAGCGGCCGCCGGGTGGTCCCGCCGTGCTCGTTCACTGTCCTCAGCGCAGTCGGCCGTGCTGGTCGTGACGGCACTTTGGCCGGCATGCTCGCCGCTGTCCCGCGGCAGCCGGCTCCTGCTGGCATTGGGCTATCGGGCGAGGCGTGCGATAGCGGTCGTGCCCGCGGGGTCGCCCTCACGCGCATGACCGTGGCGTGGGCGAGAGGCCGGTCGAGACATTGCAGGGAGCCGGGCATGGTGCCGCCGTGTCGATCTTCGCACCGGGCGTGAGAGGTCGGATGCCCCTCACGGGCAGACGCGACGCAGGTTGCCTAACACACATCGCGTTCGGGCACTGAACAACAGTCACCGCCCGGGTACGAACGGCGACAGCACACCACTGAAGGAGATCGACGTGAGCATGCCGGGCAAGCGCGAGGACATGATCGTTCATGAGCAGGACCCGTACAACGCTGAGCCGCCGCCGGCTGCTCTGGCGCATTCGGCGCTGACGCCGGTGTCGGCGTTCTACAGCCGCAACCACGGTCCGATCCCCCACCTCGACCCGGACGGGTGGCGGCTGGACGTCGACGGCCTGGTCGAATCCGCGTTGCAGCTGAGCCTGACCGAGTTGCAGTCCGCCTACAGCCAGGTGACGCTCGCGGCCACCTTGCAGTGCGCCGGCAACCGCCGCCAGGGGCTCATCGAGGTCCGCGACATCCCCGGGGAGGATCCCTGGGGGCCGGGCGCCACCTCGACCGCCGAATGGACCGGCGTGCGGCTGCGTGACGTGCTGGCCGCTGCCGGCGTGCAACCGGAGGCTGCCCACGTCGCCTTCGCAGCTCCGGACCTGTCCCAGCTCGCCGAACCGCCGCAGAGCTACGGCAGCTCCATTCCGCTGGCCAAAGCGAGCTCCGGGGAGGTGCTGCTCGCCTGGGCGATGAACGGCGAGCCGCTGACCGCGGGCCACGGCGCCCCGGTCCGGGTCGTGGTCCCGGGCTACATCGGCGCCCGCAGCGTCAAGTGGGTCGAACGCATCACGGTCCAGCGCGAGCCGTCGACGAACTACTTCCAGCAGACCGCCTACCGCCTGCTGCCCCCAGGCGGCACGCCCGGGCCGGGTGTCGGCATCTCCCTGGGCGCGATCGCGCTCAACTCCGAGATCCTCATCCCCGGCGACGGCCAGCAGCTGCCCGCCGGGCGCACCACCATCGAGGGCTACGCCCTGGCCGGCGACGACCGCAGCGTCGCCCGCGTCGACGTCAGCACCGACGGGGGCGCCACCTGGCGGCAGGCCGACCTCGCCCAAGCGGCCAGCCCCTGGACCTGGCGGTTGTGGTCGATCCAGGCCGACCTGACTCCTGGGCAGGTGCAGCTCGTGGCCCGGGCGTGGGACAGCACCGCAGCACTGCAGCCCGCGCTCCCCGAGCATCTCTGGAACCCCAAGGGCTACGTCAACAACTCCTGGCCCCGGGTCACCGTCACCGTGACACCTGGCGCCTGACCCGCCGGACGCGTCTCGGGAGGTTCGAACGGGTGGCAGACGCTCACCAGCCGCCGGGGGGCCGACCGGATCCGGCGGTGGCGCCGTCCGCGTCACCGCGGCCGGCGGGGGGGCCGCCGGCGGGCGTGCTGGCATTTCGCTGCCGCCGTCGTGCTGACCGGGGTCGCTGCCGGCGCCGGTGGGGCTGCCCTCACGCTGCTGCTGCACGGGGTCCAGCGCCTTGCCTACGGCTACACCGACGACACCTTCCTGGCCGGGGTCGAGCGCGCCTCCGGCGTCCGCCGGGTGGTGGCGCTAACAGTCGGCGGGGCGCTGTCCGGTGTGGGCTGGTGGGCGCTGCGCCGCTGCTCTTCGGCGAACACCTCCGTCGCCGCCGCCGTCGCCGACCCCCGCCACGCTCTGCCGGTGACGGTCACCGCCGCCGACGCTGTCCTGCAGATCGTGGCTGTCGGCTGCGCGTCGCTGGGACGCGAGGGCGCCCCCAGAAAGCTCGGTGCTGCCGCCGCCTGGCTGGCTGGCCCGGCACGTCGGGGTCGGCCTCGAGGGACTCGAGGTCGTGTTCATTCTTGACCTTCAAGTCCAACCAGCACAACGTCGCGCTGACCGCAGCCGCGGCCGGTGCCGCCGTCCTTGCCGTCGCCGCCGTCGGCCTGGCAGTACAGGCACCTCTGTCCCGCGTCCCGGAGAACAGCATGAAGTTCGCGGTCGGCGTCATGCTCACAGCATTCGGGATGTTCTGGGGCGCCCGAGGCGCCGGCGCGAGGTGGCCCGGCGCCGACGCCGCCCTGCTCGTCCTTCCCCGCGACTGCCCTGTTCACCCTGGGACTGGTGACCCTGTTCGGCCGGCGGCGCCTCGCACAGGGGCTCGTAGGCTCGCCGGCCCTGACCGGTGCGGGAACGTGACCCGAAGCCTCGACGCCGCCAAGTGCGACCGCACCGTCCCGGCAGTACCTCCCTCTTCGATTCGGCCGCAGCTGGTTAGCACAAGGTGCGGCTCGCGGTCTGCTTCTGTCCTACGACGAAGTGATGACGGTGGTGACTGCCGGCCGGGTGGGTAAGGGCGGTCTGAGGCACGGTGCCTGCCGCAGGCAGGCATTTCGCTGCCTGCCTCCCTGACCCTAGAGGAGCACCACTATGAAGGCCCTGGTCTACAAAGGCGCCAAGCAGGTCGCGGTGGAGGAGGTCCCGGACGCCAAGGTCGCGGAGCCGAACGATGCCGTCATCCTCCTGACGACGAGCAACATCTGCGGTTCGGACCTGCACATGTACGAGGGCCGCACCTCGGTGGAAGTCGGCAAGGTGCTGGGCCACGAGAACATGGGGATCGTCGAGGAGGTCGGGCCGGCCGTGCAGGTCACCAAGGTCGGCGACCGGGTGTCGGTACCGTTCAACATCGCGTGCGGCACGTGCCGCAACTGCACCACCGGCTGGACCTCGTTCTGCACCCGGATGAACCCGACCGAGGGGATGGACGGCGCCGCGTACGGCTACGCCAACATGGGCCCCTTCGACGGCGGCCAGGCGCAGTACCTGCGGGTCCCGCACGCCGACTTCAACCTGCTGGGCCTGCCGTCCGGGACCGAGCACGAGAACGACTTCACGATGCTCTCGGACATCTTCCCGACCGGTTGGCACGGCGTCGTGCTCTCCGGGATGGAGCCCGGTGACCGGATCGCAGTATTCGGTGGCGGCCCGGTCGGGCTGATGGCGGCGCACAGCGCGATGCTGATGGGCGCCTCGCAGGTCTTCGTCGTCGACAAGGAGCCCGACCGGCTCACCCTGGCAAGCTCGATCGGCGCCACCGGTGTCGACCTCACACTCGGTGACCCGGTCGAGCAGATCCTGGAGCACACCGGCGGCCTCGGGGTCGACCGCGGGGTGGAGGCTGTCGGCTTCCAGGCCCACGACAGCTCCGGCGAGGAGCACCCCGAGCTGACGCTGGACAACCTGGTCAACGTCGTCCGCACAACCGGCGGTATCGGCGTGGTCGGCGTGTACGTGCCGCAGGACCCGGGACTTTCGGACCCGAGCTCGGCGGACCGGGTGGCCTGGCAGTACGGCACGTTCTTCACCAAGGGCCAATCGATGGGCACCGGCCAAGCCCCGGTCAAGCGCTACAACCGCCAGCTCCGCGATCTGATCATCACCGGGCGGGCGACCCCGTCGTTCATAGTCTCCCACGAAGTCGGCTTGGACGAGGCGCCCGACGCCTACGACAAGTTCGACAAGCGGGTCGAGGGCTACACGAAGGTGCTGCTCAAGCCCAACGCCTGACCGCAAGGATGCGGCCGGGCCGCATGGACGCCCAGCCGCCGCATCCACGGCCCCCCGGGAACAGGAGACTCGCACCCGAGGACCCCACGAGAGGCTGGCTGAGACGGCGAAAGAGTTGCAGGGCCGGCGGGTGGCGACCCTGGCCACCAAAGGCATCGAGCAGCTCGAGCTGGTCTAACCCCGCAACGCCGTGCAGCAAGCCGGCGCGACGGCGACGAAGCTGTTGTCAGTCCAGGCCGGGAGATGACCGGCGGCGCGGTGCAGGCAGTCAACGACGACATCCACCCGGCCGACGGCTTGGCCTTCACGGCGTCCAGCAGCCCGGAGATGAACCAGGTCGAGATGTTGTCCAGGACCGCCGGCCGGGTGATGACCTCCGGGTGGTCCTTGGCGAAAGGGGTCGCCACCCGCGCTCCAGGTCGAGGCCCACGATGGCGGCCCGGTCGTGTCCGAGGACGCGCAGCAGCTCACGCACGTCTGAGGCCATCGTCCGCTTGTCATAGTGGGCCGGCGGCTTTGTCGGTATCGCCGTAGCCGCGCAGGTCCGGCACGATCAACGAGTAGTGCTCGGCCAGCACCGGGATCTGGTCCGCCAAGCGGACCACGTCTCGGGAAGACGTGCAGCAGCACCACCGCGGGCCTTCGCCGGCCAGGACGTGGTGCACCCGGAGGCCGTTGACCTGCACGGTGTGGTGGGTAACGCCGGGCACGTGGCCCCGAAGGGGCAGTAGGCAGGGGTTGTCCGACGCCGATACGGGTCCGCTGCCCGGGCCGGTCATCAGCGGCCCTCCTGCTCGTGGCTGGCGTAGGTCTCGAGCAGCCGGCGGCCGCGCTCGCTGATCCCGCCCTCCTGGGCCAGCCCGGCGCGCATCTGCTCGAACTTGGCGGCCCCGGCCGGGAAGGGCGGCAGCACCGGCACGGCCGGGTCCGTGAGCACCTCGAGCACGACCGGACGGTCTGCGGACAGCGCCTGCTGCCAGGCGGCGTCGAGCTCGTCGGGGTCCTCGACGCGGATACCGGTCAGGCCGAGCAGGTCGCCCTACCCGGCGTAGGGGAAGGCCGGCAACGACTGGCTCGCCGCCCACCGGGGGTCGCCCTCCATCTCGCGCTGCTCCCAGCTGACCTCAGCAAGGTCGCCGTTGGCGAGCACGCAGACGACGAAGCGCGGGTCGGGCCAGCTGCGCCACAGGCCGGCGAGGGTGACCAGCTCGGCGATGCCGGTCATCTGCATCGCCCCGTCGCCGCTGAGCACGACCATCGGGCGGTCGGGGGCGGCGAGCTTGCCGGCGATCCCGTACGGGACCGAGCATCCCATGCTGGCGAGGGTGCCGGACAGGTGCGCCGGCACCCCCGGCGGCAGGCGCAGCTGCCGGGCGTACCAGTAGACGCAGCTGCCGACATCGACCGCGACCTGCGCGTCGGCCGGCAGCTGGGCGCTGAGTGCGTGCACGACCCGCTCGGGGTTGACCGGCTCGGCCGGGGTGAAGGCCCGCCGTTCGGCGATGGTGTGCCAGCGGGCGACCTGCTCCTCGGCGTCCCTGCGCCACGGCCCAGGGCCACGGCCCGGAAGCCGCTCGAGCAGCGCGGTCAGGGTGGCGGCGGCGGCGCCGACGAGCCCGACCTCGATGGGGTAGCGGTTGCCGACCGCCCGGCCGTCGATGTCGATCTGCACCCCGCGGGCGGCGCCGGGCGGGGGGTAGAACTCGGTCCAGGGGTCGTCCGAGCCGACGATCAGCAGCGTGTCGCACTTCCCCAGCAGGTGGGCGCTGGCCGTGCTGCCCAGGTGGCCCATCGTCCCGGCGACGAAGGGCAGCGACTCGTCGACGTAGGGCTTGCCGAGCAGGCTCGTCGCGATGCCGGCACCGAGGCGTTCGGCGACGGCGACGACTTCCTGCTGGGCGTGGCGGGCGCCTTGCCCGACGAGCAGGGCGATCTTGTCGCCGGCGCTGAGCACGTCGACCGCCCGGTCCAGGTCGTCGTCGTAGGGCAGGACCCGGGCAGGGCGCCACACCGGCGCTGTGACCACGACGCCGTGGGTCTGCTCCGGCTCCGGGGCGGGCTGCTGCTGCACGTCGTGCGGCAGGACCACGACGCACGGTGAACGGGTCGCCAGGGCGGTGCGAAACGCCCGGTCCAACACCAGGCGGGCCTGTTCGGGGCCGCTCACCTGCTGGGCGTACTGCGCGGCGACGTCCTTGACCAGGGCGAGCAGGTCGATCTCCTGCATGTACCCGGAGCCCAGCACGCTGGAGTTCTGCTGGCCGACGATCGCGACCAGCGGTACACCGTCGAGCTTGGCGTCGTACAGCCCGCCCAGCAGGTGCACCGCCCCCGGCCCTTGGGTGGAGACGGCCACCCCGACGCCGCCGGTGTACTTGGCGTGGCCGACCGCCATGAACGCGGCGTTCTCCTCATGGCGGGCCTGGACGAACTCGGGGTCGCCGGCGGCCCGGCGCAGCGCCCCCATCAGCGGGTTGATGCCGTCGCCGCTGTAGCCGAAGACCCGGCCGACTCCCCAGGCCTGGAGCCGCTCGACGTCCGCCACCAGTTGCGGCATCTCAGGCCACCTCGAGGACCGTCTTGAGCCAGCCCTCCTCCCGGCGGTCGAAGCTCTCGTACGCTTCGATCGCCGACGTCGGCGCCTCGCGCTTGGTGATGAACGTCGTCGGGTCGACGACACCGGTGCAGACCAGGTCGAGCAGCTCGGGCAGGTAGCGCCGGTGGTTGGCGTTGCCCATCTTCACGGTCAGGTTCTTGTTCATCGCCGCGCCGATCGGCCAGCTGGAAAAG
>JAABVA010003209.1_pt1 | contig 15723 bp, 29 predicted proteins | sample 5560331 | NCBI WGS metagenome assembly JAABVA01 (sample SAMN12812661, study PRJNA571458) | rock metagenome | isolation source: Antarctica rocks | place: Antarctica: Victoria Land, Mt New Zealand sud | collected 2016-01-07 | reverse complement strand
GGCGGCGGGCCCGCAGCGCCGGTGGTGGGCCAGCCGCATGGGACGCGAGGCTCGCTGCTGGGCACGGCCGCGGCGGCGGGAGGCGGCGAGCCCGGGGCCGCGGGGGGCCGGCCGGGCGAGCAGGCGGAGCTCGCGCATGACCTGTTCGCGGGGCTGAGCTTCAGCGGCGTGTGAGCGTGCTCTGTGTGTGGGGGTGTTATTTAACCTAGGTAGGGTTTGGTCAGGGCAGAGCGTGGCCGGGGTCGCAGCTGATGCGCATCGGTCACAGGTGGCGGGGCGCGCGCGGGCTCAGTCGTCGCTCCCGGCAGAAGGGCCACCCGCTGTTGACGCCACTGAGCGCTGAGCTGCTTTACTGCAGACCAGAGGCCTTGTCGCTTGCGCTTGGTCGCACGCCCGATGTACTGCAATTCAGACGCTTTAGAGCACCCAGACCACTCAGTCATGTCTGATTGTCGTGAACAAGTATGAGTGTTAGATAGTGGGAGTGATGAGGGCTTGGCACCCTGTCTCGAGGTGGTCATTAGGACCCGGCTCAATTGTCAACTTGTGCATCACACTCTGGCGCGTGGTGCGTCAAGCACACACATGGTGCGCTTGCACTCGATGCAAGAGTGTACACAACGAACTTGCAAGCTCCTTCACAAGCTTTACGCGCGGCCGATCCCAGGCGGTTCGAGTGTCATAATGTGCAAGAAGCAATGGCCTCTCCCTGCAACAGCAAAACAGTTTGCAGCCCTGCCCTGTAGAGCAGGGCGCCCCATCAATGTCCCAGACACACAGGCAATATAAACATCCAAGCTCAGGCAGCAGACATACATGAGACAGGCGCCAAAGGTAAAAACCCTGCCATGTGCGTTGTTGAGCCATGCGGTGGACGCAGAAGCCACAAATCGTGACATCCCAGACCACCTGCTCGCGTCGTCTCGCAGGACGGGCACGCATGCATGGTGGCTCTAAGTAACAGTCTGCAGCTTAACCCTAAGAAGCTAGGGCCAGACATGGGGCGCGCTTGCAAAGCTCCCCACGGTTGTTTCGCGCACGAGTTTAACATGTAAAGCAGCGGTGCCCTGCACAGCGTGCGCACCCCGCTTCCCTCCCTGCGGCTGCCCAGCACATCTTGAGCTTGTGCCGCATGCTGGCGGCCTGCCTGTCAGTGCCTGTGACACTGCGAGCAGCACGCACGCTGTGTCTGCCTCGTACAAGGGGCAGCCTGCATGCATGCGAACCCAGACTCGAATGGCTGCCCATCTCCACGCCCGCGCCCGCGCCTGTACCCTCCCCACCAGACACCGCGAACCCTGCTCTGATGGGCAATGGCAATCCTTACCAAGACCTGCAGCACGGCCGGCGCACATGCAGAGTGCGGACCCTTGCGCTTCCCCAGGGCGCGCCTGGACACCCACGTGCACAGAGGTGTCCTCAAGCAGATGCACGACATCGCCCAAGCCCGCGCTCGTCGCACGCAGTCGGTGCTCAGGCCTTAGCAGCACCACCCTGGCAAGCCGTGCAGCAGCGGAGTGAACGCAGGGAGTTAATAAACAATTCCCCTAGCCGACCCACCCAGCAGCTGAACATGGGGGCGCCAGGATGACCGCATGCCACGTGCGCAGCAGCGATGTGCCGCCAGGCGCCGCCTCGGGCGGACCGGCTCGCTGACGAAACCCACAACCCAGCGCCACAGCTGCTCACACCACGCTCGCAGACTGCGAGCAGGCAGCCAGCTAAAATTTGAGCTCGCGGAAGGGGCCGTGCCCGCGCCGGGCCCCGACGCCCGCACCGGGCCGCAAGCTCGGACCCCGCGCGGCGCCCGCGCAGCGCACGCAGCCGGCGATGCGCCGCCGCCCTAAAGCTACCCTTCCCTAACCCTACGCCAACCCCGGGCCCCTGCGCTGCGGGCCTAGTCCAGCAGCTCGGTGTCCAGGATGCGGCGCCGCAGCGTGAGCAGGCGGAACGCGCCGCCGGGCGCGGCCGCGGTGCGCACGCGCACTAGCGCGCTCTCCGCCTCGGCCCACGGCTCCGCGGCCGGCGCGGGCCGGAACAGGCCGTCCGCGCCCTCCGCCAGCAGCCGCACGCGGCAGCGCCCGCCCTTGCTGCTGCCCGCCAGGCGCTGCGCGCGCCGCGCCGCGCCACGCTCAGGGCCGCCGACGCCAGGCCTCAAGTGAAGCCCTCCGCAAGCGTGGGGGGGGCGTGAGATCGTCTTGCGCTACAGCTGCCGGCCATTGGTCCCCTCTGCGTGCCTCCAAACCGTGCGCAAACGGCGCCTGTCAGGCGTGCGGCCGGAGCCGGCCACTGCACCATGCCCGCCAACAACGCGGTTGCAGTGTCGCCCAGGCGCACCCTGGGCCAGGTGGAAGGGTTGGGGTGGGTCGGGCGCACCTGGACCAGGTGGAAGAACTTGGCCCGGGCGGGCCCGCGCTCGCCCACGATGGCGAGCGGCTCGTCGTCAACCGCCTCCGCGGCGCCGCGCGCCGCCCCGCCCGCCGCCCCCGCCTGGCGCGCATCGCCCCCAGCCGTTCGAGCTGCTGCCAAGACTCGCCCCAAAACCATGTGTGTACGCCTGCATGCGCGCAGTGTCCTGGCGGAGGGGACAGCAACACAAGCGCTTGGAACTTGTTTGGCATCGTGTACGGTTTGCATTATCTCCAGCTCCTGCTCCTGCCATGTTTTGCGGCAGCTAAAGACCCTGGGTGTAAACGCCTGCCCACACAGCGACCTGAAGAAACGTGGACTTTCGCTTGGGCTTGCATCACCACCGCGCCTCATATCTCACGGCCGCCACCACGAGTAAGGTACAAGTGCGCGAGGCGAGGGCTGTCACAGAACTTATTACTGCGGACAGGGCAGGCCGCGGTTTGAGCGCCGCGAGGACGCACCCCAGGCTCCGGCCCTGGCCGGCGCCGCTTCGTGGGGCTCGGCTCGTCGCCCGGGCAGGGCCGCTTCAGCCGCCTCCGCGCGCCGCTATCCCTGCGCGCAGTCCGGCGCGCACAGCCTCAGACGCCCGCGCGCCGCCCTACATCTGAGCCGGGCATACCTCCCTCCCCTCTTGCGCCTCCTCCACCTTGCCCAAAGGGGGACGCGCCTGCATGCCTCGGCCGCCGCCGCCGCCCGCTTGCCGTTCGCTGCAGGCCCGCCCCGCTGCGCCGCGCCGCGCCTGCCCGCTCCCCGCCGCGTCTGGTCTGCGCCGCTGCAGCTCGCGGCGCCGCTCCGCCATGCGCGCTGGGTCTGCTCTTGTTCTTCTTCTTCTTCGCTCTCCCCGTCGGTCGCGCTGCCGCTGCTGCAGGCCTCGGCCGCGGCCGTGCTGCGCGTGCGGCGCTCAAACAGGCGCATGTCCAGCCTGCGGCGCCAGCGCCTCGGGCATCACTGGGTCTGTGCAACTACCCCGATGCTGCCCGCAGCCACCCGCGCTCACGGCGCTCATGCCGGCGCCGCAGGCCCGCAGAGCCCGCCTCCCGGGCCGGGCTGCGGCCACCCGCGGGGCGCGCACCGCACGGCGTCGTCGCCCAGGCAGGAGCAGCTGCAGCGGCTGGCGGCCGCGCCGTCGCGCAGCCAGGCGCGCGTCGCAAAGTTGACCGCCTCCGCGCAGTTGAAGCCCAGGTTGAAGCCCAAGTGGTACGCGCCCGCGTTGAGCACCACAAACTCGCCCGCCGCCTGGCGCACCTGGCGCGCGCGTCGCGGGCCGGGCGGCGTCAGTGGGTCTAGGGCACAAGTGCAGGGTAGAGTAGGGTGTGGTACGCGCCCGCGCTGAGCACCACGACCTGGCCCGCCGCCTGGCGCACCTGGCGCGCGCGCCGCGAGGCGGGCGGCTTTAGCGGGCCCAGGACGAGTGTAGAGTGGGGTAGGGTAGGGTAGGGTATGGTGCTGGAGGCCGGAGCGCTGCGCAAAGCCCCGTGCGGCTCAGAGAAGCAAGGGCACCTGCAGGGTTGGACGCGCATGCGCAGCAGCCCCCGCGCGGTCTCCCTCCCCGCCACCGTAAGTCACTCGCACAGCGGCGGCAGGGTGCCAGCACGCTATGCGACGCGCGCCGTTGCCCAGCCACCAGTCTCCGCATCCTGCGGCTGCATGACACGGCGCCCAGGCCATGCCCTGGCAGCGCAGCTTCTGTATTCTGTGACTGCTACACTGTTGGCCAATTCAAGCGGCGGCCCGCGCGCCTGCACAAAGTCGATGTTGTGCGCGCGCAGCAGGCGCGGCGAGAAGAGCAGGTCCTTGTGCCGCAGGAAGGCCGGGCACACGGCCGCAAGCTCCGGGAACAGCGCGCGCGCCATGGCCTCCAGCCGCGGCCGGTCGCGCGGCGCCACGCAGTACCACACCTGCGCGGCCCGCCCGCCCGGCCTCGCGCCTGCGGCGCGCGGCAGCCTGCCGCGCGCGCGCGGCCGGGCAGAGCAATGCGCAGCGGCAGCCTTCCAGCAGGCTTTAATCAAAAGTCACAGGCAATCCAGACATTGCCGACTGTGCGGAAGTGGCTTTCACTGGCCGGCGGGCGACACGGCAGGGGCCGCGCGCGCGGGGCCCGCTGCGTCGCGGCCGCGCGCCTTGGGGGCGCCGAAATGCAGGTAGTTGATGCTGCACAGGTCCACGTCCTCCACGTGGCAGCAGAAGAACGACTGCGCGCGCGCGCCGCGTCATTGAGTTGAGGACTACCCTAGCCCCACTCTGCATACCAGACTGCACATGCCTGAACTGCACAATTCCACTGCTCTTGCCCATCAGGCACGTATCTGTCTCAAGCATGGCGCGCCGTCGCGTACAACCAGCGCAGTGCCCCGGGACTGCGCGCAGGTCTGCGGCTGGCGTATTTATGCAGGTGTTAAAACGCGGCGGCATGTGTGCGCGCAGGGCGACCCCGCCCGGTGCCGCGCACGCGCCTTCCACATGCCGATGTACGTCATGGGCGACGTCACGCCCGGGATCGCCGGCACGTTGTGCTCCTTCAGCAGGTCCTGCGCGGCTCCCGGGCGGCGCGTCTGTCGACTGAAACGCGGAAGCTGCCGGGCGCCAGCACTGCAGCCCACTGATTCTTGCTCGGACAGTCGAAACCGCCACTGCCTCATGCAGCGCGTGCCAAGGCGCGCATCTCCCCCCACCCACCCTATGCGGCGACACAGCCGCAACACTTAATATTGCTATTAGTTTCTAAGAAAGGCGTGGGAGGGCGGCGCCGCGCCTGCAGGTCGCGCAGGTTTCAGCCCCACGGCAGAGTGTGCACAGCCGGGAGGGAGCGCGCTTAGGGTAAAGTTAGGGTTAGGGAAGGGCGGCGCCGCGCCTGCAGGTCGCGCAGGTTCCAGCCCCACGGCAGCGCGCCGTCGAAGAACGACGTCGGCGTGTCCGCGCCGTACAGCGGCGCGTTGGTCGTCACCGCGCTCCAGAACGCGCGCTCCGGCACGCGCTCCTTGCACTGCCCTGGACGCAAGGGGCGCGGGCGGTCAGGGCGGAGCGGCGGGCGGGTCATGGGTAGTTTGGGGCGAGGCGGCAGGTTCGGAGGGCATGCATAATACGGCTCGCGCTCCAGGATGCTGCACGGGCACCCTGCGCCGCCCCGCGCGCACCGCCCGCCATCCCGCACCGGCCAGGGGAACGCAGTGCCGCCTCGGGCGCTGCAGTGCTCGTGGTGCACGCATGGCGTGAGTGACATCCTTGACTTTCACGGCCATGAGCCCTCGAGCGGGGTTGCCGTCATGCAGCACAGCTCAGCGCCTTCCCAGGCGAAACCTAGGGTTTCCAGGCAACATCACCGCCCCCGCATGAGCGCCTCCTGCGTCCGCCGCAGCGCACTGCCACACTGGCTGCGGTCCAGCCAGCGAGCGGGCGCCCCACAGTGCGGCGCAGCCCGCGCCGGGGCGCGCTCTGTGCGACAGGGCGGCCGCGCGCACCACGCCCGCTGGGCGGCCGGTGCGCCTTGCTGTACGCCAGCGCCTTGAAGTCCGCCACCGACAGCGCCTGCCGTGCACCAAAAAAAAAAAGAAAATAAATCAGCCTGTATGTAAGAGCGCGCGGGTGGCTCTTCTGACACCCTTCACCGCCGCAGCTAGCGCAGCACGAGCCTGCTCCTCGCAAGTCGGCGTCCAGCCACACCCTTGAAAGCCCACAGCTGCTAGCAGACAACAGGCTGCCCGCCCGCGTATGAACGGGCGTGCCCTCGGGGGCACAGAGCGCGCTTTGTACCCCACTGCCGGGGGCTGGTTGCGGACACGGCCCGGCGACCGGGCTTTGCCGGCCACAGGACTGGTAAGGCGCTTAGCCGGGGCAACCACGCGCCCCCACCAGCCCCGACAGCCCGCACGTTGAATAATCCACCCGCGCGCGCCGGCCCGCGCACCTTCTGCTCCTCAAAGAAGCACCGGAACGCGCCATTGCTGCCCAGCGCCTGCGCGCGCGGCCGCCCCAGGCGTCGGCGCCGCCCACGGGGAGCCGGGCGGGCTGCCGGCGTCGGAGCCCACCCGACGCGCATGCGCGGGCTCGGGCCGGCACGCGCGCGGGCGCCCGCCCGTGTGAAGCGGACACAATGAGCGGCAGCAAGGCCGCTAATGGGCGCCCCGTGCAGGAGGGCGCCGGCCACGGCGCAGGCCCGCGGGCACAGGGCCGCCTGGGCGGGAACGCCGCCGCGGGGGGCCCGCGCACGTGCTGCTTGATCGGCACGCCGATGGTCACGTCCTCCAGCGGCGGGTACGCGGCCGACCGCGGCGCGTAGCCGCGCGGCGGCACGACCTTGAAGACCGGCACGCCCGGGTGCGCCGCCAGCACGTCGCTCACGAACTTGCAGAAGGGCTGGCTGAAGGCCTTGCGACTGGGCCGCAGGACCAGCACATCACCGGGCTCCGCGCCCATCCTAGCGGCGCAGCCACGCCGCTGTGCGATGCCGCTGCAGGGCCGACCGGGGTCTATGGACCGGCTTGCGCTAGCGCTTGGGTGCAGCAGGCTGGGCCTGTGAAAAGCGCCTCAGTCGTATGCGCGCCAAGCAGGCTCTCGCCCTAGCCCTATCGTGCTTTTCCACACTTTAACTCATTGAGCAGATGAAAAAACGGAGGACGAGGCTGATGCTTGTACAGGCGTCGAAAGTGGCACGCATCTGTGCGAGAGGCGCTAGCACACTCACGCGCCAGTGCCCAGTCAGCCGCGCAAGGCCCTGCCTTTCTAGGCGCTTGCAGCCTGTGAGGGCAATGGCAAGTGAAGTGGAGGCTGCACAAAAGGCCGCAGCTGCTCAGCAGTGCGCCCAAGACTTTCTCTTGTTGATGAGTGCTGTGCGATGCAAACCTGTTTCTGGAGCTACGCCATGCATATGTTTGCACTCCTACGTTCCTGAGGACCCAGGCATGCTGATGGTGGATCACCCACGCTCTTTGACAAGATTATCAACAAGCAAATACCTGCAGACATCATATTCGAGGATGACACCGCCCTCGCCTTCAGGTGCTGGGGCTCACTCTTTCACTGCTAAGGTTCTGTTTGTCATAGAGATGAGCCCACCCACACCTTGCACCTAAAGCTCTGTGCCTGTTTCGTGCAGGGACATCAACCCACAGGTGCCAACTCAGTTCACCGCTTGGTCGATATGCACTTTCAGCTGCATGTTGCAAACGCCCCCAGCACTTGGAGCTTACATCTATGCTGAAGCCAAGTGGCTGCACGTGCAGGCCCCCACGCACTTCCTTGTCATTCCAAAGGCGCGCGACGGCCTGACCCAGCTGTCCAAGGCCACGGAGAGCCAGGAGCAGCTGCTGGGCCACCTGCTGCTTGTTGCCAGCAAGGTCGCCAAGCAGGGTAAGCGGCCCAAAGGGAATGCCCTGCTGCGCCTTTCGAGTGCAGACAGAGGGGCGACGTCTCTGCAATAGACAGAGGCTGACAAGTTTGTTGGGTGTGGCCCTTCACTGACATTGGTGAAATCATCGAGACCCTGCACCTGTGCACTTCATACTCGGCCGAGTCTGAATCAATGTGTTAGTGCCGTTCTATGTGCAAGGAAGGCGTTACCTGGGGCCGTGTGCGTGGAGGCAAATGACGCGCTTGTTAAGATAATGCAAAAGCACCGCCGACGATGACATTGTCAGTGTGCTGCAGAGGGTTGCTTCTAGGAGGCTTGGTCTGAGTTTTCGGGCGGCATGCAGAGGGCTTGGATCAGGGCTTTCGAGTGGTCATCAACGACGGCCGCCATGGCAGCCAGTCGGTGTACCACCTGGTGCGTGACTGTGCATGATTGAAGCACATCAGTCCTTTTTGCATTATGACTGTGCAATGCGCGTCTGTCTGTTTTGACGAAAGAGTGCAGTGCTGCGCCCAGCTTAGTCCAAAGCTGAAGAACAGTCCAGCTCCAGGTTTGTTATCCATATCGAGTGGATCGCGCATGTTGGATATTTCTTTAAGCCTGCTTTTGGCATGACGTTCTTCTCCGCTGTGTCATACTAAACATTGCTGGCTTGCACCTCATCATAGCATGCTGACGTTATGCGCCGCGACGCAGCACTTGCACATCTTGGGCGGGCGCCAGCTGGGCTGGCCGCCAGGCTGAACAGCAAGTCGGTGGGGAGCGGCTGCCCGCATGTGAAGCTCTTAGCGAGCATGCCTAGTCTATAGTATAGAAGGCGTGGAAGGTCGTGTACTCTTATGGTGAAGCTGCTGCGTCATATTGGGGACAAGTACGGAGATGCATGTAAAGACTATCCCAGGTGCTGCCAATTGCCGCACAGCTAATGGTCTGCTACCGAGATGGAGGTGCCGCCGTGCCGTTCATTGAATACTTGTGACGCAACTTTGCACGAGCGGCGTTGACGCATATCAAGCGCCGCTGCTTACCCTACAAACATTTGCTATACACATACGAGCAGCTCATTCAGCCTGCATTGCTGCAAAGCGCACACACCTCACCTGACCTGGTGCACATACCATTAAGGCCCTCAGCACTCGACAGCAGTCTCACTGAGGCACGTCGCCGGCGCGCGCTTTGCGCTCGTCCGCAGCGGCGCGCTCGGCCGCCACCTCCGCCGCCAGGCGCTCCTTCTCAGTCTCCGGCATCTCCTCCAGCCGCTTGGCCATCACAGCATTCTCATAGTCCTTCAGCTGCTTCACGTACGTCATATCCTGCGGCGCACGAGGAGACAAGTACGAGGTCGCATCCTTCCCACTGAGCAGCACGCTGAGGGTCGTACAAGCAGTGAAAGCCACAACAGCGGCGGGTTGAGCACCTTGTTGGCTACACGGATAAAGTATGTAGAGATGTAACCGAGGCAGATGCCGAGGATGATAAAAAGCTGCACAAAGTTGCCAGCGACCAGTGCGTCTACGCCGCCTGCCTGCAGGCCATAGTACAGCGCAAAGCCAAAGCCTATCAAGCCGCCGCCAATCAGGATGATGTCCTTGCGCGTGTAGCCAAACTCAGGCTTGCCCTGCGCGTCACAACAACTTCCGAGTGTCGCGAGCACAAGAGACAAGGTTAAGCATAGGTACCTGTCAGCTCGAACGCACTACTTGTTGACAGCTACAGACAGAGCAAAGCTGCAGTTTTTTTACCTGCGAGTCTGGTCCCGCCCCATTGCTCTCCGTTGCGCGCACACGCAAGCACCTGCCTGTGCTAATGTGCGTCTTTCTGCAACGGCCAGTGAAGCTGTGTGCTCCACACGCAGCGCTGCCTTGCCGTAGCGATGGCGCGTATGCACATGGTGCACTGCGGCCTGTTGTGGAACACACGCACTGTGGTCAAGCAGTGGGTGCTCAAGAGCAGGCACGAGCAGGCACGAAAGGGGAAGCTGATAGTGAAACACACGTGATAGGGAAGGCACGCCAACGCGCTGGCTATGACATGCCGGCGCAGTGCGAGCTGCCGCCGAGCATGGCCGCTCGCAGGCTGAAGCGTACGAACAGCTTGCGACGCACTGCATAATTAACAGCGTCTGAGTGTCGGCAAAGCAGCAAAGAGGGGCACTGTTGTTGCCTGTATGTAGCCAAGTTAGGAAGCGGCAGGAACCCAGGTCAGGCTCCCTGCGCTACAGTGAGAACCTTGAATAGCCGTTGATGCCAGGCGGGCAGTGCTGCAATCACTTTTGTCGGAAAGGGACTTGAGAGCCTGACCACCCAGCCAGTCTCCAGCCTCAATCAGTTTGCCTCATAAGATGTGCGGTGGTTGCCAATGACAGAAGTTGTCGCTGAAAGCCAAGGTTTCAGTGTTTCTTTCTTGCAGGTGGTTCCCGGCAAACAAACTCCTGCTGATTAGCTGGGGGTAGCGGGTGTGCAAGCGTGTGTGCGTCTTCACAGGTGCAGAACACATACAGATATGCAAGCCAACAGGAGACGTGCTGCTGACTGTAAAGGGGCCGGTGAGCAGCGGGTTGTGCCCTGGTTTGTCGACCCCTGCCGTGCATGGTATTATGTAGACATTAAGAGTGCGTGCAGTGTCGGCGCAGGTGGAGAGGGCGAGGTGATGCAGAGGGATGGGTCGCCCGGAAGAAAGGCTGGCAGCAGTTTGCGAAGCCCCTTGTGCGCCCTCGGCAAGCGCATGCATCCTGTGACCTTGCCTCCGCGCAGTGCCTGTGCTAAGGGCGGACGCTCTGCGTCAGCAAGGGGTGCCAATTTCAGCAGCAAGGCTGCTCTGCGCACGCAGACGGGGCGCACCAAGGGAGACATCGCTGGACGTATTAGCAAGCGCGGAGGCGCCCCTCGAAACAATGCCAGGCTCGCCGAAGGGCCGCAGGAGCCAGCATGCACAGGCCGCACGGCACCTTGCGCAGAAGATAGCTGGGCTGAGTACGCTGTATGCTCTCAACAAGGCGCTCGCGATTGCGGTTGCCGACGCTGGCATACACGCGCCCAGCGCGCTCATAGGTGTGCCACACCCCATCTCTGTGTGCCGCTCAGGTGTGAGGTGCCTGTGCACAGTGTCAGGCGAGCGGCGCCTGCAAAGGGGGCAGCGGGCTCCCCAGCGACGCTTGCATAAGCGCGCCCGTTAGTACGACGTATGGTGTCTGCGAGCGGGTCGCCTGTGGCGGTGCAGGCATGTTTGGCGTCGTGGCTGGGCTGGCAGCGCTTGCGCGGGCGTCGCACGAGCGGGCGGACGCGGTCATGGCCTTCTTTGCGCCAGCCCTGGACTGGATCCAGCGGTGGCTGCCTCTGTTTTATGTGCCTTCGCTCATCATGCTGCCGCTCGCGCTTCGGGACATCGCAGGCGCGGCGCCCTGCCCTGCATTATGATTTTATGCCTCTGCTGCGCGCGGTTGCTACGCTGCTGTGTGTAAGCAAGTACTGGGTACCTGAAGTGTCACAACCTGGGCGTGCCACCGCGCGCTGTGTGAGAGCACTCTTGAGGTTCTAGCTAATGTGTGCTGGCGATTGCTTCATTACATGCTGCGTATGCACGGCTCTGATTTGGGTTGGCCACGTTCACAATCTGCAAAGTAGCTTGACCCTCCAAGGCCTTGATCCTACATCACCTGGTCCCGGTATGCTGGGCAGCCCACCCTGCATGCGTGGGGGCTCGCAGCCGCCGGGCACGCCGCAGTGAACGCGGTCGGCGCATTGCGCACACACGTGCCCCTCCCGGCACCCGCGCAGGCCGCGACATGGTCAAAATCCTGGCGATCATCGGCCTGGGCATGCCGGCGTCGCTGCTGTTCACGGCGCAGGTCGCCGTGGGCATCCGCAGCCTGTGCCGGACGCAGGTCGAGCCGCAGCCGCCGCTGCAGGCGCAGGCGCCCTTCTCGCGCGCGCACTACCTGGCGTGGGGTGCGCCCGCGCGCCTGTGGCCCAGGGCCCGCCGCCGGCCCGCCTTGTGTCACGCTTGCATCCAGAGCCCGTGCAGAGTGTCAGACGGCCGCAGGTGCCGTGGCCGCGCCCATGAGTCGGGGCGTGTACAGGCGGGTCAGTGGTCAGTGATTGTGTGTACTGCCCACGCATACAAGGCTCTTCATCCTACACTCAGCGCCTGCTAGTGATCGGGAGCCTTCACACGGGGCCTCGTCAGCCTACACACACGCGCCCGCAGGCGGCGTCGCTGCAGGGGCCGCAGCGGCGGCCGCGGCCGGGCCCGCGGACGTGGCGGCCGCGGGCCGCGCGGGGTTCCTGCTGGCGGCCACCGTGCTAGGGTTCCTGGCGGGGTCTGCGCTGCCGCCGTCCGCGACGCGGCTGGCGCACCCGCTGGTCGTGTGCGCGGCGGTTGCAAACGTGGGTGTCGCGGCGCTCGGCGCCGTCACAGGCACCGGGTACCTGGCCACGCTGCGCACGTTCCTGACCAAGGCGCGCGCGGCGGCCGCCGCCGGCCCCTCGCGCGCCGACCCTTGCTCACGCGTGCGGCAGGTGGCGGATGATGCGATATTGCCAAGGCGTGGCGTGTTTCGCTGCATGGACCGCATTCACTTTTCTGCCGCGGCTGGCTTTTGTTGGCTGAAGCAGAGCCAGCGACTTACACCCATGAAATGCTGTAAGATGTCGCAGTAAATCATACATATCAACGTGGGACGTGACATGTGCCGCATGGACACCCCATGGACACCATGGCACCAGCCGCGGCACGTGGGGCCTGCGGCAGGGCGCGGGCGGCGCGCCGTGGGGCCCGGGCGACCTGCTGATGAGCTTCCTGGGCGTGGTCATCCTGCACTTTGGGTTCCGCATCCACGCGCAGCGCCGCCTCATGATGCGCCACGGGCCGGAGATCCTGGGCTCGACCGCCGCGTCCGCTCTGTTCTCGCTGTTCGCGACGGCCGTTGCCGCGCGCGCGGCCGGCCTCGTGCCCGGTGCGCGGCGCGGCCCCCCCTGCCGCCTCATTCCCGACCCGCGCGATCGCGGGGCCCGCGAGGGCGGACCGCGTGACTGTGGGGCACCAGGTCGGGCGCTGCGACGCAGACACGTCCTGCGACGCGCTCGCCTTGCTGGTCTGCTGCGTGTGCCAGCGACCCTGCAAGACCCTGCCGCCCTTCCGCGCCTGTGCGGGCGCGTGCGTGACAGTGGGTCAACGGCGATGGCAGGCCCTCAGCGCTGACACGGTGCACATCGTGGCCGAGACCAGCAGAGCTTGTAGTGCCACGTGTTGGCAAACACCTGCACAGTGGCTAGGACAGGCTCTGCTTGCTTGGATGTCGAGGCAGCGCCGAGCGCACGCGGGCGCCGGCAGGCCTGGCGCGCGCGCTGGTGCCGCGCTCGGTGACAGTCGCGCTGGCGCTGCCGATCGCCGAGCGCCTGGGCGCGCCCGCGCCGGTTGTGGCCGCGTGCGTGGTCCTCACCGGGCTGCTGGGCGCGAACGTGGCGCAGGCGCGCGGCGCGCCTGACAGTTGCACAGCAAAGGGCGACCATGTGAGCACGGGCGGGTATGAACTAGTATGTGCCATGGCAGAATGTGCTCTTGCTGAGCCTGGAATGACAGCTCACACTCAACATACAGGCGATTTAGCCCTGAGACACTAGTGGATTGCGTGCACTGGCTGCAACATGCCGCAGGGCTGTCAGGGGAGGCCCGGGGCGCGCGAGAGCGCTGCCGCCGGCTATGCGTGAGTCGAGGCGCCGAAACAAGGCGCCGCGCCGTCGTCTGCATGTTTGCAACCGCCCTGCGGCGCTGCCCTCAGCACCGCCTGACCCGATCTGCCGAGGCGCGCAGCCGCTGCTCACCCGCTGCGCGTTCCGGGATCCCATCGCGCGCGGCCTGGCGACCGCCGGCTCCGCGCACGGCCTGGGCACGGCCGCGCTGTCGCGCAGGTGCCCCCCCAGCCCCACACGCACCACCGCAGCCTGTCCGGACATGCGGTGTTGCGCGGGCACGTCCTCCCCACTAAGGGCCGTGCTGCTGGCGAGGCCAGGCTGGCCTTTCGAGTGCTCAGGCTGGCCTATGTGCTCCAAGACATGACCATCGCCATGCAGCTGCCGCAGTGCTGCAGGGCAGGGCACTGGTGCAGCAGATGGTATGTGACATTCACCAGATCGACGCACGCAGGTGAATGAGAGCTGCCCCATGTGCTGCCGTGAGTCACCCCATGTGCTGGGGCTTAGTGTGCTGCAAGGCCATCCGCGACCTGGCACGGAGTGCGGTTTGTGAGGCGCTGACTGCGGGCGCAGCGAGCCAGAGGCGCTGCCGTTCTGCGCGCTGGCGTACGCGCTGACAGGCGTGATCTCGACTGCGTTGGTGGCGCTGCCGCCGGTGGCCAACGCGCTGCTGGCCATCACCGCCTAGCTATCTCCGCCTAGCGCGCTGGTGGCGCTGCCGCCGGTGGCCAGCGCGCTGCTGGCCATCACTGCCTAGCTATCTCCGCCTAGCGCGCTGGTGGCGCTGCCGCCGGTGGCCAGCGCGCTGCTGGCCATCACCGCCTAGCTATCTCCGCCTAGCGCGCTGGTGGCACTGCCGCCGGTGGCCAGTGCGCTGCTGGCCATCACCGCCTAGGTCGCGCGTGTGCGCGCGCGCCGAGGCCGCGCAGCGCGGCCAGGCTGCCGGTTCTGCTGCGCGCGACAGCGATGCTGCTGAGAACGGCTCGGCTGTGCGCAGCGCTGTTCGATGCATGCTTGCCGAGCTGGAGAGGGTCTTTTCTGTATGCATGGAAGCAAGCGGCCTGCTTGCGCCGGACCCATGTCGCACGTACCCTCGGCGCAGCATATTGACTGTGATCCGGACACATGCAGCGTTTGCCGTTTGCAGCGTGACCCGGTGTTGGCAGGCACTTGCATGTGTGCTGCCTGCAGTCCTGCGCACAGCAGCTGTGTCTGCCACAAGCAAGCTCTTTGGTGGCTGCCGCTCCTGCGCTCCTTCTGTTCTGAGCAAACGCAATGAGGCCGTCTGCGATGTCTGAGCGGGGCATTGTTTTTAGCCAGCCCATTTTTTGGGTGGTTTTTTTCACACCACTGAGAGCGCGCATGGTCTGCAGCAAAAGCGTATGCATGGGCTCATTTGCATGTATGCGCTGCGTTGTGCGGCGTCAGCCCTTCTGTCCGGCAAATGAGCACTGCTCAGTATGTAGGGCTGGGTTGTGTTGACCTTGCAGGGCAGGACCTGGAAGGTCGCTAAGCAGCGAGACTCATGCAAGGCGGCTGGGCACAGGCGGCATGTAACACCATGCATTGCATGGCATGCACCATTCGACAAAGCCACATTGGAGGGGGGTAGCTCAAGCGTGTACGTTGCTCCGTGTCTGGCCTGATGAGCGTACGCCAAGCACGAGGGCCAAGATTGGTTAGCTGAATGAATTACAACCGTGTATCAGCCAACTTGGCTCATGCAAACGTTGTTGTGGAAAACTTCATGCACCCATTGGACACCCTGTGCAGTGACCCTGCTGGTTATGAAACGAGCGTGTACACAATACAAAAGCTCGAGTGCTCCCAGGTCCATAACAGGCACCAGACCACCTTGCAGTTGTGGTATCAGACAGCATCTCTGCAGGCACCTCGTGCGCACATCCAGGTCATGCTTGATTGAGTATCACGACGCAGCCCTCCCAGAATGAGCCGCTTTACTGCGCTCCTGCGGTCCACAGGGCGCTTCACCGCGCTGGTTAAGACCAGCGCACAGCAGAATGTGCGCATGCGCTGACAAGCACAAGTGATTCTGCAACTCCTACCTTGTTTTTTAGCTTTGCCGTATAGTTGTGCTGATCACTCACTCAGGATAACAGTGCATCTACTCAGCACGCGTTTGCTGCACAGGGCCAAGTCAAGGGCCATGCTGCACGCCTGAGCAAGCCCGTGCAAAGCTTTGCGACTTCCACAGAGAATGCTGCGAACAAGGCCAAGGAGGTGTGCGCAGGTCTGTTTTTGAGGTGCCGT
>JAABVA010003206.1_pt1 | contig 15739 bp, 16 predicted proteins | sample 5560331 | NCBI WGS metagenome assembly JAABVA01 (sample SAMN12812661, study PRJNA571458) | rock metagenome | isolation source: Antarctica rocks | place: Antarctica: Victoria Land, Mt New Zealand sud | collected 2016-01-07 | reverse complement strand
CTGTGACCGATGTGGGGAGTTGGCTGGTGGCCGAGGTTGTGGGTGTGCGTGTGGCTCGCCCCGAGGACTACGACTGCATTGCGGCCGTGATCGACGCCTGGTGGGGCCGGCCAGTCAGCGCCTCAGTCGGCCCGACCGTCACGGCGGCACCCCGCACCCCTGCAATGTGACCCGGTTCCCGACGACTGGTGGACAGCCCCCGAGTAAACCCTCGATTCGAGTTCGAGCGCGTACGACAGCGGCCCGAACCGCAATAAACTCCGGGATTATCCGTTTGTACGACCCGGTCACCAAAGCACTCTCTACGCGTTGCCCGGCCGTACGGCCACTTACCTCTTCGTGTGGTCAGCGTGGCCAGTAGTAGATCGAATTCTGGGTGCCCTTCGCCCTGTTCGGCACTCGATGGCCATGAGGCCCAACGACTTCTTCGTACAGCGAGCCAGTGGTGATCGGCGTACACCAGAACGCTGCCCTGCCATCGCTGTTCTTCTCCCAAGAACCATCCTCGATGCGAAAGACCCCTCGCGTGATTCCTCGGTAGAGCGCTACCGTGTGCTCAATCCCTTCCCGTTCGACGTGCCGCGGGCTCACCTTCCACCAAGCCGACATCCCCGCACCCATCACGCCGATCTCGGCAGCGCGCAACACCGGGTCGTACCACGCTCGCTTGAACCCAGCGCCGTATCGAGTACGTCCACCTGCGATGACCTCCCCGGCGTGGTCAGTCCACGCCCCGAGCGTGATCAGCAGCAGCGGTACGTCGGCGGTAAGGACGGGCGCCGCGAAATCGTCTATCAGCCGATCGAGGAGCACGATCCCATGTCCGCGCGACGATTCACGGCGGGCATTGGTCAACTCGGCGGGGCGCTCCAGCGGTCGATGAGCTCCTGTGGATGCTGGCACAATCGGGAAGGACATCAGGAGATCGATGGCCGCGCCCTCAACGGCCGTGTATTCGGCCTGACTCAGCCCGTACCTGAGGATCCAGATCTCTGGATCCGCTTTCACCTGCCTGATGCTGCGAATACGCGCGGCTTTGGGCCCCTCATCTTCATCGAGAGTCTCGGGGACCGCGCGGTCGTGACTCAAGAAGCGCAAACTTTGGCCCTTGCCGACGTAGAACGGCCGGGAGTCCCGGGGATCAACGAGGACGTAGACGTACCGACCGAGCTCGGAAGCAACCTGGTCGATGATTCTGTCGTCGAGGGGCATCTGGTCTAGACCTCGAAGACTTTCATCACTTCGTCGCCGTAGTCGTTGATCACCTTGACGGCGATCTTGCCGGTCTCCGGCTTGCCGAAGCCGCGGGAGACGGTCGAGTACATCGACTCCCACGCCTGCACGTCGATGTCGGCCTTGAGTGCGGTCTTGAGCCGCTTGTAGGGGTCGTTGCCGCCGGTGAAGTAGCAGTGCCGGACAAAGAATGACTCCTCGTTGTAGTTGGTGTCGATCATCCACAACGCGATCCGGCTGGTGTCGTTGCTGCGCACCTCGCCCATCGTGGGGTCATAGACGTCAACCCCATTGAGATGCACGACAAGGATCCCTGCTTTATCGGTCTCCACGTCGATGTCGGGCTCACCGAAGACCGTGAACAGGTTGCCCGCACCTGTCTTCTTCAGCTCCTCCCCCATCAACAGGTCAGCGTTCATCCGGACGAACAGCACCGGGATCTTGCCGACCTTGCGCTGTCCCGCCACGTTGGCGAAGCCCTCCTCCGATGGCTCGACCGTGACGCCGTCCTGCTGGGTGACACCGGTCGCCTGCGGATCGAAGGCAAAGCCGAGGACGCACAGCAGGTCGACGTCTTCGGCGCGGATGGCTTCGCGCGCGGCGCCTTTGATGAAGGCCGGGCTCACCGTCCCGTACTGCGGGCCGATCGCGATCGCTACCCGTGCGGGCGCCGAGCCGCTCTCGACCCGTTCGCCGATCGCCTGGATGTAGGAGCCGGCGTAGGACTCGACGGCGGCGAAGGTGATCCGCTCCGCCTTCCGACCGTTCTGGATGCCGGCCTTGCCGAGGTTGTCCACGATGGACTGTTCAAAGGTCGGGCCGTCGGCGTCCGATGCGGCGTCTTGCTCGCTGATCGTCTCCCGGTTCGCGTCCTCGACCGATCCCGCGAAGGCCAGCGAGCGGTGCGGCGACAGGGACTCGACCGTGAACGGCCCGGCGACGCGGACCGTTTTCTTGTCCTCGTAGGGCTTGTCGTAGAGCATCTCGAAGTCCGCGTGGCGCTTGATTGCGGCGTCGATTTCGGCCCTGCTCATACCTTCTCTGATGTCGGGGTTGTTGGCGATCGACTTCAGGGTGATGTGCTGGACCCGCTCGTAGACGAAGCCGTGCCGGATGTCGTTGGTGACCTCAGCGCTCGGCAAGGTTTTCGCGGTTAGCTTCTGCTCCTGCGCGCGACCCTCGATCGAGTCGGCTTTGAGGTAGTAGGGGAACTTGGCGCCCATCACCCGCTGCCGAGCCAGCGCGAGTGCGACCCGGGAAGTGTCGATGGTGATCCAGCGACGCCCCCACTGCTCCGCCACGTACGCCGTGGTGCCTGAGCCGCAGGTCGGGTCGATAACCAGGTCGCCGGGATCGGTGCACATCAGCATGCACCGCTCGATGATCGTAGTCGCAGTCTCTACGACATACCTCTTGTCACGTGCGCCGCCAATATCGCCCCAAACCTCCGTGTACGGAAAGGCTGGGAAGTCGTCGAGGTACCTCACGTACGCTGGCATGTTGCGGCCAGCAGCGACGCGACCTGCGAGAAGCAGTCGCTTCATCCCCGGTTCGTTCGTCTTCCACCGGGCCTGCATGCTGGGATGGAAGGTCCTATCTCCTATGTCGATTGGGAACCACGACGCGGAACCTTCGCCCTTGTCTCGACCCATACTTTGACTGGTCAAGTCATTGTGACGGAAGAGTCTGGCGTCGCCCGGCAAGAGACCTGGGTCCCTGCGCTCCTCAGCTGTTGTTCCCCGCCAGACTCCTTCTTCGACTTCGACTCGTGTGTACATTCCCGCGCCATCCCCACCGCCCACCTTCGGCCGGTAAAGGGGTCGACTTTTCGCTGACTCCTTGGTCTTGGCGAACCAATGGACATAATCGACAGTCCCGCCGATGAAATCCCCAGTCGCGCTGCTCGTCTTTGACACAACGATCGTTGAGATCCAGTTCTCGCTGCCGAACACCTCGTCCATGAGGCTGCGTACGAGGTGCACGTTCTCGTCGCCGATTTGCACGAAGCACGAGCCGGACTCGGTGAGAAGGTCGCGCGCGACGAGCAGCCGGTCCCGCAGGTACGACAGGTAGGAGTGGATGCCGAGCTCCCAGGTGTCGCGGAACGCTTTGATCTGCTCGGCTTCGCGCGCGGCGTCTTCGAGCTTGCCGTCCTTGACGTCACGCTTGCGTGCGGAGACCTGCCAGTTGGAGCCGAATTTGATGCCGTAGGGCGGGTCGAGGTAGACCATTTGCACCTTGCCGCGCAGCTGCTCGCGCTCGGCGAGGGAAGCCATCACCTGTTGGGAGTCGCCGAGGATCATCCGGTTCGACCAGTTGGCCTCGTGTTGGTAGAAGTCCACGATGTCGAGCTCGTCGAGGCCGTCGAAGGTGTCGAACAGCGTGAACTCGGGTTCCTGCTCCGGCGGGACAGCAGTGGCGCGCAGGTTCTCGACCAGCACCTTTGGGTCGATCTTCTCCTGGATGTAGATCGGTGGCGCATCGGTCACCAGCTCGTCGTCGGCCGATGTCCCGTCGTACTTGCCGCGCCAGACGAGCTGCGGGTCGAGGCTCTCATCGCGGGCGTACCTGACTTTGCGGATCTCCTCGATCTGCGGGTCGACAAAGTCGTGCGCGTCAGCGGTGGGGATGTTGGACCGCTTGTCGCCGTGGTGAATCGACTCGACCGGAGTCGCACTATTCGGCTTCGGGCTACGCGCCACGCGAGACACCTCTGTCGTTGTTCTGGTAGTCGAGCAGGTCTGGGTCACCGATGATGGGCGCATCGGCGTAGAGGTTCGCGATTGCCTCGGCGAGCGCCTGCTTGACGCCGTTCATCGAGGTGATCTCGATGTAGCCCCAGCGACCGAAGCCACCGCCATTGTTGACGGCAACACACCAGGAGTCCTGCGCCGTCCGTGCCTTGGTGATGGTTGGGCCGGGACTCTTCTGTCCACCCGACACCTCGACGATGAGCGTCCGGTCGAAGCCCTTGCCCTCGCGGCGCTGCAGCCGCAGCAGGAAGTCCGGGACGTAGGAGTGCGTGCGCCCTTTGTGGACGTAGGGGATGGTGAAGCCGAGATGATCGTTCTTGACGTAGGCGGCGACGTCGCTGTTGAGCTCGCACTGCAGGGCCAAAATCTGCTCCCAGGTGTTGCCACCGATCCCGTCGAGCGTGACGTGGCTGACCTCGGACTTCGTCGTGGTCTCGACGGCTTTGCGGGTCAGAAACGACACGTCGGCAGTTGAGCCCACCGGGTCGAAGCGGCGCAGCATCGGGCGCAGCCGCGCACGGCGGTTGCCGACCTGAACCACGATCGCGCCCCAGATCGCCTCCACGGCTTCCGCCTGGCGTTCGGTGTTGGTGAGAAGGTAGCCGACGCTGTAACCCTCGGCCACCTCGACGCAAGACTCGATCCACTCCCCGCAGATTTTGACCAACCGGGGGAACAACCACGGGCGCTTGTCGTCGACGCTCGCCACGAGGTGGGAGTCGAGGAGTCGCTTGGCCAGTCCGAACGCCACCTCCTGCGTGCGGAACGCCCTTGGGTCCGGGTTGTCGCGCTCAGCCTTCCCCACGACCCCGGCCGATTCCACCCAGGTGGGCACCGTGCTCGGTCCGATGACAAAGGTGTCGGGCGCCCCGGGCGCGAAGTCGAGGTGCGCGTCGGGGATCTCGATGCGGTAGCCCTCCAGCTTGGGGAAACTGATCCGCAGATGCTCACGCCCCAGCACTGCGCCCACCTCGATGGCCGGCGGGCGCGGCAACACCTCTGCTTGTGCCGTGTCCGAGGGGATGAACGCGAAGGGGATGCCGTAGACCGAGGCGTACTCCGGTTCGAACTTGCCGTCGTCGTTGACGGCGTAGGACCTGCGGCGCAGCCCACGACCGACGACCTGCTCGCAGAGCAGCTGGCTGCGGAAGGCCCGAATACCGAGGATGTGGGTGACGGTGTTGGCGTCCCAGCCTTCGGTGAGCATGGCGACGCTGACCACGCAGCGCACCCCTTCGCCGAGGCGGCCCTTCCTCCCGACGGTGTTCATCACCTCGCGGAGGATGTCCTCGTCGGCCACCTTCTCGATGTCCAGGCCGGGGTTGCGTCGCCGGAGGTCAGCCTTGAAGGCGTCGATCTCACCGGCGGCGGCCTGCTTGAAGTCAGCTTTCAACGATTCCCCCGACTCCAACTGTGCGGAGTCGACGAGGATCGTCGGCGGCCGCGGCGTCGAGTGGCCGTCCACGTAGTTGCTAAACAAGTCGAGATTTCCCGGCCGGGCTGTCGTCATCCCATCCTCGCGCGGCAGCTCGGTGCCGGCGATCCAGTCGTACACAAGCTTCGAGACGATCGTGTTGGGGCAGACCACGATGAAGACCGGCGGGGTCTCGCCGTGCTCGGCGAGTTTGTCCGCCCAATGATCGTAGGAGCGGCGATAGCTCCGGTACAGGCTGCGGAGCGCACCTTCGAGCTCCCGCGGCGGGATCCAGCCTTCGGTACCGGCCATCGAGGCCATCTTCTTCTTCGGCAGCTTGTCGCCGATGAAGTCCCACAAGCGCAGGTAGGTGACCAGTTTGTCGGTGGAGTCGTCATCGACCGGGGTCCGGGGGATCTTGACGATGCCGGACTCGATGGCGTCCATCAGGGAGAAGTCGCTGACAGTCCAGGGGAAGATGAATCCTTCCTGGTGACCTGAACCGGACAGGTAAAACGGGGTCGCCGAGAGGTCGTAGATGTTCTTCACACCAACCTGCTTGGCGATCGCCTCGATCCCACGGAACCAGACGCGGGCATCTGCGTTCTCGTCCCGCTGCTCCTTGGACAGCTTCAGCACCGACTCGATCGGCTTGTCCTGGTAGCAGTGGTGCGCCTCGTCGTTGAGCACGACGATCTCCTGTTTGCCGGAGCCACTGAAGTCCCGCAGGACCCGGGAGACCATCGCCCGCGGGGTCTCCCTGAACGGGTCGTGCTTCTTGCCCGCGAGCAGCATTTTGCGGGTGTTGGCGGCGACGCCCTTGATCTCCTTGGCGTCCTTGAGCAGGAAGGAGTGGTAGTTCGTGATGACGATCTGGGCTTGGCTGAGAGCACCTTTGAGGTCGGGCGGGATGAGGCCGCGCTCGTCGTAGTAGTTGGCCTGGTCATTGGGGAACAGCACCCGAAGTCGGTCGCGGATGGTGATGCCGGGGGTGATGATGAGGAACCGGTTGGCGAACCGTGCGTCGCGCGGGCTCTGCGCCTTGTTCAGCGTCTGCCAGGCGATCAGCATCGCCATCACCACGGTCTTGCCTGCCCCGGTCGCCATCTTCAGCGCCATCCGCGGCAGCCCCGAGTTGTGCTCAGCGTTCTGCTCGGACAGCCGTGGACGCCAGTCTGTGAACCCGTCTCGTCCGGCGACCTCGGCGAGGAAGATCGCGGTCTCGGCCGCCTCGCGCTGGCCAGAACAGCACCCGATTCTCTCGGGTCTCCTCGGCCCAGTGCTGCAACAACTTTCGGGTCGTCGGCGTCACCCGATTGTAGCCCTGCTGGCGCCAGGTGCCGACCTCGCGGCGCAGGTCGTTGATCAGCGAGTTCCTCTCGCGTCGCTCGCCTGTGAGGTCGAAGTCGATCTCGGTCTGCTGTGCACCCTTCTTGGCCTGCGCGATGGGGATATAAGACTCACTCGGGCGGCGGCCGCTCTTGATATCGCCCGTGGGGCCTTGCGGGCCGATCTCGAAGTACTGATCAGGCTGGTCATACGGGCCGTTCAGGATGGGGTTCGCGCTCGACTCCGGCACTCACTTCCCCTGTCTGGACGTCCGACGGCTCACCTTAGCCGCGCCGCGAGCTTCCTCTGTGCATGCCAACCGAGGGCCACCATCAGCGGTAGGAGCCGTAGACCCAGTCGCGGCAGCGCAGCCGCGGCACGCGCCTGGCAGTTTCAGGCTGATGGCGGCGAAGAGTTGCGGCCAGGCGGTGGCGGGCGCATGGTCGTCATGCCCGCAGGCGATGTCGAAACGGAGGCAGCCCGTGCCTCCGTTGGCTGGCGAGGATCACTCGCCAAGGATCTCGGGGCGTACGCCGAGCAGCTCTGCTCGGGCCGGTACCCGGTTCCAGCGCGAGCAGGAGTGAGGTGCGCGGGACCGTAGGTTACCGGTGTGGATATAGGACTGAATTCGCCAGCAGACAGGCAACAGCTGGAACAGATACTGACCGCCATCAAAAGCATGGCTGACCTGTGCGACAAGCTGCCTGACAATCCTGCCTTTCTCGACCGGCCGAACAGTGACCTCAAGCGGCTAATTGACGCCCTCCCAGAACCGCAGGTCGATCCCCGGCTGACCATCATGAAGGGCCTTGCAGTTGCCCGCGGCACTCTCGGTCTCGTCCGCGACATTTTCGTCGACGAAAATCCCGCAATCGTTCCTTCGGTGCTTCCAGTCCTGCTTCGGTCAGCACTGCTGGGCGCCGGCCGGGTGCTCTACATGCTTGGCCCACAGGACGAACACGAACGCATCGAAAATACGATGGTCGTTCTGCAGCAGGAGGCAGATAGCTACCGCCGGGCATACACACAGTTCGCGGAGTTCAAGCAGTTCCATGCGCTCGTCCCACCGCCAGATCTCGTTGCTCTCTACGAGAATCGTCGGGTCGGCCTCACGGGCAGTGGAAAGCCGCCCGGCGAGGCAAGAACCCTTGACTCCATGGCCGAGGTACTGGGCAACATGCTCGCCTCCGCCAACACTGCCGTCCCGCAGCAGGAGCTCGATGACTTCGCCACGACCACCAAGGAGCACGCCCGTTGGATCTTTCATATTTACAGCGGCATCGCCCACGGATTCGCGTGGCCATGGCTGGTGCCGGGCACGCGGTCTTTGCCAGGTCACTTCATCGCCGAGTTCACGACGACTGCAAATATCGCGCACCTCGCTGCCGACACAACACTTCGCCGAGCCGGCATCATCTAAACCGTGCCTCGATGCAAGACGAGGAACGTGTCGACGGCACCGATGTGTCGGTAATCCTCGGCTGGGACAGCTTTCGATCTTAATACTTACCTGGAAATCATCCCAGTGGGCGTTACTTCCACAAGGCTGCGAGCGGAGACAGCCCAACTTCGAGGAGGTCCTCGTCGAGCCAAGATGGTTCGCCGGCATAGGCGTCGGTCCAAGCAGCGATGCGATGAGAGATCGCTGGCTGCAGTGGGATGATAAACGTCTCCCGTACCAACTGCGGAGCGATCAGGCGTCTCAGTCCCGTGCCTTCATCCGTGGTCACGGTGATGTTCTCGGCAACGGAATCGACCGCACCCACGCTAGTCGCCAGGCCGGAGGATACGACGACGCCTGCAACATGGTGGGCTTCACACATGGCATGGTTCAGCGCCAGAGCCAGCCGGTTTACGCGCTCCGGCCACGCGTGCTGGCCCCAGTCGGTGAACTGGAAGAAGCCGTCGAGGGCGTCGGCGCGAATCCATACTGCGGTCGTACCCGAACTTTGGCGAACCTTGCCGTGCAGTGCGCGGGCGAGCCGATACCAGCCGTCGCCCCGCTGAACTGCTCCGGAGAAGGTGGGCCTACCGGCAGCCGGCGGACGCGTGTCGACGGTGATTTCCCCGGCCTCCGTCGTAATCGGCTGGGGTGTCCCTGTGCGGCGGGCGTCTTGTGCTGCGGAGTCGACCGCTCGTAGCCACGCGTTCGTGTCGTCGTCGCTGAGGTGATCGATGAGGCGGGTCACTGTGAATACGCCACGACGTTGCTCGATTTCAGCAAGCGACCAGGCGAGTCGGCTTTCATACGCCTGATGGGCTTTGTCGGTGTCGGAACGGAATAGCGAGGTCGTCTCAACAAGCAGTGTTTCAGTCGGACTGTCGCCGAGGAGCACGTCGGCGTACCTGGCGCTGTTAGGGATGGGCGGCTCGAAGCGGGCGCGCCTGCCTACGGCGCGGCCGGCGCGGGCAACTTCAAGTTGCATCAGCAGATGCCGCCATGGGGCGGCTTCAAGTCCGCGGCGGAGGCCGGCGAGCACGGGCGCGAACGTGGGTTCGGAGGCGGAGGCTTGCAACCGAATGCCCAAACTGAGAAATTGCGGAAGGGCCGCCGAGTGATTAGCGAACAGCAACAGCTCGCCGGGCAAGCCGCGGGACGCGGCGTGTTGGCGTCGAGGCCAGGATGGCCCGAGTAGCTCGCGCAGTCCGTGCAGGGTGGCCTCAACCGCACGCCTGCCGTCTTTCGTCAGTCCACCGCTCTTCGCGAGTCGGTGGAGCATCTCCCACGATGGAGCGTCGGCCGTAGCATCTTCGTACATGGCAGCTGTCCTCTGTGATCCCGGCGGTGTGGTGTCAGACAACAATCCCTCAGCGGCCCCAGCTAAATGTTTGCGGTAGGTACTAGAAACGATTGCCCTGCGGTCGCGGCCCACGCGCCGCTGCGCGTCCGCCTGACTTGATGGGTGTACCGCCGAATCCCCAGCCGCGGATTCAATCACTGCGAGGCGCCGGCACGTTTTGCGGACCGCGGTGGCCCGTCCGGCACCGAGGCTGTGACGATTGGGCTGTTCCCTGCTTCTCGTGGTCGACCGGAGGATCAACATGATCGATCGCACCGTGATGAGCCATATGGATCTTCCTGACGCTGTCGAGCGTGAGCTCGCACTGCGGAACCGGCTGCTGCCCCGCAGATGGGATTATCTTGCGCTCGCAGGCGAACACGCGGCCGTCGAAGCGGCGCTGCGGCCCCTGATACGGCGGGGTCCATCCGGTACGCCGGCTGACGTGGTGCTGTCCGACAAGGGTTGGCGGGGAGTACGACCGCTGCATGTCATGACGCTCAGGGACCGTGTGCTCTATCGGGCACTTGTTGAGCTGATCGGGCGGACATTGCCGGAGCATCGGCGGCAACGTCGTCCTGTTGCCGAGTTTCGGGAGGCTCCGCTCAATGTTTCGGGTACGAACTACATCAGTAAGACCGATGTGACCGCGTATTACGAATTTGTTGACCACCAAAACCTGGCCGACGAGCTCATCGGGCAGACCGGTGAGGAACCGGCGATCGAAGTCTTAATCCACCTGCTCGGCGAGGTGATGGGCCGCAGAGTGGGTTTGCCGCAGGTGCATACCGCCAGCGATCTCCTCGGCGACACCTATATTGATCAGGCGCGCCGTAGGCTGTTGCGGCGTGGTCACGCCACATTTACTTACTCGGACGACTTCAGGATCGCCTCGTCTTCACTAGGCGAGGCGCGGGCGGCGTTGGAGGCGTGCGCAGAGGAGGTTCGTGCACTCGGACTGGTGCTAAACGACCGCAAGACCTACACCTACGGGAAACGCAAGTATCGCCGGTCCCTGACGTCATTCGTGGACGCGGAGAAGATGTTGTTCGCGGAGGACGAGGATTCGGACTCGGGTTCTGACTCCGAAGATCCGTTTAATCTCGGATTCTTGGACTCGGACTATGGAGACGCGGACGAGCCAATTTCGACGTTGGGTGCCGAGCCATTGGATCAGGGCGTCGACGAAGACGAAGCTCTTGGCGAGGACACGCCGAATCCGGACGACCTTGACGAGCGACGCATCGTCGCTGCTCGGCGTGCTTGGGAGTTGTGGGCGATGGAGGACGAGTCCGAGGATGCTCAGGCAGGGCAGGAAGCGGCGATCACTCAGTCGTTGCTCGGGCGCGCTTTGCCCACGCTGGGTGCGGCTGGCGACGAAAAACCGATAGAGAATCTGAGCGAACTGCTGCGATACGAGCCGGCGCTGGCCCCCCAACTGACCGCATACATGACCGGCTACGCGACTAACGGACCACACGCCAGAAGCCGGCTTCGAAGCGCGCTGGACGACGTTGTGGACGCACAGATACACAGCCCGTGGCAAGGCATGTGGCTTGCTCAAGCTGCGGGCGGGATTCGACGTTCGAGACAAACACATCGCTATGAAGAGTGGCTGGTTCGCTCGGTGGCCGAGAGTCCACACGATGGTCTCGCTGCGACGGCGGCGGCCGCGCTTGGTCGACTCGGTCGGGGTGACGCGGACGTGGTTTCTGCCGCGATTGACCGCGTCGGGCCAGCATGGCGTCGCCTGGTCTTCTGGGGACTCATAAGACTGGACAGACAGAAGGCGGAAGACGTGGCCGACGACCAGATCGACCACCTCCTGCTTGCGGTCACTGGGTCATGACGACACCCATCGTCAGCGTCGAAGCTGAAGACGCTTCCGTGCTGCTGTTCCAAACGCTCGGTACCCACCGCACGGCCGTCGCGGCGCTGCACCCCAGGCCACCTGCTCGTCTTGCCGTCGGGGGCGTCCCCGACGCCGAACAGATTCAGTGCCAGTCCACCCTCGTGCGGATGCTGTCCATTACTGAATCGTTCGCGGCACAGTTGCTGCTAGGCGAAGTCGACAAGGCCGCAGCACGCGCGGCGAGCGTGGCAATCGACAACGTGTGGGATGACGCAGCCATCAGGGCAACCAGTTCCTGGAAGGAGCAGAAGGACGCCTACAAGAATTGGCTGGGGGTCGACACGGACTGGAAGGTAGTGGAGCGACTCGCCGAAGCGCGCAACGCCGTAGCTCACGGGCTAGGCACGTTGACTCGCCGGCAGCTGCGCAAGGAACAGAGCGTGCGCTACAAGCTCAAAAGTGCAGGAATCTCGATGGTCGGGATCCGCATTGTGTTGTCCGACGCGGCACTCGCCTCAGCGGCCGCAGGCTGCCGTGACCTTATCCACCGCGTCGACCTAGCCGTTCAGGCTCGTCCGCCGATATACCGCTGACCTCAACGAAGTCCCGATCCATCATCTGGGGAACGCCCCAAGTTCACGATCAGGCTGGCGCGAAGCCGCTAGCTACGAGTTGGTGATCTGGTAGTCAGCGGGGCTCTCCGTGGTTCCGGATGAGCGGTGACGTTGTGCTGGCTGGTCACGCCGCACTCGTCCAAGGTGGCCCCCAGGGTGTGCAGGTCCTCCGTGTCCGGGGACTGCATCGTTGCCGTGGTCTCCCGCACCGCCTGGCGCAGCACCTCACTCGCGGCCGCGACAGCGGCGCCCGGCTCATACGGTGGGTTGTCGCTCACATCCCTCTCCGTCCTCTGGGGTGGATCGCGGTCATGGCGCGCTCACGATGGCCGTGACGCTGACGGTGAACGTGGTGCCGGACCAGGTCTTCGGCAGCGGCGGTTCCTGCGGGGTGAGGGTGACCTGGTGGCTCAGTGAGGGCAGGACGGCACCCGCCGCGCGGGCCTTGGCCTCGATCTGGCCCAGCGCATCATCCAGCGCAGCACCAACCTCGTCGTCCCAGCTCACCGCGCGAAACGTGTATGTCTGCATTTCCCTGCTCCTCTGGTGCTGTCCACTGGTGTGGCTCAGTGTGTCCGGTGATCAGGACAGTGAGGTCTCTGCGCTACTGTGCGACATCCCAGCAACTCACGGGATGTCGCACAAGGGCGCCGGCAGGACGGACCCAGCAGGCCAGGTAGGGCAACCGCGCAGACCTGCTGGGGGTGCGCTATACGTGAGTGCTCCTACAGCGGCCGACGTTGTATGAGCAATAGCGCCTCGGAGTGGTTTAGCGTTATGGACGAAGGGGCCCGTCGCGTCCCCCCCGACGCAACCCCCGCGGGCCCCTTCACCAGGCATTTACCGTGCCCCGCCGGGGCGTTTCCGTTCAGTTGCTCCCCGTACCGGCGGGCCGTACCTTCTACGTCGCTCTACGTCGCTGCTCGTTGCGAATCTCTATGAGTCGCACCCGAGCAGCTTCCCGCTGGGCTTCTCCCACTGAGCCTCGCGACTGGAGGATGCGGACACATCCCGCCGCCTCGTCCCCGAGTTGGGCGTTAGTGAGCTGAACAGGGTCGAGTGAGCTGATCGTCATCATGGGGTTCCTCTCGGTGGATCGCACTCGCCGTTTGCCGAGCGCAACCACGTTAAGACGGCGGGTGTCAAGATGGCGGGATAGCCAGATGAGGAGCTCTTGTTGCGGGCTACCTGCGTTGGTGGTCGATCAGCGGATCACCACGAGCTTGCCGCCGGAACGCGGCCGGGCATGGTCAGTGCGTCCGGTTACACCGGGCTGAGCAGCTCGGCGGAGTTGTTGCGAACGCTGTTGACCGCGGTGCTTACCTCGTAGGGCTGCAGCCGTGGCTCGGGCACGGAGTCGAGCATCTGCCGCACCCGATCGGGGTCGGTGAGGGTGGGGTCGAGCCAGGCGTCCTGTAGCGCTGGGGGGATCACGACGGGGCTGCGGTCGTGGATGTGGCCCAGGGCATCGCTGGCCGTCGTCAGGACGGTGATCGTCCAGACCCAGCGCTGCGGGTCGTCGGGCTCACGCTCGGGGTCCGGCCACAGCTCGTACAACCCGGCCATGCCCAGCACTCCGTCGCCGTGCAGGTAGTGCGGAACCTTGGCCCCGTCGCGCCTCTCCCACTCGAAGTAGCCGTTGGCCGGGACAATGCAGCGCCGCCGGGACGCGGCGGCCTTGAACGAGGGCTTCTCGGTGATGGTCTCGGCGCGGGCGTTGATCAGCCTGGATCCGATTCTTCGATCCTTCGCCCACGAGGGGATCAACCCCCAACGGGCCGTACGGATTTGGCGAATGGGTGGGGGCTCGGGCTCCTCGCGCGGTGTCCGTTCGAGAACTGCCCGTACCGGTTGGGTGGGGGCGACGTTGTAGGAGGGCGCCAGCTGCTCCCCCACGACCTCCTCCACCCTGAACGCCCACACCAGGTCGGCGTCGGTCTGCGTACTCGCAAAACGCCCACACATGCCCGCAGCCTCCCTTTCCGCTGTTCGTGCTGTTAGCCGGAGATCAGTTGGTGTGCGCGTTGGTAGGACACGTCCAATGCGGCCCCGATGTCGCGGACCGTCAAACCTCGTTCGCGGAGTTCCTTCGCGGCGACGCGCACTTCCTGGGCGGCAAGGTGCTTGGTGCGGTCGGACTCCTGCCGCAGAGCCTGGGAACGCTTCAGGTGCACAGTGACCTCGTCGGGTAGCTCGACGGACACGTCCAGGTTGAACGACTGCGGGTCGATTTCTTTCATGACGGCGATGAGGTCGCGGGCCATGGGCTCAACCTCCCCGAGGTTGCGGGCCTGGGTGTAGTGCTCGATCTCCGGGACGTGCACCAGCCAGAACACATCACCCCGGACCACCCGTGCGTGGTACGTCGTCATTTCCACCACCGCTTCCCTAGTTTCGCTGCTGCCTCTTTGTAGATGATCTCGGCCATCTGATTATCGAGATCGTTGTGCCGGCCGATCGGGATCATCAACCCATCCAGGTTGTAGACCGAGTGACTGGCACCCTCACGTGCGACACCGAACGCGAGCCCCTGCCGCTTGGCCGCCGCCGCGATGGTCTTGATGATGTCCCGACGCTTGGTCATAAACCATAGTCTAGATGGCACTAGACATACAAGTCAAGGGCACGATAGACGGTGGCGTCGTCTTTGGTCCCTGCTCATCGTGGTTATGCCCGTGTGCACCGGGCGGGTTCTGCCCGCAGGCAGACCCAACCGTTGGCGAGCTGGAGGCCGGCGTCGGTGACGGCGGTGGGCCAGGAGTGGTTGATGGCGGTTTGCGCGGTGGCGAGGGTGATCAACCCGGCACACGTGGCGTGGTTGAGGACCCGTTCGACGGTGTCTTTGGGGTTGGGGATCGGGCCTGGTTCGAACCACAAATTCGCCACGTCTCCGGCGTTGCCGGGATCTCCCCCGACCTCGAGCGCTATTTTGTGGTCCAGCTCGCCCGCCGTGCCCGCCGGAATACCGTAGGCATGAGCGGAGTGGGCTTTGATGGCGTCGGTGACCCCCACGGGTGGCCGCACGGTCGCGGTCCACCCGGCCTTGCAAATCGTCTCGTGAATCGTGCCCTGGGTGACCGCCGCGTTCGTTGACCCCGGTGTGCACCGCTCATCGGGCACCGGCTGCCCAGCTACGGAACCGAGGTGACAGGCACCCGACGGTGGTATCGGAACGCCCCACCACTGTGCGGGGCGCCGGTGCTGCTCGGACCCACAACGGCGGTGGGCGTCATGGGCGGCGCCGCTGTCGTGGTGCTGGGAAGCGGTGCTGTGGTGGTGGCCGCAAGGTTCGTGCAGCTGGTGGTGGCGCTGGCAGTCACCACCACGGCTGCGGCCAGCACCAGCACCCGATAGCCGCCGGTGTTCGGCCCTGTCCGGGCCGACTCGTGCCGGGCGTACATCAGACGTCCTCCCGAGCCTGCGCGGGAAGCCGCACGACCAATCGGTCGTCGTGAACGGGCCGAACCCTGCTCCCGTGAGCTTGCGGGTGGAAGCGTCCTCGGCGCCTACCGATCCATCGGCGCCGTCGCGCCTCCATTTCCAGCGCGCGCAGGCGGCTAGGCGCGCGGCGTGCGTTCCAAATCCCGGTAGAGCTCACAGCGTGTTGATGCGGTCCGCCAAATCGACCAGCTCTGTCTCGATCGGCATTGCCCGCTGATCCGGCAGTAGACAGCCTCGCGGGCCTCGCAGCTGCCGACTTGCCAATCGTGCACGTCAGCAGTTTGGTCAGGTCACGGCCACTCCAGCCAGCATCGTGGTTTGGC
>JAABVA010003203.1_pt1 | contig 15743 bp, 14 predicted proteins | sample 5560331 | NCBI WGS metagenome assembly JAABVA01 (sample SAMN12812661, study PRJNA571458) | rock metagenome | isolation source: Antarctica rocks | place: Antarctica: Victoria Land, Mt New Zealand sud | collected 2016-01-07 | reverse complement strand
TACCTCCTCTGGACAACGAGGGCCGTCGTCCTTGTTACGGTTATGCTTAAACTGCTCGACTTCTTTGCCCGTCGCTACCCGCCTAAGGCTGGACCGTAAGTTCATCTAGCTGTTGTCGCTGATCACGTTATCTGGGTCTCCGGCACTTCTGGTGATGCGGAAAGGGCCGAAAATAGACTGCTCAAGCGCGTCCTGTCACTCTGGCGACCGACAATTCAAGGTCACGGCTATACGCGTAATGGAGTGTCGGGAACGGGGCAGCTACGCTACCACATCTTGTATTGCAGAGAGGGTTGTGTACTACAAATAGTGATTGATGGTGCTGACTAACTCTCACCAGAAGTGCCGGAGACCCAAATAAAGCGATCAATGACAGGACCCATGCGCCCGGTGGTACGGTTTGTGCTGCGAACGGGCACAGACACACATCACGGGCACGAAAGGGGGCAGCAATGACCGACGAGCAACGGACGTCGCGCGCGGTGATCGAGCAGAAGTTGCGCGAGGGCACCGCCGTCATGGACGCCGGCGGCGAGACCATCGGCACCGCCATCAATTACGACCTGCAGGGCGGCTACATGGACGTAAGCGGCGGCGGGCTCTTCGCGGACACCACCCGCGTGCCGCTCGCCGCGATCGGGGACACGGGGGCCAGCGGCCTCTACCTCACCGACCGCAAGGATGACCTGCTGCGCCAGTACGGCGGGGGCGGCGCTGCCCGCCCCGCGCCACCGGCAGCGGCGACGACGGAGACGGAAACGACCGGCGCGCCGGTGCCGGCGCGCCGCCCGGCCCAGACCGCGCCTCAGGCCACGTCCGACGACACTATCGCCGTTCCCGTGTTCGAGGAGCAGTTAGTCGTCGGCACGCAGCAAGAGGAGCGGGGCCGCGTTCACCTGCACAAGGACGTGGTGCAGGAGCAGCAGACGGTGGGGGTGGCCCTGCGGCACGAGGAGGTCACCGTCGAGCGTGTCGCGGTGACGGGGCCGGCGAGTCAGGCCGACCTCCAGAACGCCTTCCAGGATCAGGTCTTCGAGGTTCCGGTGATGGGCGAGGAGGCCGTCGTGGGCACGCAGGCCCATGTGGTCGAGGAGGTGCGCCTGCACAAGGACGCGATCCAGGAGCAGCAACAAGTCACCGGCACTGTGCGTAAGGAGCGTGTCACCGTCGACGAGACGGACGCGACACCGGGGCAGGGCCAGGGAGCCACGCCGCAGAGCCAGACGCGCACGCCGCGCCAGACCTAGATCCCACACGCCGTCCTGCGCGAGGGGCGATCGCCGTGTGGTGCTCGTGATCGCCCCCGCGCTCACCAGCGCGCCGTATCGCCCCGCGCGGGGCGATACAGCGTGCGGAAGGAGCGAACCATGTTCCCGTTCGACCAGAACAACCAGCAGCAGTATCAGCAGTACGCCCAGGCTCACGACGCCGGCGACTACAGCGGCATCGACCAAGAGCAGGCCTACGGGCACGTGCAGCAATTCATGCAGAACGCGCCGCCCGAGATGCAGCAGCAGGTCTACCAGCAGCACTTCGAGCAAATGCCCTACGAACAGCGCCAGCAGTTCGCCCAGCAACTGCCGCCGCAATATCAGCAGCAGATGGACCCCAACGACCCGCAGGCCATGGCGCAGGGCTTCCACCAGATGGGGCAGGAGCAGCCCGGCATGCTTGGGCAGCTCCTCGGCGGCAGCGCGAGCGCGGGTGGCGGCGGGCTCGGGAGCCTCCTGGGCGGGGGTGGGGCCGGCGGCGGGATGGGGGGTGCCCTGGGCGGGGCCGGGCTCGGGTCCCTCGCCGGCTTGGCCGCGAAAGCGGTCATGGGCAACCGAGGCGGGGGCGGGGCTTTCTAAGCCCGGGCGCGCCGGGGCGGACAGGACCAGCCCACGCGTCCCGCACGCCGATGCCCCGTCCCGGGTCTCACCCGTGGCCGCGTCCGCTGCGGCCCTGTCGCCCTCGCCACCACCTTGGGTCCCTGCCCTACCCGACCGACGGCGACAACAGGGAGGGGGCATCGCATAAACCCGTGCGGGTGCGGGTACGGGCCTGTGCGGCGCGCGGGTCGATCCGGGAGGAGGGCTGGCGCGATGGCGTCTGAGGGCCGATGAGTGACGGGGACGGCGACCCGGCCGCCGCGGCGGGGCTAGAGCGCACGCTCGCGGAGCTAGCGCCCCTGCTACGCCGCGCGGCAGCGCAGGAGCCCGACCCGGCCTTTGTCCGCGCCCTGCGCGCCCGCCTCGTCGCCGCCCCGTCGACCGCCCAACCCCCGCGCTCGCGCCCGCGCCAGGCCCACCGGAGACGCCGCGCGCTCGGCCAGGGTATCCTCGTCGCGACCCTCGTGGCGCTGCTCACCCTCGCCCTCGCGGTCGCCATCGTGGCACCAGAGATTATCCTCCGCGGGCCGGCGGCGGCGCTGCGGGGTGCCCGCCGACGTGACGTTGCTGCGGGGTGCCCGCGGACGTGACGTTCCGCACGCGCCCGGAACTGGCCGGCGAGATGGTGGCGGGGCTGCGCGCGCGGGGGCCGTTGCCGGCGCGCTGGGCCCTCTGCGACGAGGGCTTCGGACGGGACACAGCCCTGCTCGATCGCCTGGCGGCGGCGGATTTGTGGTACATGGCCGAGGTCCCGCACACCACGCGGGTGTGGACGGAGCGCCCCCCGACCGGGGTGCCGGCGGGGACGGGGCAGGGGCGTCCCCGCACGCGCGTGCGCGTGGACGCGGCGGCCCCCACGCCGATCGCGGTGGCCGCGCTGGCCGCCTCCTCGACCTCTCGCCGCTGGTGGCGGTATTGCTCATCGGCGTCATCGAGTCGCTCACGCTCGGCCTGCTGGCCGGCCATTGACGTTGAACAAAGTAGGAACAGTGGGACGATAGAGAGGATATGACGATGCGCTGCTATCACTGCGACCAACCGCTCACCCAGGGTGAGCATTTCTGCCCTCAGTGCGGGACGCCGTAAGAGTGCCATGTGACGAAAGCGGCCACCAGCTTTGAACGAGCGGGGACGCACAGGCAGGGGCGCCACGCGCCCTGCGTGGTGCCCCTGCCTGTGCCCGCTGACAGACGCCCGCTGCCCCGGGGTTACTGGCCGGCTTGCGCGCTGGTGTCAGGGCCGGTCTGATCACCCGCTTGGCTGGTATCGCCGTCGGGGCCGGACGCTGTGCTGGACTCCGCCGCGCTGGATGTGTCCTGAGGACCGGCCGCATTCTGGCTGTCCTGGCAGTTGCCCGTCTGATTGCCCTGCCCATCCGTCGCACAGGGCGCCGTGGCGTCGGCCTCACCCGCCCGGTCCGCCGTCTCGCGCGGTTCCTCGGCCTGCGCGCGGACGGTTGCCGGACGCGCTGTCGCGCGCGTGCTAGCGTGGACAGCGGCTGGGCGTGCCGCCACCTGTGTGCTAGCGTGAACGGCCGTCGCCGCTCCGCCTAGGAGGCCGACACCTAATCCCACTGCCATGAGTGTGCGCTTGACCATCGTGGATTCCCCTTCCGTATTCGTTGTTCCCGTGGGCCGGGACCTGTTGCCGGACCTCACGTCCTTTCATCATCGCACCCGTCAGTTAGACGCCGGTTAGGAAACGGTTAGGAGACGGTTAGGAGATGGTTATAGACCGGTTAGAAAGGGGAAGCACGAGTGTGAATGTGCTGCCGACACCCACCCTGCTCTCGACGGTGACGTGGCCCCCATGGGCCTCGACGATCCAGCGCACGATACTCAGGCCCAACCCGGCGCCGCCGTCGTGGCGCGACCGCGCCCGATCCGCGCGGTAGAACCGCTCGAAAATGTGCGTCAGGTCGTCCGGCGCGATCCCCGGCCCGGTGTCGCGCACCGCGACCTGGACTTGGTCGTCCACCACGGTCAGCGACACCTCGACGTGGCCGCCCGGCGGCGTGTACGTCAGCGCGTTGTCGACCAGGTTGAGCAACGCCTGCTTGAGCAAGTCGACCTGACCGAGTAGGTGTGCCTGATCCTCGTGACCGAGTGTCACGGCGACGCCGGTCGCACGGCTCCGCGCTTGGTGGACCACCTCGAGCAGCAGCACGTCGAGCTCGACGGGGCGCCGGTCGATCACCTGGCCCTCATCGCTCCGCGCCAACACCAGCAAGTTAGCCACCAGGCGACCCATCCGTGCGGCCTCCTCGCGGATGAGGACCAATCCGGCACGCGTCTCCGAGTCGAGGTCCGGGGTGAGCAGCAGCACCTCGCTGCGCCCATGCAGCGTCGCCAGGGGCGTGCGCAGATCATGCGACGCATCAGCGACGAACCGCCGCTGCGTCGCGAAGGCCGCGTCCAGGCGGTCCAGCATCGCGTCGAAGGTCGCCGCCAGGCGGGCCACTTCGGCCGGCGGGTCGCGCAGGGTAAGCCGCTGGTCGAGCCGCCGCGCCGTGATGCGTTCGGCCACCGTGGCCATCTCGTCGAGGGGCCGGAGCCCGCGCCGGATGACCAGCCCACTCCCCAGGATGACCAGGAGCAGGAGGCCGAGCGTGCCGACGACGAGCAGGATGAGCAGAGTCCGCGTCGTGGCCGTGACCGTGTGGAGCGAGGCGGCGATGCGCACGAGCCCCACCGTGTGTCCGCTGCGGATGGCCGGGACGCTGTAGACCCGCAGCGCTCCGCCGGGCACGGCCTCCGTCGCGAAGCGGGGCGCCGCACGGATGAGCGCTGTGGCGCGCGCCTCCCCCGGCAGGTGCAGGCGCCCCAGATTGCTGGAGCGGGCCAGCAGGCGTCCCCGCGCGTCGAACGTCTCGACGAACAGGCCGGCGGTGGCGAACTGATCGACCGCCCCGATGTCCACATGCTGCCCCGCCCCGTCGGCGCCGGCCTCCGGCGCGCCGAAGTCGAAGCCGGCGGCGACCTGTTGCGCCTGCACCCGCAGCGTCCGGTCTAGGTCACCCCCGAGCGCGTCGCTGACGGCCAGATACAGAAGCAGCGCGAACGCGATCATGCCCAGCGCGATCAGTGTGGACAGCCCCAGCGTCAGTCGCCCGCGGATACTACGGGGCATGCGGCTCCCGGGGTTCGCGCAGCACATACCCGACCCCGCGGACGGCCTGGATGAGGTCCGGCTCGCCCCCCGCATTGAGCTTCTGTCGCAGGTAGGCGACGTAGACCTTCACGGCGTTGGATTCCACCGCGAAGTCGTAGCCCCACACGCGCTCCAGGAGCGTCGCCGTCGTCAGGACCTGCCCCGCGTGCTGCATCAGGCAGTCCAGCAACTCGAACTCGCGGGCGGTGAGTTCCACCGGACGAGCCCCTCGCCACACCCGCCGCCCCGTCGCATCAAGCATCAGGTCGGCCACACGCAGCAGCGTCTCGGTCCGCGGCGCGTGCCGTCGCAGCACGGCCCGCACGCGCGCGACCACCTCGTCGAGCACGAACGGCTTGGTCACGTAGTCATCGGCCCCGCTCTCCAGGCCCGCAATCGTGTCCGTGACGGCATCGCGGGCCGTGAGCATGATCACCGGCGGTCCCCCGCTCGCGCGCAGCCGCCGACACACCTCCATGCCGTCGAGGTCCGGCAGCATGAGGTCGAGCACAACTAACGCGGGCGGACACTGCCGCACGGCCGTCAGGGCCGTCGCGCCGTCGCCGACGACCGTGACCTGGTACCCATAATGCGCGAGCCCGTCACGCACCACGGCGGCCAGACGCTCATCGTCTTCCACGATCAGGATCTGCTCGTTCATGCGCCTCTCCCTATCGCCGTTCGGTTGTACAGGAGATGTGGCCGTGCGTCGACGACGGGCGCAGGGGACCGGAGCAGCGACCACAGCACGTCTGCCCGCGGCGTGTGGAGCCGTGGCCGCGCGCTGTCACGGTTAAGTGTAGCCCGTCGGCCCTGTCGCGTCACCCGCGAGAGCATCTTCGGTGTCCAAGGCGGCGATCGAGCAGCACGCCGCGCGGCAGGACGGATGAGCAGAGCAGGGAGGGGGTGTCCATGGACCAGAGGACGGGCAATGGGCACTGGGCTTGGGCTCCCACACCTAGCGCCGAGGGACGAGTCAAAGGGGCAGAGCGCCGTAGAGCAGGCGCAGCCCGACCACGACGAGGGCGAGCGAGAGCACGCGCACGATGGCGGAGCCCTTGGTCCGGCTGGAGATTGCCGCGCCCACCTGCGCCCCGGCGATCACGCCCACCCCCATGGCCAGCGCCGGGACGATGAGGATGTCGCCGAGGAACAGGTGCGAGAGCGAGCCGGTCAGCGCCGTGACGGTCAGGACGAAGTGCGAGGTCGCCGTGGCCACATGCGCCGGGAAGCCGAACAGGAGGACCATCGCGGGCACGTGGATGATGCCGCCGCCGATGCCCAGGATGCTGGAGAGGAAGCCGACAAAGAAGCTCAGCACGAGGCCCCGCCGCATGTCGAACGTGTAGTCGTAGCGCTCGCCCTCCGCGTCCGTGAATGTGCGCCGCGCATAGCCCGGCGGGACCGGCGCACCGCTCAACGCGGCCACGCGCGCCGGTCCCGTGTCCGGGCGCAGGGTGAGGAAGACGGCGATGACCAGCAGCAGCAGGCCGAAGAGCGCGTCGAAGAAGCGTGACGTGAAGAAGGACGACAGGTAGGCCCCGACGAGCGAGCCGGGGATGGTGGCGACGGCGAAGCGCCAGCCCGTCGCATAGTCGACGCGCCGCTGCCGCGCGTAGGCCGCCGTGCCCGAGAGGGCGTTGACGCACACCACGGCGAGCGAGGTGCCGATGGCCTGCCGCGGCGAGGCGTGGTAGACGAGCAGCAGGATGGGCACGACCACGAAGCCCCCGCCCGCCCCGACGAGCGTGCCGTAGGCCCCCACGACGAACCCGAACACCACGAACTCCACCACCTCGGTCATGGGGAGCGCCTCACCCGCCGCGCCATCTGTCCGCCCTCCTCCTCTTGCTCCTGCGCGCGACGCCGCGGACGGGACGGCCACGGCCGCGGCGTCGCCTGCTCGCCGCGGCCGTGAGGAGCAGGGCGACGACCGCCCTGCTCCGTTTCCCACCTGACTGTCTTACTGCGCGAGGCCCTGCGTGGAGCGCAGCGTGCTGTGGTCCGGCGCAAAGACGGTCTGCTCGGCGACGAAGCCGGCGCCGCTCGCCGACTGCAGCACGATGCCGTGCCCCGGCGCGAGCCCGGGGAACACCTGGTTCACGTCGATGTTGTAGCGCACCGTCGGCGGCACGGCGATGCGGTGCGTGAGGGTGCGACCATCGCTGCCATAGGCGGTGACGTCGATCGGCACCGTCGTGGCCGAGGGGTTATAGACGAGCAGGAACTCGCTGCGCCCCTGCGTGTTGCCGCCGGGGAAGCTCCAGCGCACGCCCGCCCCGTTGCGCCCGAACACATCCGAGCCGGCGATGCGGACCCCGTTGGGCGAGCCGAAGTACTCCGGCCGCTCCACCAGGACCGGCTGGTCGCTCGTCACCACGCTGGCGATGCCGCTGGAGTTGAGGAAGTCGTTGAGCTTGAGGTTGGCGCGGCTGCGCCCCTGCACGAGGATTGTCCTGCTGCCCAGGCTCGCGCCGGTGCGGCTATAGAAGCTCGCCGTGACCAGCGCGGGGGTCGCGTTGGGGTTGAGGACGGTCAAGAACGTCTCGAAGCGGTTGACCGTGGTGCCCTCGGCGAAAAGCCAGCTCGTGGCCGGGCTGTTGCTGCCCGCGCGCGTGGTCAGGCCGTAGCCCGTCGCGCCGCTCCCGATCGCGCCGGTCGCGCCGGTCGCGCCGACGGTGCTGAACGTCAGCGTGCGCGCGACCACGACGGGCCGATCGGCGGTGGCGATGATCGAGAGCGACTGGCCGGGCAGCACCGCATTGATGTCCGTGACGCTGCTGGCGTGCGGGGCCACCGTGACGGCGACGCTGCGGCCCGGCCGGCCGCCGAACGGCACGAGCTGCAGCTGCACGTGCGCGGCGACGCTCGGGTCGGGGTTCAGGATCGAGACGGTCTCGTGGAACGTCAAGCCGGTGTAGCCCTCGGCGAGATACCACGTCGTGCCCAGCCCGGTGTTGCCGAGCAGGGTGTCGCCGTCACGCCCGTCCCGCCTGATCGTGAGCTGCGCCGAGACCTGACGGTCGGCGTTGAGCTGGAGGCCGAACGTCCCGGACGGCAACCCGTACGGCGCCACCGGGATGGCGACCTGCGCGTGGGCGGCCACGGTCGCGCGCTCGGTGTAGCTGGCCCCAGTGTCGAAGTAGAAGATTAGGCGCAGGCTGGCCGGTTGGTCGTTCGTGTTGAGCACCTGCACGACCGCATGGTCCGTCGCCGTGTTGCGGCCGCCGGCGAAGTAGAACAGCGGCGCGCGCGTGAGTTGTCCGGTCAGGGTGGTTACGGCCGCGACGCGACTCGCGTTGCCGACGGCGCTGACCGTGTTCTGCCCGCGCAGGACGGTCCCCGGCACCACGAAGGCGGCGCTGAAGGCGCCGTTGGCGGTCGTGATCGGGGTCGTGGTCGTGACGGCCGCGCCGTCGAGCGCGAGCGTGACCTGCTCCTGGCGCCCGAAGCCCTGGCCCGTCACGGTCACGGTCGCGCCGGGGCCAGCCGCGGCGGGGCTCAGGCTGATACTGGGCGTGAGCGCCACGACGGTGATGCCGGCCGTGGCGGCGCGCTTGCTGAGCGCGCCCGTGGCGCGCAACGTGTGCGGGCCGACCGGGAGACTGTAGGGGATGCTGACGCCCGTCGCGGAGAGCGTGCCCTGCGCCGTGGCCGTGATCGCCGCCAGCGGCGTGATGACGCCGTCGACCGTGACCGTGACGGCCTCGCCCGGGGCGAAGCTGCCGCCCGAGAGGGTGATCAGGCCGCCGCGGTTGGTCGCGGCCGGTGTGACGGCGAAGGTCGCGGTCACGCTCGCGAGGGTCACCGTCGCCGTGGCGGTGCGCTTACTGACCGCGCCTGTGGCCGTGAGCGTTTGCGTGCCCCGCGTCGCGGTGTAGGGGATGGTCACGACGGTGGACGGGAACGCGCCCTGCGCCGTAGCCTGGACGACCGTGATCGGCGTCGTCACGCCGCTGAGGGTGACGGTGATCGTTTCACCGGGGGCCCAGTTGCCGCCAGAGAGGGTCGTCGTGCCGCCGCGGGTGGTGGTGGACGGCGTGGCGACGAGGGTCGCGGCGACGGCGCCCAGGGTGAGCGGCGTGGTGGCCGTGCGCTTGCTGACCTCCCCGGTCGCCGTGAGCGTTTGCGTGCCGCGCGCCGCCGTGTAGGGGACGGTCACGACGGTGGACGGGAACGCGCCCTGCGCCGTGGCATGCACGACGGTGATCGGCGTCGTCACGCCGCTGAGGGTGACGGTGATGGCCTCACCCGGCGCCCAGTTCATCCCCGTGAGGGTCGTCGTGCCGCCGCGCGCGGTCGTCGCGGGCGAGGCCACGAGCGTCGCCGCCACCCGGGTGAGGGTGAGGCGCGCCGTGGCCGTGCGGTGACTCGTCGCGCCCGTCGCGGTCAGCGTCCGCTCGCCGGCCGTCGCCGCGTAGGGGATCGTCACAGGGGTGGACGGCAATGCGCCGGTCGCCGTGGCCGTGATGGCCGCGAGCGCGGGCGGCACGCCGTCGATGGCGATGTCGACGCGCTCGCCGGGCGCGAAGCCCGCCCCGGAGACCGCCACCGCGCCGCCCCGCACGCCGGTCATCGGCAAGACGGTGAGCATCGGCGCGGGGAGCGGCGTCGGGGTCGTGGGGGGTGTCGTGGCTGCGGGCGCGGGCGCGGCCCCGGTCGCCGCCGCGGCCGGCCGCACGGCGACGGCGCCGAGGATCAGGAGGCTCACGAGGAGCGCGGGCAGAGCCGCTCCCAGCCGTTTCAACAGTGCATGCATCGAGGAGTCCTCATCTCTATCTACGTTGTGCGCGACCGCGCGCCGCCGGGCTTGGTCGTGGCAGCGGACGTCGGGGACGCACGGGGTGGTCGGCCGCCCGCGCGGACCGCGGGGTGGCGGGGGTCCGCCAGGGTCGGACCCCCGCCCGGGTGGACCGCTGTTTATTGGGCCAGGCCTTGCGTCGAGCGGAAGATGCGGGCATCGACGGTGGTGATGCCCTGCTCGGCGATGAAGCCCTGCCCGTTGCCGGATTGGAGCACGACGCCGTGCTGCGGGGCCAGGCCCAGCGTGTTCACCGCGATCTCCGTGTGCGCCGTCGGCGCGATGGTGAGCTGGCGCGTCACCGTCTTGCCCGCGCTGTCGTAGAAGGTCGCCGTCACCGGCACCGTCACGGCCGAGGGGTTGAAGAGCACCAGCGCCTCGTCCACGCCCGGCGTCGTGTTGCCGGCCGGGAAGGTCCAGCGCACGCCCGCCCCGTTGCGCCCGAATACGACCGAGCCGGATTTGGCCGAAGCGTACGAGCCCGTGTACTCGGCGCGCTCCACCACGACCGGCGCGTTGCTCGTGACCACCGCGGCGATGCGGTCGCCCTGCGCCACGTCGGCGAGATTGATCACGGCACGGCGGCGTGGGGCCACGGCGAGGGTGCGGCTACCCAGCGTCGCGCCGTTCTGTGCGTAGAAGCTCGCCGTGACCGTCGCCGGCGCGTCGCCGGGGTTCAGGACGGTGTATTGCGTCTGCACGCCGTTGGCGGTCGTGCCGGCCGCGAAGAGCCACTCCGTCGCGGGCGTGGTCGCCCCCGCGCGGGTCGTCAGGCCCCGTCCGCCCGGCCCGAAGGTCTGGGTGCGCTCCACGAGCACCGGCACGTCGGAGAGGGCCACCACGCTCACGCCCTGGTTGGGCACGACACTATTGATGGGGAACACCCCGTTCGTGTGCGCTGGCACCGTCACGGTCTGCGTCTGGCGCGCACGGCCCGTGACGCCCAGGAACTGCATCTGCACGTGCGCGGCCCGCGTCGGGTCGGTATTGAGCACCGAGAGGGTCTCCGCGCCGCCGTTAGTCGAGCCGGCGGCGAGGTACCAGTGGGTGCTCAGGCCCGGCGTACCGGGGAGGCTATCGCCGTCGTCGCCGTTGTAGCGGTTCACGCTGAGCTCGGCCGCGACCGCGCGGTCGGAGCGCACCTCCACGCCGAACGTGCCGCGCGGCAGGCCCAGCACCGTTCCGACGAGGCGCCGCGTCGCGTGCGCCCCCACGGTCACGGTCCGGGAGACCTCAGCGCCGTTGGCGTAGTAGAAGATCAGATGGACGCTGGCCGGCTGCGCGTTGGTATTGATGATGTCGATGTTGGCGCTCTCGGTCGCCGTGTTCAGGCCGCCGGCCATGTAGAACTGCGTGGCGCGCGGGAGGTTGCCGGTCAGTGTGGTCACGGCGCTCACGCGGCTCTCGTTGCCGATGGCGCTGAGCGTGTTGACGCCGCGCAGCAGCGAACTGGGCACGGTGACGGTGACGCTGAACGCGCCGTTGTTCGTGGTGATCGGGGCGGTGGTCGCGATGGCTTCGCCGTTGAGCGAGAGCGTGATCTGCTCCCGGGGGCCGAAGCCCGTGCCGCGCACCGTCTCGATCGCGCCGGGCGTGAGCGTGGCGGCGCCGAGCGCGATGGAGGGCGTGAGCTGCTGCACGGTCACGGTCGCCGAGGCGGCGCGCTTGCTCGTCCCGCCGGTCGCGGTGACGGTGTGGGCGCCGGCCGCCGCGCTGTAGGGGATGCCGAGGCCGGTCGCGGCGAGTGCGCCCCTGGCGTCGGCCTTGGCGGTGACCGTTTCGGTGATGCCGCTGAGCGCGACAGTGATCGTCTCGTTCGGGGCGAAGCCGGTCCCGGCGACGGTGATGAGGCCGCCGCGGCTGGTCGCGTTGCCGGACGTCACCGTCAGCATCGCTGTCGGTGTGGGCGTCGCCGTCGGCTTCGGCGTTGCGGTCGGGGCGGGCGACGCGGCGGGCAGGGCGCCCGTGCGCGAGGCCGCGTGGGCCGCCGGCGTGGCGGCCAGACCGCCGACGGCCATGCCGCCGGCGAGCAGGACTGCGAGTGTGCGTGTCGTGTTCATCGAAGAAGCCTCCTGCGCCGATATAGGCGCTGCGATCGCGTGTCGGTCGGGGATAGGCCCTGGCCACGGACGGCCCCGGGATGCCGTTCGTGTCGCGGGCCTAAGGGGTCACGTACCCCTCACGTCTTTCATGCTACAGGGCGAACATGGGAGTCTCCTGGGAACGACATGAACAGGGCATGAAAATGCGTCGCGCCCCGTCGCCCCCACGCTCATGGTCTGCTCCGCGCGCGCAGATGGGCCCGCAGGCGCGCGCGCAACTCCGGTACCGGCATGGACGAGCGCACCACGTCGTCCGCGCCAGCGTCGAGGATGGCGGGACCGGCCGCATCGTCCCCCGGGGCCAGGACCACGACCAGGGGACAGGGCACGACCGCCCGGAGCGCGTCGACCTGGGCGAGGGCTCGGGCGCCGGTGAGGTGCCCCGCATCGAGGACAACGACGGCCGGCCGCAGGCGGGCGATAGACGTCGAGGCGTCGGCGCTATCCGCGCGGGCAACGGCGTAGCCCGCGGCTTCCACGCGCGCGGTCAGCGCGGCCAGCGCGGCCGCGCCGTCGCCCACAATCAGGACGAGCGGGCCGGCCGGCCCGCCCTGCTCACGTGCGGCGCGCGGTGCGCGACCGGGGAGATGGAGGGCGCGTAGCGATAGATGTCTCATGTCCACATGGTCCTATGTTAGCCTTGTACGAGGCCGTCGACGAGGCCCCCCCTCCCTCCAGCGTACACGCCGGCCATGGGACCACCATGGGACCACCAGGGGGTGGACAGGGGAAAAGGCTGCGTGGCCAGCTTATTTCCCATGGAACTCCCATCTACGGCTGCTACAGTATCGAGGAAGGAGTGAGGGGGACGTTTGGATGCACATCCTGATCGTCGAGGACGAGGTGCGGCTGGGCCGCCTGCTGCGCCGCGCGCTGGAGGCGAACGCGCACGTCGTGGACGTGGTGACCGAGGGGATGGCCGGCCTCGCCGTGGCACAGGACCGGGCCTACGACGTCGTCATCCTCGATCTGGGACTGCCGGACATGGACGGATTGGAGGTCTGCCGCCGCCTGCGCGCCGCCGGGGTCGCGACCCCCATCCTCATGCTCACGGCGCGCGACGAGGTCGAGGACCGCGTCGGCGGCCTGGATGCCGGGGCCGACGACTACCTCGCCAAGCCCTTCGCGCTCTCCGAGTTGCTCGCGCGCGTGCGCACGCTCGCCCGCCGCCCCCCTCCCGTACACGACGACCGCGCGCTGCGCCTGGCCGACCTGACGCTCGACCTCGCGGGGCGCCGGGCGCGGCGCGGCGACCGCGCCATCGACCTCTCGGCCAAAGAGTTCGCCTTGCTCGAGTTCCTACTGCGCCACGCCGGCCAGGTCCTGACGCGCCAGCAGATCGTCGAGCAGGTGTGGCGTTACGATTTCGAGGGGCTGGACACCATCGTCGACACCTATATCCACTACCTGCGCGAGAAGGTCGACGCCGGCGCCGCGACGCGCCTGGTGCGCACGGTGCGCGGCGTCGGCTACGTGCTGCGCGCGGAGTAGGGACGGGATAGCAGGGGGGAGGCCATGTTCACGAGCGTGCGCCGCCGCCTCGCCCTCTCCTACGCGGCGATCTTCGCGGCCAGCCTGCTGCTGCTCGGCCCGGGGCTCTATCTCACGTTCGCGGCCCAGTTGGCCGACGCGTCCGACGCGACGCTGCGCCTGGCCGCCCAGCGGCAGGCCCTCCTCGCCTACGTGCCGAGCGACGTGCGACTGGGCATCAATCCCTACTTCACGGCCCCGGCCCCGCTGGCCAACAGCGACAACTTCTACCTGCTGCTCACCCGGGACGGGAAGGTGCAGGATAATACCGCCGGGGTGCAGCACGCCGGCTTGCCCGACGAGACGGCCGTGCGGGCGGCGGTGCGCCAGGGGCACGGCGTGTTCAGCACCCTCGCGACCTCCGACGCGGGCGACTACCGCCTCTACACGGCCGTCCTCAAGAAGCAGGGGCGGATCGCCGCCTTGCTACAGGCGGGGCAGCCGCGCGCCCCGCTCGTCGACGCGCAGCGCCGGCTCCTGTATCTGCTGCTCGCCCTCGGCGCCGGGGCGGTCGCCATCGCCGCGTGCGGCGGCGTGCTGCTCACCCGGCAGGCCATGCGCCCCATCAACGCGGCCTTCGCCGCGCAGCGCGCCTTCGTGGCCGACGCGTCGCACGAGTTGCGCACGCCGCTCACCCTGATGCGCACCAACGTCGAAGTGCTGCTCGAGGCGGGGGCCGGGGCTATCCCAGACCTCGAGGATCGCGCGCTCCTGGAGGACGTCGTCGCCGAGGCGGGGCACATGGGACGCCTGATCGGTGACCTGCTCGTGCTGACCCGCCTCGACGCGGGCGCGCTTCCGCTGGCGCGCGAGCCGGTCGCCCTCGCCGCCCTCGTCGAGACGACGACGCGCCAGATAGCGCACCTGGCCGCGCGCCGGGACATCGCGGTGCGGCGGGGGGACGTGGCCCCGCTGATCGTGCGCGGCGATGCGGGCCGCCTGGAGCAGGTGCTGCTCATCTTGCTGGACAACGCCGTCAAGTACAACGACGCGGGCGGCGCGGTCGAGGTGACGCTGCGGCGGGACGGCGGGCAGGCCGTCCTGGCGGTGCGCGACACGGGGCCGGGCATCCCGCCGGCCGAGGTGCCGCGCCTGTTCGCCCGCTTCCACCGCGCGCCGGGGGCGGGGACGCGGGCGGACGGGAGCGGCCTGGGCCTCGCCATCGCTCAGGGGATCGTGCAGGGCCATCACGGCCGCGTGCAGGCGGAGAGCGCCGTCGGAGTGGGCTCGACCTTTACCGTCCTGTTGCCGCTCGCCCCCACCCCCGGTACGGAGATCGAGCGGCCCAGACCGGCCCGGACCGGCGAACGCACGGACGCACGGACGCGCGGACGCGCGGACGCCTGATGAATGATCGATGATGCATAGGCAACAGGGGACGGAGCAAGGACGACAGCATGCGTGATACGATCCAACAAGGCATACAGACACTGGCCCTGCGCGATGCGGTCGCGCGCGCGGTCGTTATCGTGTCCGCAGCCGCCATGGTCTACCTGCTTGGGGCGCTGTGGATGTCGATTGCCGGGCGTCGGCGAGACCAGTTCACCCTGGCCACGGCGGCGCGTATCGTCGCCCTGGGTATCCTGGCCTACCTATCATCCAAACTGCTCACCGGCCTCGTCGGCGATCCGCGGCCGTACCTGGTCGCGCATACCCGCCCCCTCCTGCCGACGGCGCGGGACAACGGGTTCCCCTCCGATCACGTGCTGCTCGCCGCGGCGCTCACGGCCAGCCTGTGGTGGATCGATCGTCGCTGGATGCCGGCCTTCGCCCTGGGGACGGCGCTCGTGATGATCGGCCGGCTCGGCATCGGCGCGCATCACACGCTCGATGTGGTTGGCAGCGTGGTCATCGTGACCGTGACCGCCCGCGTGGCGGGCGCGATCCCGCTGCCGAGAGCGTGGGCCGACCCGGGCGTCTCCGCACTCCGCCTCGCGGTCGACAAGATCCGGCATCCGAACGAGCGCCGGGATTCCACGGCGCCAGCCCCCGCCGGGGCGCCCGAGCCGGACACCGGCCACGGCCCTTCACCTGTCCGCTCGACCGCGCGTAGCGCCGAAGACGACTGACCAAGGAGAGGAGGGCGAGACACGTGCGCCGCGTGCGCCGCGTGCGCCGGTCGGCGAAAAGACATGGCCAATGACACGCCGTTTAGGTGGGACGGTTTGATAGAGTGGGGTGCGCCTCCTGGAGCCTCTCAACGTCCCTGCGCCGTGTTGCTACACTGCTGTAGGAGGAGGCCTCATGTCATGATACTGTTGGTAAATCCTTTCGCGGGGCCTATTCCAG
>JAABVA010003202.1_pt1 | contig 15752 bp, 14 predicted proteins | sample 5560331 | NCBI WGS metagenome assembly JAABVA01 (sample SAMN12812661, study PRJNA571458) | rock metagenome | isolation source: Antarctica rocks | place: Antarctica: Victoria Land, Mt New Zealand sud | collected 2016-01-07 | reverse complement strand
GAAGCTTTACGATAGCCTAAAGAAGACAGAAGCGAAGATACTCATTCAACTACGCACGGCCATGGGCAGAATCAACAAATACCTGCACAGAATAGGCGCCGCCGAATCACCGGACTGTGCCTGTGGTGTAGAGAAAGAAGATGTGAAGCACTTTTTGTTCCGCTGCACTAGATGGACTACAGAAAGAGCACCCCTGCGGCAGTATCTTACGGCAAGAGAAAGTGCCCTCTCCCTATGCCTAGGGGGTAAAGCGTCGTCAGATCCAGAAGACTGGTCACCAGACATGACAGCTGTGAGAGCCACCATCAAATTTGCCCTGGACACTGGCAGGCTTGACCACCAACCGGCCTAAGGAGAAGGCCTACCACCCCTCACTAATCACCTCCCCTCCCATTAACATGCACCCCGTAGCCTCATGGCGCCTGCTTCGGCTGCTGACCATAGGACGCCGAACATTTGTAGAATCACCTCCAAAATGCGCCTACAGCCTCACCTACGGCTACCCGAGCATATCAGGAGTAAATGAGCATAGAAGATAGCAAGGAAAAGACGTTTCAGCAAGGGCTACCGTGGGACATGGACATAGCAGTAGATATGATAAGTTGATAGCGCTAGAGCCCTTTAGGCTTAGTGCCTCCGGGCGGAATAAATTACCTACCTACCTAGAGCCTGGCTGATGAGTGTACGTCTACGCATTGACCTCAAGACTGACTGCAGTAATATGTAGACTAACGTGACAAAGTCAAAAGCGCAACATAGTGCTTGAAACAGTGGAAAGTGAAAGATGTACGTTCAGAAATAGTGCAAGTCAGTCATTTGCGGATGTGCAACCCATCATTTCTTCAGCCGCAATTGACCACCATCTTTGGGTCTTTCGGTCGTAGCCGGCGCATTGTCCGAGGCCTCTTGAGCTGTCTTCCCTGGTCTGCAGGTTCGACCCCAGCTTCACTTTCGCTCGAATCTTTGGATCCATCATCCTCGAGGTCTGCTGTTGATGGTAAGCCATCGTAAAACTCCTCGGGCGAATCTAGAGCAGCTGTCTCAGACCTCCGGTCCACTTCTTGCAACGTGACTCCCCGCTCAACTGCGCGATCTGAAGCGGTGCATAAGGCTTTGTGGTGCTCGTTCATGAGGTTGCCCTTCTCCTGATTGACTTCCGCCATTCTGGAAGCAAACTCTGTATCTCTGTTTGAGTGCGGAGCCGGTTTTGCGAGACTGGACCAAGGGTTTGGGCCGCCTGCAGCCACACCAGGTCTGGAGGCGGGCCCTGACCTCCAGTTATTGCCCTTGACTCCAAGTTGCTTATGGTTCAGGGTTGGAGGAGTGTCCCTTCCGCTCAGCTCTTGGTGCAAATGCAAGTTCGAGGCAGTGAGACTGTGAACGATGCTGGGGAGGGTGGGACCCTGGTCGGAAGGTTTCCAAGGCGTGTTCACCTCGTTCCTGAACCAAGCTCCTTTCCCCTTCGAAGCCGAGATCCTGTTCTTCTCATCTAGCTCTTGTTGCAAACGTTGGTTTGATGCCGTAAGGTTGAAGACTTGGTTGGTCAAAGGCTGACATGACGCCTGAATTGAGTGGTAGGCTTGAAAACATTCACGGTGCCTCTGCTGCTCATGTAGCAGACTGTTCTGGCAAGCGAGTCGATTGCGGTGTTCTTCATACAGGGCCTTTTGGGTCTCGTTTAGGTCTCTGGTAATGGCTTGGAGGTTGGCGGTGTTCTGAGATAGCCGTGTCTCGAGTTGGACCCCGTTTTCATCTGCGTCTTGCAGCCGAATCAAGATGTCATTGTAAGGGTTAACTTGAGGGAGATAGTCGGGCCTCTGAAAAGGCATGATTAGTCTTGATCTCAAGTTCACAACCTGATCCTTACCTGGTAGATATTCTCGGTATTCTTCGCGGCCATTCTATCGTAAGACCAAAGCAGATAAGATGCGGAAAACCTGACGATAGCCTGAAGAGCCCTGAACAGACACGTTTATATAACCAACCCCTTTCCATCTTGGGCTCCACGGCCCCGGACATGATCTATCTCTTTGAGCTGAGCTACAGATTTAGAATGCACAGAACGATCGTGTGACAGCCAAGAGATTATCCCAACATAGTGGTTCAGAAAGACATGAGCTCACATTTAGAATGGGACTTCTCCATGATATGTTTAGAATTCTGTGATGGAAAGTAACGATGGCTACGCCGCAGACTAGAAGTAAAGTAGTGGTAGGATCAAAAGAGTAGATGCTACTTCCTCGTGTTGAGATGAGTGACTTTCGGACAGGGAAGAACCCTTGTCAGCCCTTTCTCCAAGGCCTCCACTTCATATGTTAGACCCGTTCATGACAGTAGATATTTGAGCACCCAGTACCTGATGGTGTGATCCACTACACAAAATTTGCCGGAGAAGATAGTTGCATGGATTGCTGTTCAGATTGGTGGTGTCTGCGCAGACTGATGCTCGAGCTTCTCATAGGGCTGTTGCACCTTAGCATACTGAGACCTACACTCTGACACAGATATACTGGTACAGAGCGCTTATAGCCCTTCTTTAAGTCTTGATCGAGGACTCAAGAGATGATTGGTCTCAGTTGAAAAGTCCTTTCTTCAAGCACATGGTCCCCTCATCATCTGAGCGCCATTGGTGGAGACACGCGGGGCCTCATCAGATACTAACTAGATCAGGAATCCACTGCATGTACGGCGTTTCGCGGCTACACCCGGTCTGGATGACCGGTTTGACAGTGACTTCGATCATCTACCCTGGATCTGACATTGTACTAGTCGTCATTCTTTGCTTGGCTGGAATTGCCCTCCTTCTTCCTCCCATTGGGTGCTCCGCCTCTATATCGTTATATTTGTCAAGCAGCCTCTAAGGTGTCGTGTGGATGGCACCGCCTTTTTCCGAAGGTAGTGTCTGATCCCTGGCAATTATGCTACTCATGCTTACCTGAGCATTTTCTCAATTGTTCGCACGGTCTGTATAGTGGGGATTCCCTCCACTTTTCAGCGACATCTCCTTCTTTTGCTCAATGGGTCCGCTCCTTTGCGTCTGTTGGACCTTCGTCTGCTGGCCCCAAGACCTTGTATTACGGTTGGTATATCTAAAGACCTGCACTCCATCTGATTCACTATTGCCGCCAGTCTTCGGTGGCCAAGGTATAGTAGGACAAACCCACAACGGCGAGCTGGAAGGGTAGGTGCCGGGATCACCTGGATTGTGTGGTGTGAGGAAGGCAACAGTCTGAGTATTCGCTAATCCGGAAATCGCGCAGAACTCTCGAAATGCTTGGGGGTGGTGAGCCACTGGGGTTGGGGCTGAGGCAATCATCTATTCAATCAGCTTTCTGCTATAGCAATGAGATGTTGTTATGGACCATATGCTGTGTGAAGTTCCCACTTAAACGTTCCTGAAATTTTTGCGTTGGTCTTTTTCAGTCTGCTTCGCAAAACTGTTCTGCTCTACATGCCTCTTGTATTTGCGCTCGACCTGTCCATACTCTCCCTCTTGGCCTAACTCTTCATGTTGCATCGCCGTTGAATTGATTGCAGTGTTGTTTTGGTGACATTGGCTCAAATCAGAGTGGAGGGTTGCGGTAAAAGTCTCGGGTGAGCTGCTGCTCACAATGGTAGTTAGTAGAAAAATGTAGGTGTGAAGTAAACTCGACGCATGCATTTAGGTTGATGTGGTTACACCTCACGTGAGGGATGACCCGGTTTGCGTCTCGCAAACCGCGAAACGGGTCACAGTTAAGCGAGCGGACTCGGGTGTACCCACAGAGCCGCTCGAGCTCATCATCACAAACAGCCTTCGATAAGCAAGATGTCAGATATCCTCGACCAAGCGATCGAGTCTTTACTACGGCAAAACCATTCACCCAGTGAGGTACAGGCGATACTGCGTCAGAAGTGGGAGGCAATGGCCTCACCTGCTGTTGCCCAACCGCGTTCCTCAGATGGAAAGGCCAAGCCAACCGCGGAACGTACACAATCATTCTGGCTCCATCGCGCAAGCCTTACGGAGCCGCACGGTGGGCACGTCAAGGTGTCCACCATCGTTTCATGATGGTCGTTTCCATCAACTGGCAGACGGACGAAGGGACTAAAGGCCAACTCCTTCTGAAGCCTGAACGCCTGGTCTTGGCTCCGCTCCGTCAAACTCGATATCGAGGCGGTGGAACCCAGAGCGGGTTTTGAAGGCATGCCAAGTTCTTCGGTCGTGCATTTTCTCCCAGACCAAACGGCAAAACCTAGGAAGCGCTCCGTCCTTCCAGAGGCTACGGGGTCCATCAATGTTCGGGACACCAACCTTGGGAGCGCCAGTGCCGAGCGAAATCACAAAATCTGGGTCTTCGATTAGTGGGAATAGTACCCTTGCCTCAGCCAGAGCGGAGATCAACGCGTTGTTCTCAAGAGTGCCTGGATCTTGAAGGCAGCCGAGAAAATGCCCAAGCGTCAAGTACATTCTGGGTACGTACCCCACGTCTTCAGTAAAGTGCAGTGCGGCACAGCGGGAGCAGGACTAAACCCTCGTTGAGAAGTAATATAAATGGTTCTCCAAAGACTTAATGGTGACTGCGTTGACCTACGACAACCTTCATCGGATACACAGTCAAGGTTGAGACTATGCAAAATCAGCTCAAGGGCGCAGGCAATGTTTGCGAGCCACGAGGAGTTAATCCCATACATGTGGTAACGCTCGGGGAGGATGCTGCTGAGAATGAAACCATATCCACCAAGGATCAGTGTAAGACTATCTACCTTATCCGTCAGTCAAGGCACTAACCCACTCAAGGGAAGCGATTCATCACCAAACTCTGCTGCTTGGGGACGAGTGAAGCAAACCGGAACGATGTTGAGGTGGACATCACAACTCTGCTAGAGCGGTGGAACCCGAGAAAGGAACGACGAGACAGATACGAAGAACGGAAGCGGCAGGAATATGACTATCGGTACTGATACGAATGCTGTTACCTTGTCTGACAGCATTGGTGGTCGCTCATGCCCTGCACATCCCAGGATATTGGTGAGTCTAGAGAAAAGTTCCTATCAGCTGGTCTGACCGTCCGACATTCGGCCACAGATGAAAGTAGAATCTGGGTCAGGAGCTAGTCTTCCTGTAATGAATTGGCATCAGAATACACATCATGTTGTGTTTCGCTTAATAATTATCCAGAGTTCATCTTGAATTATCCCACCATGACTGCCCGATGTTGACATCGCCGATCTCTTTTTCAACTATACCTAGCTTCTCATTCAGATATTGGGTGCCATCGCTGCTTCAGCACCCATTTCAGGTTATGTAAGGCCTCTGCACCCATTCCGGTGCTGCAGGGACTCTGCACCCATTTACGGTGTTGCAGGGGCGTCTGTACCCATTTCAGGTGTTGTAGGACATTCAGCTTCTGATACACGAGTTGATCGCGCTTAATTGTACTAAACAATAAGCATGCCAATCATCTCATGTTTTTGGCCCCTTCATTCAGAGGGATGGTTCTGCTAAATGGTGCTGTCGAGTGTTGCGCTGCAATAGACCAATCATCGAACATAATTGAACCTTCTAGCCTTGACTGCTCACATCTGGTAACTGCTTCTTAGCCTCTACAGTTCCACAAGTTTAGCCCCTTTCTAAAATGGCCTATTCCTCCGCCATCTGTGTACAACCTTCCTTTGCTTGACAAACAGGCAACAAATCTTGCCTGGTCCAACGGGGCATAATGTTGGTAAGCTTCTCTTCTGAGCACTGAAGTGAAGAAAGGTTGTCTCACAGCATCATCTCAAGTGAGCAGAAAAGCTATGAAGCTCCCCGAGCAGACAATGGACACCCTAGAACTGCCGAGACAGCCACGCAAACGGGATGAGGGACGCGACTAAGACGAGGGAGTGTACATAAAAGCGCGCCTCTGCGGCCAGCAGCTCTGACATGATACCTAGTGGTATGAGCCGAGGCGACGACCGCGTTTCCTGCTATTTCCCTGCGTTAGAACGCCTTAGCTAGCCTTGCCCGTAACGATTTCACCCTCAACCCGCTTCCTCCACGGTTGGTTAGTGCGGTTAGCGCGGTGTCTACGACAAGGACGGCGAGGTATGGCGTGGCAGGAGGTTCGGAGGCGCTCATGCAGGCCGATAACGCGCTTCCGCATGTCGAAGATTTTTTGAAGCTTGTCTCTCAACGTTTGGGCGGCCCTAACCTCTGTGGGATTTCTGCTGAGAGTACGAGCATATCCCAGAGAAAGGTTGCCGTAAATGAGAACAACTCGTTCACATCCCCAGTATCTTCCAGAGGCTGGCAAGGAACATAAAATATATGATTTTCGCCAAGTTCCATTTCATGAGAGCACCAAGCTCGTGTAAACCATCGTGACTGGAAAATGGTGTAGAAGAATCGTGGAAAGACCGGATGCTTTTGGAAGTATGGTGGGCTCTCGCCCCAGTGCGGAGTTGCCCCAAATTCATGTGCAGGATCTTCGTAATCCTTAATAAAGTCTCGGAGGAAGGCCTGTTGCGCCAAATGTACCTCAATGTCCAACAGCGCGATAATGACCCAGTCAGCGGATCTGTAAAGAGTATCCATCGCTGCAACAGAGACGCTTTTTTCAGTCTTGTTTTTCTGGTCAATGCATAGGTGGTCAATTACTATACACCCGTGGTCCGCGATTGGCGCTCTGCTGCGAGGGCCGAGAACATCAACGGGCTTACAGGAAGAGGAAATTCCGCACCACCACATAGTTGATATTTCTTTGAATCCCAGCAATAGCTAAGGGCGACAAAAGAGTCTTCTCGCATCGCATCCGTTTCTCGCTGAGCCCACAGACGAAATTTCATTTTGTCAACCACTCTGAAGTGTCTCGCGATGGCTGGGGAGATCTATGTGAATCGTTCCAAGATTTTTTCACCTCTCCTCTCTTGATGGGCCAGGGACGGAGAGTGAGCTTTGAAAATCATCTTCTTTCCAGATGGGTTAATAATATGAAAGTCCTCTGCGTCTAGATAATGAATAGTAGGGGCTGGGGCCTTGAAAAACGCACATTGGTGAATGCGAGTCGTAGGATCAACCATCTTCGCCCTACTACACACGCCAGTAGTTGAGGACATGTCACCTGTATCTTGGTTGTATCTATGTATTCAGTCATATAACTAAACCAGAATCAAACAACAGAGAGTGAGAAAATGTTTTCACATGTCATGGACTAAAATTCTGTATTGAATTATGACTCATATTCTGTTCTGCTCGTGAGCTAGCCGCGGGGGTCAGGTTGGGCGCTAATTTAGCACCATGCATCTTGCCAAGACTTTCCTCCGTTGACCACACCATCTTCTATCAAGCTCCCCTACATCCATCTTGTCTCGTTTCAAGCCAGCGCCTATATAAATTTATCTCCTGCCCTCGTTCTAATCGACATGGCCTGCGGTCAAGCAAAGCCAAACATCAAGAAGAATGGGCGGCAACTTCCAGTCCTAAAAAATCAAGGTGGAGCATTCATTCTCTATCCTCAGTTTGCCACAGTTAACCATTAATAGGGAAACGGCCTCGAGGCATCGAGAAACAACAACCTATTCGCAAGAGCGCACGCCTACGAGCAGCTCAGCAATTTTACGAACAATCGGTGTCCAAGGACAACCACGTCCAGCGAACACAATCACTTCCTTCTCCTTCTGCAAAAGATAATCCTGTTGGCAGAAAGGTGTGTCCCTCGCCTGTCTCTGGTCCTATGTCATGTCGCTGACTCGATTTAGGTCTTACAAGAGTCTCGAAGCCTTCCAAAGACCACAGGTTCTCAGCAAAAGCGGAAGCGGTCGCAAGAACCTGATAACCCTTCTCCTCGAACTCGAGACCAGCCCACTCGAAAGCGACCACGAAGCTTGCCGTCAGGCGACGTTACTGAGGACACATTTGACCAGCGAGCGGCGAGCGACATTGGCGAGGACAGCACTCCAATCAAGTTCTGGACTTGGACAGGAAAGTGGAAAGGGGAATACTTCGAGCAAGACAGCCAGGTCAGGGAAGATTTCGAAAGGGGCGAGTCTCCAGAAAGGTTCGAACAACGGGATTGGCTACAGGAGTTTTACGCCAAAGAGCCGATCAGACCAATGCACGGTTTTCCTCATCTACCTCATCTGTTTGCGAGGAAGAGGTCCTCATCTTCCCTCAGCCGCAAGAAATCGCAATCAACCCTCGAGACACCTAGCGATCAACTGCCGCGGGAAGTCAAAAGTGCCCAATACAAGAATCCAGAGTATGAAATCTGCTTGGAGCTAAAGGGCAGCTACATGCGCAAGTCCACTTTAGGTATTACAGATACGAGCAGGGGCCTTTGCCGAACCTTACTAGAAAACGAGCAGACAGTCCCGCAGGATACATTATTTCGCGATGACCTGTTCGACGAAACTTGCGAAAGTGTACAAGGGAGGAACGAAGCTATGATTGTCCGGGATATTTCTCCACTCATTTGCCCATCTGCGCAAATCTTAAGAATCTATGGTGCTAAACATCTCAATCATCTTTGCGAAAGTGTCAACGAAGGCTGGAATAGCGCAGAAGAATTCGAGGGTACTCGTCCACAACCGGACTATTCGGTGGGATTCGGGCGATCTGCGTTCACGCAGGAACAGCTGAATAAGCTCAAGCCGTTCGTGGGTGAGCCCGGGTCTAAGCTTCTTACCCATTTCATGGCTACAACGCGGATGTACTTTCCGTTCCTCACCTGCGAGGTGAAGTGCGGCGCCGCGGCTCTCGACGTTGCCGATCGCCAGAACGCGCATAGCATGACCGTCGCCGTAAGAGCTCTTGTCGAACTCTTTAGATTTGTAAGGCGCGAGAAAGAGCTTCACCGGGAAATCCTCGCCTTTTCAATCTCGCACGATCATAGCTCGGTCAGAATATACGGCCATTATGCTATCATTGATGATGACAAGACTACCTTCTGGCGCCACCCCATCCACAAATTCGACTTTACGGCTCTGGATGGGAAGGACAAATGGACGGCGTACAAGTTCACCAAGAACGTCTACGACAAATACGTGCCGATTCAACACAAAAGGATCTGCTCAGCTATCGACGAGTTGCCACCTGATATCAATTTCGATCTCTCACAGGCAGCTTCGTTTTCACAATCAGAACCTCAGAGCTCTCAGCAAACAAACGCCGAATACATATGGATGCTGGGGGAAGATGACAGCCAGCCAAGCGTTGTGGGCTCGCAAGAAGTTACTCCGACTACGTCCTTTACTGATACAACCGAGCGAGCATCTAAGAAGCCAAGGAATCAGCGTGCTGCCGGGTAGCGGCGCTGACATGTCGAAAGCGAGGCCATACAACTTCTAGCAGTTTCCATTATAATAGGAAGAATAGTAGCGTCCAAGATTGCCTATAATCTCGGGCAGAATAGCCTTTGCGTAGTCTCCAAACGTTCCCGCTAAGAGCCTATAGATATAGCTGACGCGCATTCAATTTCTTAATGATCTCATCTCTCACCTGTCTTGTACGATGGACCAAGGACATATAGATATTATAGATCCATTACCGACTAGGATGATCAGGCACCGAAGCCAGGTCGCTCGGCACTCTCGAGCCCAGTGACTCGACAATTTCTGTCCAGACCTGTCGCTGCATGAGTTTCCCTTTATCACTCGTGACTAAGTCTCCTGCTCTGCAAATGATTGTTAGACAATCCCAGAGGGCAGAAACCGCTATCGTGCATTCTGAGACCTGAAAGGACACGCAGTCGTCGAGAACTTACCGAGTCAAGGCTGTTGTCTTGTACCACCTGTCATGTCTCTCTGAGGGGAGTGCCGCAGCTCGGACGTACAACCAGCCTCCCTGCTCTGTCGGCTTGTTGAACAAGAGGTCGGAAATCCGCAGCGACCATGTTTGAGAAAAGCTCTTGCCAAGGAGATCCCTTGTCAGATCTGACTTACACGCCCCGGGACACCCGTTGACCCTTCACACGTCCACCCTTCGCCTCTTAGCTGTCCAATTGCTGGAGATAACCTTTCTCTCCTTAGCCCTATATCGCTTGTTCCAACACCAATGGGTGGCATGTTCGCAGTTCTTGCAGTTTTCCTCCACCTCAACATACCCCATCAAACACTCGACCCGGACCGTATCCTTGTGGTCAGAAAGTAGTATCTCGTAGGGGCCGAATTCAAATTCCTTCGGTACGTGCGGGTGGACGGGGTGATACGCCCATAGCAATCCTAGTCGACCGTTGGGATAGATCCTCTCGACCTTTGCTATCTCTGGCGGATGTACAGCGTCCTCTCCGTCATCTTCGCATCTCACGAAGACGTAGTCGCCGACACAAGTCTCCTTCCCACCAACTGAATTCGTTAGTGAGGGGCTAGAGGGAGTGGCAGTGGAGGTAGCGCTTACGAGTTGGAGGAGTATCGCCAGTGTGACTGCTATGGTTCTCCCTTGAACTGCTTGCTTGCGACGATGGCGTTAAAGCCGGCGGGCCGGTACCGCCCAAGTATGCGATCGATCGCTCAGCCTCGCTAAAGCGTTTCCGAGGGCGCAGACTTCGCTGTTGAGAGGGGCCAACGTCAGGCAGTGTAGCGTTGCCGCTGAACGAAGCGGACTGATTCTGCAACTCTTCCAGAAGAGGGCTCACAAGATCTGTATCGTTGTTGCGGTCTCTTCTTGTAGCAATGCCGTGGGCGATATCTGCCGAAAATTCAAACGTTAGAAATATTTCCCAAGGGTGATTAGACATGAAACGTTGAACTTACCTTGACTACCTGTCCAGACAGATGACTGTCCCCTTCCAATGTTGCCATTCCCCAGAGAATCCTTCACAGATAGTGGAGAATGGTGTAATGCTGAGGAACCTCGAAAAGAAGTGGAGGGCGCTTGTCCCGAATCAAGCTCGTTATCCGGGCCTTCACAGTGGTCGTCGCGTTCAGGGTAGAGTTCCTCGCTGTGCAGTTCGGTGGAACTTCGTGCGCTGGAGTCGATGAGACCCCTGTTGTGCACTGCTTCCGCAGCAACCTCTAGAAGGAAACTACTCCGAGGTGGGGTGACTTGGCGACCATACTGTCTGTGGCGGCTACAGGCGGCATCGTTTCTCGTGGTACTAGGTTCGCCAGCCTTGCTTGGAGACAACATAGTAGTGTCGACAGAGGTGATGGAGCGGCCCGAGCGTGACTGGCTAAGACATGAAGAGGATGGTCTTTGCTGCCGGCCCCGACTGGCCTGTCTGGTCTTGTCCCTGCGGAAGAACCTATCATACTCGGCGAAAATGTCGTAGATGTTGCCAGCAGAAGCCGGTGGCACTTGCTCCGAGGTGTTGTAATCGGATGCTTTTGTCGCAGGCTTGCTGACTGGGAAAGGCCGCTTGGGCCTTTGGTGCGCCACAGGTCGCGGCTGCGCCCGCTTGATCATGCTGATCCTCCCTTCATGGGCGCCCTTACGGTTGACGTTGGTGGGGACGCCATCAGCGGGTGCTGCATCAATGTGCTGACCACCCACAGTGATCTCGCCAGGAAGGTCGCAGGAAGAAGAGGGCGTGCCGAGTGGACTACCCAGAAGGGTGCGGCCAAGACTTTCGTAGTCTGAACCAGGTGTAGTAGCGTGCGAGCCATCGTCGTCATCGAGTTCGGTCAGTTTCCCTGCCGTATCTTTGTTAGCAATTCCAGTATTTCAAGTAGGAATGAAAATTTCCCAGGGATGGGAGACCCACCTGGATTGTCGCCAGGTTTTAGAGTGGCAATCTTGGCCCCAGCATCAGCCATACCGAGACCACCGTCTAGGCCACTCCCGTCAAGCAGCCGTTCAGTTGTTATACATCGCGTCAGGCTTAGGGGGCCCCTTTCCATAGATCTTTCACGTCTCCACTCACGGAGGAGATCTGAAAGCAGTGGAAGGTCGTCATCGTCGCCGTTGTCGTCGTCGCTGTTGTGACGGTCATGGCGGTCGTCCTCGGCGCCATGCTTGACACGATCGGCTTTCAGGGCTTTGAGCTTGGAATGTCCTATGGTTGGGTCAGATACCAATTCTTCAGCTCCAATAGCGTGAGCACATACCTTGAACACTATCAGAGCCATCTCTGGCAGGCTGTTGTTCCAAGATAGGGCCTCCCTCGTCGGAACCGGTAAGATCCACGACCTCCACGACTTCCACACGCTCCAACACATCATCCCACTTAGTATGTTGCGAGGCGCGCCCGGTAGGCACGAAGGCAAAGGGATCGCGGAAACGAGTCGCTTCGTTGCTGAAGGCGGTCCTAGTTCGAGCTGGTTGATAGAAGCAAATAGAGTCCATTGTAGGGTTGACGTTCCGGGTCAAAGGCGCAAATGACTCGAGAGAGGCTTTGAAAATGATGACGGCACGAAGCACGGAAGATTTGGATTTATAAGTGGGAGGGTGCGGCTTTATCTATGCGGATGCAGGCCTCGCAATCTCTCCAGCATTGCCTGAATCCTCAGCTGCTCAGCCCCGCATCCTTGCCCGCCAATGGTCCAGGCTCACCGCACTTGCCGTCAGGTGCAACGGTTGCAATGGCTGCCTAAAGCACATGGATCCCAGCAGAACGCTAGTGAGAGGCCGTTGGATCCGTCACCTTTCACGTAACAGATACTCCTGTTCACGGATGAAGTGAAGGCTGATTCCACCGATCTGATGTATGTTAGTGCATCCTGCATGGACTGCGGTCGGAGTGTCTGCCATGACGGACCTCCGGCACAGCGCAGCCAAGGCAGAAACGGCCTTGATGGTGACGAGGCATTTCAAAAGTTGGATATACCGTGGTGACCAGGATCTTTCGAGTACACGATGTTCCTGCCCATGCGTGGAACCAGCTGACCCAACCAATCTGATACATGTTAGTGCATCCTGCATGGACTGCGGTCAGCGTACTTGCCGCCATGGCTCTCCGGCACAGCGCAGCCAAGGCAGAAACGGCCTCGACGGCGACGAGGCATTTTCCTGACTGGATAGGTCCGTAGTGCAATGGCACCGGCGCACACAATCATCCCAACATATGACGCAGTGCGTGCAGCTAAGGCAGAAACGGCCTCAACAGCGATGAGCCAATTTCCTGATTGGATACGGCCATCATGCGACCGCACCAGCGCACACGTCATCCCAACACATAGCGCAGTGCGCGGAGCCAAGGCAGGAATGGCCTCCACGGCGACGAGGCATTTTTCCTGATTGGATACGTCCGTGGTGCGATCGCACCGGCGCACACGTCATCCCAACACAAGGCACAGTGGCCCACGTCTCGCTGCAGCGCTAGTGCCGTGCAGTCACGCCACAGCAACCCTGCAATATCCTGGCTGACAGCTGGAGTGCGGCACTGAAACACACAGCCCCATTCAGTCACTCCCTGCCCTTCGTTCCAGGCCCTGCAACATAGCCATCAACCCATCACGTCATGGAACTCAAGCCGAGCTGGGAAAGGAGAGCGAAGATTGAGGAACCAATTCGGTGAAGGGCAGAAGGAAATAGAGGAGTGCGTGCCAGATCAAAGAGCCAATTCCTAAGGTAGGGAGCTGCCTTGAACCAAATACAGAGAGCAAGTGCAGAACATGACGTACCAGACAGGCTAGCAACAGATATGGTGGCGCCACTAGCATCATCAAGAGCATCATCAAGTCTCGGGCTCCCCGACGGGGTGAGCGGAGTTATTGAGTCCAGCTCGCAGGGTGGGCGATCGGCGATGAAGAGCAGGAAGGAGGGGGCGAAAGCGCTGAAGGGAGCGAGGGAGCCTCGGAAGCGAGGTCGCCTGACAGGCAAAAGCATGAACGGGAGTGTAGTGAAGGAAGGAAAGAGGAGCAGATCGAGGAGGAGGGGATGTGGGGGTTCTTATAGAGAAGTCAAAAGCGGCGGGTTATGTAAGCAAGGAGCCATACCCGAAAGGGATAGAGCCCAAACCGGAGGGGGAATTCCCATCAACGACATTACAGAACACAAAAATCCCAATCTGGGCGCCTTCGTCCCTTACCTAATTGTTCAGACTGTAATGACAACTGCACATAAGAGACATGGCTTCCCCAACACTTCTTCGACCCTTGATTCTTGGCGTGGCAGCCCACTTTTAACTGGAAATTTTGCAAGCCCTCCTTGACTCCACAACGTTAACGGCAACCACACGCTCACCCTTATCAGGTCCCCCAAGATACGACGTGCTCTGGCTGAGCATGTGGGTTTCAGGGATGTCCTGGATGATCTCAAATACAAGGTCAGGAGGTTGTCGCGCATTGAGTAACAGGAGTGCAGGCGGGGAGGTTTATGTGCTATGGGGAAGCAAGATCAGTTGAGGGTATGGTCTGCATGTTGCAGATGCCATTGGTGTTAAGCTTCTTGATGGGCAACTTCTATGTATAAGTATATGGTGTTCGGATCTCAACGGAAAGGATGTTGGAATATCATGAATGCTCTGGATAATGGGACCGTAGACACCATACTATCAGTTGGGAATGGAGCCAGAGCCACATATCTTACAAAATGACATAATTCATCAACAATTAAAACCACAGCTCCGGATCGAAGCTCCTGTCAGTAAAGGGAAGAAGAGCTTTGACCTACACTGTACACTTGCAGCTGTGATGACTTTTGCCTTTCACATCACAAAGACTTGTCAGGTTATTCTTTGATGGTAGTTCTCGGTCTCATGATCGGGCAATTACAATCCAGGAGCTAAGAATGCTGGATAAGCTTACAACATTGACCACCATCAAGCAAGTGTGGGTCATGTGGGTTAGTCCAAGAAACACTAGTGTAGTTGATCAGTCGTTTCTCCACAGCTATGTTTGAAATGAAGCTACGTGGAGTCTTTTGAAAAGTGTGGACTCACTAGACTGTTCTTTGTTCGAGACAGCTGTTCTCTGTCTGAAAGGAAAGGGCCTACCGTACTTGCCATTTACATACATATAAGCAGATGGAATCTTTGAAATGGGGTTTGTTGCTGCAGTGAAATTGAACGCCTTGAAAATTGTGGACTTTAGAAATTACATTGTACTCTAATGCACATGTATGTATCATTCGATCATCAGACATCAGATTGAGATCAGTAACTGATGATACTCAGATGGCAACAGAGATCACTCTCAGTCGAAAGCAGCGCTCTCAAATTGGCTTCAAGGAATTGAAAGTGAAAACGCTCACCTCAGGCAACTTGAACGCCAGGCACGAATGATTAGCCAGCAATATCGGCTAGCAAAGGAAGACCTGCAAACAACTCTCGCCAAGAAGGATGCACAACTCTCTCATGTTCGGAAGGCACTCTCCCACACAACAATCGTAAATATGACCACAACGACCTGTCTCCACGATGCAGACGCTGCCAGATTGAAAAGTGAAGAGAACCTCCGAAGAGAGGAGTACCGCCGTGAAGCATGCCAGGTCGCCCTTCAAACTGAGCAAGCATATCTGAAACAAGAACGTCTTAACCATCAGGCATGGCTGTCTTGCCAGAAAAGGGAGAGCGAGAGTGTCCAGCAAAGGTTGCAACAGAAGGAAGAACGCATTAAGGACCTCGAAGACCTTCTGGAGAGACGTGGAAATGCAGAAGGCACCGAGAGAATGAATACTTCAAGATGAGTATGGGTAACGGATTGGCGATAAATCAAGTAGGGTAAAGGAATAATATACCCTTGAAACCTGTAGAATCTTGTCGCTTGCGGGTGGATTCATGTAGTCTCTACCTACAGTGTGATCTTGATTGATTGATTGATTCTTACTCCGTTCCAGCCAATTAGGCCATGCGGGTGTGACTAATCATGCGTTATGCGCATTTATGTACGGGTTATGCAGGTTATGCAGAGCA
>JAABVA010003200.1_pt1 | contig 15756 bp, 13 predicted proteins | sample 5560331 | NCBI WGS metagenome assembly JAABVA01 (sample SAMN12812661, study PRJNA571458) | rock metagenome | isolation source: Antarctica rocks | place: Antarctica: Victoria Land, Mt New Zealand sud | collected 2016-01-07 | reverse complement strand
CCCAGAAGTGGGGTGGGGTCCAGTAGAAGATAATCGCGAATAGCCAGAGCGCAGGCATCGAGAGCGAATTTGTCACGGCTGCCCAGCCAACTAATACTGGTACCGCACCGGCTGCGCCACCGATCACTATATTCTGTGCCGTTGTACGTTTCAAGCCAAGTGTGTACACGAATACGTAGAACAGAATAGCTGAGAATGCGAGGACCGCGCTTAGCAGGTTCACCAGGAAATACAATACTGCAAATGAGCCGAGGCCCAGCACAATGCCAAAAATCAACGCATGTGTTGGCTGCACCTTGCCAGAAGGTAGTGAGCGACGCTGGGTACGTCCCATAATCTGGTCGATATCGCGGTCGATATAGCAGTTAATGCAGTTCGCGCTGCCTGCCGCCATTGCACCACCGAGCAGAGTTGCCAGTAGTAGACCAAGCGCAGGAAAGGCTCCCTTTGCAATGGTCATTGCCGCCGCCGTAGTCCCCAAGAGTAATACAGTGACGTGTGGTTTGATAAGGTTAACATAACTTGATATCGTCTGTCGGATTGGTCCGACCTCTTTTTGTTTTTTTGCTACTACTATCGTCTCACTTGCACCCTCGGTGCCGTGCATAACCTTCATATTAGCCCCTTTGGTAAATATTTCGACGCTTCCTATTGTCGTCGCCCCACCTGATGCCATCCTTGCAGGGTTACAGAACCGCCTTACAATTCCCTAAACAAAAAATGTATATGGTCGTGCAACGCATGTGTGTCGTCGGAGGGCATGCCCTCCGACGACACACATGCGTTGCACGACCAATTTTATGATACCGGATGTAACTCCATCTGTTTGTTATCCACAGCTTGCCTCTGTTTGTTTCTACGCCAGGGCCAACCAACCTGTACACAGAGGTAGCAGAGGACGGAGAAGAAAAGTGAGATGAGTGTGACGTGGAGCAGCGAGGCGATCATCTGACCTGTGGTGAGTATTGTTGCCATGCCGCTTACCGCTTGTAAAGAAATCAAGATGAACGCCCACCACGCGCCACGAACGAGATCGCGACGATTCCGGTAGTTGCGAACAATCACGATCAATGCAATAAGTACCAGCAACCAGAGCGACGAAGCGAAGTAGCGGTGCAACATTTGAATACCCGCTAATGTTGTGAGGTTGGGAAAATACGTAGAACCACAACCAGGAATTTGATAGCCACAACCCAGCATCGCACCTGCATGTTCGACCAGCGCACCCGTATAAACGACGACATAGGTAAAGGCTGCTAAGCCCCACAGCGGATATTGTAGTCGCACAACGGTCGTATCTGTTTTTACATCAGGATGTTGCGCTGCTTCGTGTAGTTGGAAGAGGCGAGCCGTCAGTAAGACAACACTGGCAAGAGCAATGAGAGAGAGTCCGAAGTGGACGGAGAGCAGCCACGTCTTGACGTATGTGCCCTCATATATAACAGTCAGGGCACCCAACGCTCCCTGTAATACGACGAAAAAGAGGCTCATTGCACCGAAAAGCTTGACACGAAAGTCGCGCCGATATAAGAGCCATGTGCCAACGGTCAAAACGATAACCAACACGCCATCGACGCTCGACATAATACGGTGACTGTATTCAATGATGCCTGCAACGGTGATGGTGCCAGGAATGATTTGACCATGACAGAACGGCCAGGAGTTGCCACAACCCTGCCCTGAACCTGTATTCGTTACAAGTGATCCCATCAAAAGAATGATATATGAGCTGATCGTGGTGATGATGCCAAGTATCCTCATAAGACGACGAATATTCACGGCTTTGTTCCCTTGCTTCTCGCTAAGCTTCTCAAATATATCGGTTGGTACCCACAAAAATCATATCTGTGTGGATGATAGCGAAAGTTGAGCAAGATGTCAAAGCCTTGTAACCCTTTTCTTCTCCTGTTATAGTATTATCTGAGGAAGATAGCGGAAAGGTAAGCACGTATCATGAACAATGGAAACCTAGGGCTGAATTTCTGGCTGACCGCTTGGAACTGGCAACCGTCGATTATTCTCGGCACAATTGCAATTATTGGTTTATATCTCTATGCTGTAGGGCCGCTACGTGTAAAATATCGTCTTGCCGACGAGGTAAAGGGCACTCAGGTCTTCTCGTTTCTGCTTGGTGTCAACATTATCTTTTGGACGCTCTTCACGCCCCTGGACAAACTCGCCGACGACTATCTGTTCAGTGCCCATATGGTGCTGCACCTGCTGCTATCCTTCGCAGGTGCGCCACTGATGGTGCTTGGCATTCCAGCATGGCTGATTACGCCGCTCTTACGCAACCGAGTTATACTACGCATTGGTCAATTCGTCACCATGCCCGTTCTCACTGGAGTCTTGTTCAATGCCAATCTCTGGTTCTGGCACGCGCCACCCATTTATAACGCCATGATCGTCAACTTGCCGTTGCACATTGTCTCGCATCTGCTGTTTATCATAACTGGCGTACTATTCTGGTGGCCTATCCTTAGCCCTATGAAGGAAGGTTTACCACCACTTTCGATTGGCAAAAAGATGGCCTATCTGTTCTTTAGCGATATGCCAATGGTGCTATTGGGAGCAGGTCTCACCTTTGTACCACCGCTCTACGCCCGGTACATCTACGCGCCGCATATCTGGGGGCTTACAGCCGCGACGGATCAACAGCTAGCTGGCCTACTGATGTGGATTCCTGGTAGTATCTTCTTTATTGTCGTCGTGAGCATTCTCTTCCTGCAATGGATGCAAGACCAGGACGCCAAACAGCGTGCCGACGACGCCATACTCTACGGTGATGACGACGAAGAGATCGAGATCGAGCGCGAAACAGGCCATGCTCAGGCTTTGTAATATGGGGTTGATGTGTTGAATCGTCGTAGGGACCGATGTATCGCGTCCGAGCGTGATTCATCACGCGAGATTCGTTGTCAACAAGGATTTCATGCGATAAATCGCGCCTCGGACGCGATAAATCTGGTCCCTACGAAATTGGGTATGTTACAATATGCTCGACGATAATACGCTGAAAGGAGCAGCAGAGCCATGTATCTCAATGATCTGTTACATGAGAAACGCGAAGACATTCTACGGCTGGCGAAAGAATACGGTGCGTACAACGTGCGCGTCTTTGGCTCGGTTGCACGCGGTGAAGCCGACGAAAAGAGCGATATCGACTTTCTGGTAGACATGGAGAAAGGGCGCAGCCTTATGGATATGGGTGGGTTACTTATGGACCTTCAAGAAATGCTCAATTGTAAGGTAGACGTTGCAACCGAAAAAATGCTACGAGAGCGCATCAGGGAACGTATTTTGAAAGATGCTGTACCACTATGAGAAGTATATTCCCTCAACGCTAGCTTTGAGGTATTCTTGCATCTGAGTGAGAATAGGAGTGTGTAAACTATGTATCTCAACAATCTACTACATGAGAGACGCGAAGACATCCTACGGTTGGCGAGAGAACATGGCGCATCTAATGTACGTATCTTTGGCTCTATTGCGCGTGGCGAAGCCGATAGTGAAAGTGATATCGACCTACTGGTAGCATTAGAGAATGGGCGTAGTTTATTAGATTTAGTAGGGTTGTGGCTGGATTTGGAAGAGTTGCTACAACGTAAGGTCGATGTTGTATCGGAAGGAGGACTAAAGGGAAGTTTTGGGAAGCGTGTCTTGGAAGATGCTGTTGCTCTATGAGAGATGTTACTAAAAGGTTGCTTGATATTCATAAAGCCATTGCTCATATCGAGAGTGATACTGATAAAGGGCGACAAGCTTTTGATGAAGATGAAAAGATACAGGTATGGGTGATCTATCATCTTATGGTTATTGGTGAAGCTGTACGTGGCTTACCCCAACAATTTAAAGATGGTTATTCTCACGTTCCTTGGAGAGAAATTAGCGGTATGAGAGATATTCTCATACATAAATATTTCGCTACAGATAACAACATTGTATGGTTGGTGGTCGAAAGGGACATACCAGTGCTAAAGGCAGTTGTTGATGCTAATTTGAATGAGGAAGATATTGATAGTAATTAAGCTCAAGACACTTCTCTACATTCAGGTCACTGTAAGGTCATATCAAGAATTTGCAAGTTTTTTTTCAGGCTCTCTTGCTACATTATCTAGCAATATGGAAAATTATCGCATCTTGTAATGCTATTGATTGCAGATTGCATAATCAACCTACATAACTAAAGCTATTTTCTTTGTTCATCGTCAAAATAACGTACTTACTGTACTCGTTAGGAGATCGGATGTGAGGAATTCTTTATTTCGCAACCCAAAACCCTGGCTCATGCTATTCACAGGCGTTTTGTTTGCGTCCTTCTTAGTTGGCTGTGGGGAAGAGTCGCCCGCCGCATATGGTCCACACACAACATTGACTACTTCGGGACCTGTGGCGGATAGTGAACGATTTTTGTTCTACATTATTCTTATCATTGCTACGATTATCTTTGTAATCGTCGAAGGCGTGTTGATTTTCTCGATTATTCGTTTCCGTAGCAAGCCGGGCATGCCGAATCCACGTCAGAATCATGGTAATCTGCGTATCGAGGTTCTCTGGACGGTTATTCCCGCGCTCATCCTGTTCATCGTGCTGGGCGTGACCATTCAGGGATTGTTCCAGGTATCCTCTGTTCCCCCTGGCAAATCTATCACCGTTGAGGCGGTTGGGCACCAGTGGTGGTGGGAGTTCTACTACCCTGAATACAACATCACAACGGCTGATTCGTTGCACGCTCCTATCAACACCGTCGTCAACGTCAAACTTTACTCGAACAACGTCATTCACAGTTTCTGGATACCTGCACTGACTGGTAAGACCGATGATATCCCAGGTCACAACAATACAAAGTGGTTCGAGGCAAGCAAGACTGGCGTCTATTTCGGTGAGTGTGCCGAGTTCTGTGGGGCGCAACACGCACATATGGCCTTCAACGCGGTCATAGATACGCAAGACAATTTCAATACGTGGGTTACAACACAACAACAAGCGGCTGTCGTTCCTGCACCGGGAAGCCTTGAAGCGCAAGGTGCGAAAATCTTCGGCGGCGTATGTACTACCTGTCACGGTATCGTTGGTCATGGTGTTCCTGGTAGCGATACTAAGTATCTTAAAGGTTACGATGACCCAAGTGTCGCCTGTGATGATCCGAATAAAACATGTCTTGTCGGTCCAAACCTGACGCACTTCGCACAACGCAATCTTATCGCCGGTGGCATACTGATTCATAATCGCGATCAGTGTTTGAACCCCGACAATCTGACAAACTGTAACCTCGCGAAATGGCTTGCGAACCCGCAAGGCATCAAGCCAGGAAACGATATGAACGTAAATGTAACGCCTGATCAGATTAAAGCATTAGTCGCGTATCTGGAGTCGCTCAACTAAGTGCCCCGTCTCCACCCCAAATGTCTGGGGCGGACTAGACCTTGGAGGAATTGCCAATGGCAACCCAGACAATCATTGAGAGTCAATCGACAGGTGTTCGCCGAAGAAGTTTCAGCGAAACCTATGTTGGCGAGTGGATTACATCGACCGATCATAAACAACTCGGTATCATGTACCTCGTCACAGGCTTTTTCTTCTTCCTGGTGGGCGGCATGGAGGCTCTCCTGATCCGCACACAGTTGGCGGTACCAAATGGACACGTGTTAACTCCAGAGGAGTATAACCAGGTGTTTACCATGCACGGTACCACCATGATTTTCTTGTTCGTTATTCCGGTGCTGGCTGGCTTCGGTAACTATCTTGTGCCGCTGATGATTGGTGCTCGCGACATGGCCTTTCCGCGCTTGAATGCATTTGGCTATTGGGTGCTGTTCTTCGGTGGTATTTTCCTGCAATCAAGCTTCTTGTTTAACGCAGCCCCTAACGGTGGCTGGTTCATGTATGCACCACTGAGTGAGTTGCAGTCGGGTTGTGGTGGTGTACATGCTGTTGCCTGTACCCCTGGCATGAACTCCGACTTCTGGTTGCTTGGTACATTGCTACTTGGCATCTCGTCGATTGGAGGGTCGGTGAACATTGTTGTCACCGTCCTCAAGCTGCGTGCCCCTGGTATGAGCATTAACCGTATGCCGCTGTTCACCTGGATGAGCCTGGTGCAGGCATTCCTGCTAATCTTCGCACTACCAAGCTTGACAGCCGCTAGCGTTCTGCTGTTGCTTGACCGCCATGCTGGTACACACTTCTATGTCGCGCAGGCTGGTGGCGATCCATTGTTGTGGCAGCACCTGTTCTGGTCTTTCGGACACCCGGAGGTGTACATTCTTATCTTGCCCGTGTTCGGTATCATTTCTGAGGTACTACCAGTCTTCTCACGCAAGCCGATCTTTGGTTATACCTTTATCGCGTGGTCGGGAGTGGCTATCGGCTTCTTGAGTTTCACCGTGTGGGCGCACCACATGTTCGCGGTTGGTCTGCCACCTATCGCGCAAGCATTCTTTGCAACCAGCACAACCCTGATTGCTATCCCAACCGCAGTAAAAATCTTTAACTGGATTGGTACAATCTGGGGCGGTAAGCTGGTATTCAAGACTGCAATGTACTTCGCGCTTGGCTTTATCGCTATGTTTTTGATTGGGGGTCTGAACGGTGCCGCTCTCGCGGTTGTGCCTTTCGACTATCAGATGACTGACAGCTACTTCGTAGTCGCCCATCTGCACTACGTCCTCTTCGGTGGCACTGCTCTTGGTGTTTTTGCAGGTATCTACTACTGGTTCCCCAAGATAACAGGTAGATTCCTCAACGAGCGTTTGGGGCAGATACACTTCTGGCTGATACTGGTTGGGGTAAACTTAACCTTCTTCCCAATGCACATCCTGGGTCTGTTAGGTATGCCACGTCGCTACTACACCTATTCTGGTGATGTGGGCTGGAACGACTTGAACTTGCTTGCAACAATTGGTGCTTTCATCATCGCCGTGTCGATATTGGTGTTCCTGTATAACTTTGTTGTTAGCTTGAAGAGCGGCGAGAAGGCCGGTACCGATCCGTGGGATGCCTTTACTCTTGAATGGGATACTGCATCGCCACCTAAGAAGTACAACTTCCTGGAAATCCCTGTTGTGCGTAGTCGTCGTCCTTTCTACGACAAGAAGAATCCAGAGATTGCCGACTGGAAGACCGTCACACACTAATATATAAATATGTAGTGGCGGGGCAGGCCCCGCCATATACTAGTAAAGAAGGTCCAAGGTGTCCCAAGAGCAAAAAAATGTCATACCGCAGCAAGAGGTAGCAATAGGCGAGATAGGCGAGACAGACGAAAAGGAACGTGTGCAAGATAATGGCGAAGTAACTACAGATACTGAGTCAGATGCCAAAGAAACCGAAGTGTATGTAGATGTTTCCACCGCGTCTGGCAAGAAGCGCAAAAAGAGGAAGTTTCGCGAGAGACTTGTCTACGAATCCGAAATTAGCCCTCATCCTAGCGTCTGGCCTATCGCCCTTGCCTTCTCTGTGGCATTGTTGCTCTTCGGGTTAATCTATAATGTATACTTTTTAGTCGCTGGCGTTATTCTCGTCATCGTCTGTATCATGGGCTGGGTTTTGGAACGTCAAAAGGCTTGATATGTGGAGTCGCTAGCGACGCATATGTATCATCAAGATAGAGGAGTCTGTTATGAGTACCGCTCACGGCGAACAAGTAAGAATACTTGAGGAGCATGTTGGTGAGGTAGGTCGAGGTATCAACTGGTGGGGTATGATGTTCTTTATATCCTCGGAAGCGTTGATCTTCGCCAACCTCATCGCTGCGTACCTCTACCTGGAAATTCGCAGTGCGAGTTTGAAAAATTTCTGGGTGCTACCAAGCGGCGCGCATCTCGATTGGAGATACCCGCTTTTTAACACTATCATTCTGCTAGGAAGTAGTGTGCCAGTAATTTGGGCGCGTTCGAGTATTGTTAAGGGTAATAAGCGCAATCTTGTACTCGGTTTGTCCGCAACCATCATCATGGGTCTCGTTTTCCTGGGTGGGCAGGTGTATGAATACATTAGCCTCTTCGGAGAGAAGTTCACCATTGGTTATAGCACCTTTGGCTCGGCCTTCTTCACGTTGACAGGCTTTCACGGTCTGCACGTCTCTATCGGCGTGCTGTTCCTGCTCGTCTGTCTCATTCGTGCCATTCGTGGCGACTTCACCGACAAGAAACACTTTGCCGTAGAAGCTGGCGAAATGTACTGGCACTTCGTTGACCTTGTGTGGGTCGTTGTGTTCAGCACCGTTTACCTACTGCCTCTCCTGCGCGGTTAAGATAAATACTGTTGGTTGTAGTAGTTGGAAGCCTTTGATAAAGGTTTCCAACTATTACAACCAACTTTTTCTCTTACCCATTTCTCCTCCTTCAAGTCTCTTAAAACACATGACGTTACGATAGAAGTAGTCAGGAAGCATTTTCGTGTTATTTGTGATACAATTTTAAGAAGCGAGTAATATAGTCACAGAGGATGAGCTATACTATGGATGAAAACGAGAGAAGTACGGAGACGAGAGAGACGACACATGGCAGTGGCCCCGTAGTTGCGATTCGCCATGAAGGTTCGCATCGTCGGGGATGGCGGGTGACTACGCACTGCTCTATTTGCAATGGACGCATCTGGTTCCGTTCTTTGCGTGTCACTGAGCCGGAAGGGGTGCCGGAGCCGCGACTTACCTGGACGCTCTGTAAACCTTGTTATCGTGTGTTAATCAACGAGATGCGTGTTTCACCAGTACATTCACCTCTACGCTTGCGTGTTGCCGTCGGTATTGTTGCCTCCGAACGCTGGCCGCAAGCATACTCGACGCGGGTACGTACCTATCTTGCAGATCGCCGCTTGTTGGTCTTAATTGCATTTGGTTTCATTATCGCCATGCTCTTCCACCTTGCCCTCATCGTCGCCATTGCCTCTCTTCATTAGAAATCAATAACAGTACACAACAAGCCCTCCAACTGACCTAATTAGGTCAGTTGGAGGGCTTGTTGTGTACTGTTATTATGAAACCTTGACCTTTGCGTTAGAATATGAAGGAGCCAGATTCTTTATGCTCAGAGAAGAGACGGGAAAGGGCTATTTCAATGAACTCAGGCGATGGGGATGGCATGGAGCATACACCTACTTTAAACAATATTACAGCTTATAATAATGTGCCAGCGGGTTTCACCGAGGAATATCAGGTATTATCTGAAGTCGCAGCCAATATGAGTAGTGGCTTACTTCTGCTCAATCAGCGTGAACATATCAGTTATTCTAACGCAAGTGCTTTGCGATTGCTTACTATTACAAAAAGCGAGCTGGCAACGCCGGAGAACTTCGACGTGCGTAAACATCTGCTCGCGATTGCTTCTGAACCTGCTCTTGCTCGTGTTGAACTGAATCGTATATGGCAGCATCTTGATGAAGAGCATTCTATCGAACTCTCCGCTTTTGCCGCACTCTCGAACGCTGCCGTGCGTTGGTTGCGTATCCATAGTTTTCCTGTACGTAGTAACACGGGTGCTTTGCTCGGACATGGCTTATTGTTCGACGATGTGACCCTGGAACACTCTGCCCTTGAGGGACGTAGCGAGACACTTGCCCTTGCCGCACACGAACTGAAAACGCCCCTTGCAATCATTAAGGGTTGTGCGACAACGCTACTGGGAAGCTCCACACGCTGGGACCCGGCTATGCAGCACGAGATGTTGCAGATGATCGACACACAGTCGGATCGCCTCTACGATGTTCTCAATACGTTGCTGGATGTATGGCGGCTCGATGCAGGAACACAAAATCTTCACCTTGCACAGGTACATATACCGGAATTGGTACATCAACTTGTCGAACGCTGGCAAAAACGTATAACAGAGCGTCGCTTTCTCTTGAGTATCGCACAGGACGTACCCACTATTGTTTGTGACGCGCCACGCATTGAACAAACCCTCAATCATCTTTTGAATAATGCCGTTACCTATTCTCAAAAAAATTCAGCCATCACTCTTCGCATCGAGGTGAACGAGGTTGAGCTTCGTGTCAGCGTTACCGACGAGGGGATGGGTATTGCATCGGAACACCTTGACCACATTTTTGACCGCTTCTATCGCGTGCAAGACAATCAGCAGCGTTCGGATGGTAGTGGTCTTGGCCTTGCCGCAGCACGGGCTACTATAGAGGCGCATGGCGGTAAAATCTGGGCCGATTCGCCAGGAGTTGGACAGGGAACAACGTTTTACTTTACACTCCTGTTGGCACCTCCTATGGCTACGACAGCACAAACTCAAACAACAATACAAGGTAGTGCAGTAGCGCAAAGTAACGCAACGCCAACGCAGAAGCAACGCTCACTGACATTTAAGCAGGACAAACGCATACGTGTCTTGCTTGCTGAAAGCGATGCACGTATGACGCGCTATCTGCGTAACAATCTTGAGGAGCAGCAATATCGTGTACATACGGTGAGTCACGGTGTACAGTTCCTGCGCCAACTTGACCTTGAGGAGCCAGACGTTATTCTGCTGGCGACACGCTTAGCGGATATGAGTGGTATCGAACTCCTGCAACGGCTTCGTGAGTTCTCGCAACGTCCTGTTATCATGCTGTGTGATAACTGTGATGAGGATGAGCGGGTACAACTCTTCGACTTTGGTAGTGATGATCTGGTAATAAAGCCCTTTGGTATGAAAGAACTTCTGGCACGGGTACGTGCCCTCTTACGGCGTCAGCCTGCATTACCAGAGCAGGCACAGACACAAGCTATTTTTACTACTAGCGATCTCATGATCGACTATGCACAGCACATTGTCACTGTGCAAGGGCAGGTTGTGCAACTCAGTCGCACCGAGTACAAGTTGCTCAGTACATTAGCACAAAATGTCGGCATCGTCGTGACGCATGAACTGCTTCTGGAGAAGGTGTGGGGTCCCGAATACAACCGCGATATCGACTTCATCTGGGTCTATATCAGTCGTTTACGTCGTAAGATTGAGACCGATTCACGCCACCCTAAATACATCCTGACCATTCCCGATGTAGGCTACAAGCTCGCGAAATTATAAACAGGGTCCCTATGGATGATGTGAACAGGTGTAGGAACCGATGTATCGCGTCCTGGGGTGGGGTGAGGGAGGGGGAACGTGTGGGCGACGATTTGTTTTGGTGACGTGTACCCCGCTGCCCCACCCCCAGGACGCGATACATCGGTCCCTACAACGGTTTGGCGATCAACCGTAGCATAATCTGTTGAGACATGTGTGGCGCGATATTCAGACGGTCCGCCGGACGGTTCAGGCCATCTTCGGGAGTAACAATCGGCTCGAAACAGACAAAATTGTGATCGGGCTTCTCGGCAGGCTCCGACCAGACCTGCATGTTTTTTAGTTTATAGCCGCTTTCATCAGGCAGTTCCTCGATGGTCAATGTACCATGCTGTGGTATCTGAACCGTAACATGATGGGGGAAGGTATAGGGATTATCGGGTGGCTTCACATCCCACTGGAAGTCATGTACCGCAAAACCTTGAAGAGTATCGACGATCATGTTGGGCTTCTCTGCCTGTGCCATTGTGAAGTAGGGATGAAATCCTGGTGCAATCGGCATCGTTTCATCGCTCCGATTCTCCATTTGTAGCACGTAAAGTAGCTTGCCATCGTTCACAGTAATGGTCGCGGTAAAGGTAAATTCATAGGGATAGTCGTGGCGTGTGGCGTCGCTACTCATGAGCTGAATAACGATACTTGTTTCATCGTGCGTTACCAGAGTCCAGGGAAGATTACGCCCAAAGCCATGAATGGGGAGCGTGGTGCCTTTTTCCTTGAAAATACCATTCTTCAATCGCGAGAAATTCGGAATCATCAGGGGTAGACCCCAGCGTTTGACGTTTCCTGTCTCGGCTGGTCGATAGAGTACCTCCCATGAACCCACCTGAAATTGCGTCACGAGACTTAACTCAGGGATAACACCGATGGTCGTATTGCCACTGCTAATAACAAGTTCGCGCTCAGTTGGAAAATTCATAAACAGTGCCATATAGGTTTTCCTCCCAAATATGTGTAGGGATCGATGTATCGCGTCCTCCTCGGTGTTGGATACGCCAAGAGGACGCGATACATCGGTTCCCTACATATGCTATTAAATTGACCACACCTTTGCGTCGGCGAAACCGGCATCCGTGCCACTGCTTTTATCATTGATGACAACAACACCGATACTTCCGCTCGTGAGTGCGGCGTCCTGCACTGAATCGAGCATGGTTGTGTTCGCATACAATGTCATGGTATCGTTGTTTGCCGTAACCGCGATAACGTTGATGGCGGCAGAACTAGTGCCAGTTTTAATCGCGGAACTGGTGGTAGGCTTGATAAGATACTTACCAATATTACTACTACCATCAAAGACCACAAGGGCATACGTTCCGGTCTGGCATATCTCGAAGTAGTATTGCTTGTTGCTAGTGGCATCACCACGAAAGGCTGCGCCAGCACAATCGCCATTGAGAATTCTTAACGCTACACGATAAGAAAAATTATTGAAGTTTGTGTTTGTGGCAAAGCATGTAATAAACGTGTTTTGACTCGTTTCTTTTACCTCGTAGACGCCCTCAGCGAAACTACAATTGTTGTCTTCCTGCCACTTGTTACCGCCTGTATTGTCTTTTAACGCGTCTTGCAGCACAACATTGCCAGTCGCGTATGGACCATCGCCGCTTTGTGAGCTACTGTTCGCGGTCGCGGTCGCGTTTACTATCGCTGTTCCCGTAGCCTGCGTAATCGCCACACCAGTCGCGGTTGAGTGTGCTTTCGCTGTTTGTGCCGTTGCGGTTAAGTGCATGTTATCGGTGGCGACCTGATTGTTATGAACGACAAAGAAGGTAGCGACTGCACCGATAATGACGATGAGTGCAAGAGCCACGAGAATAATTGTGCGTAGACCGCCGCCTCTTCTGGGGAGTGTTGTCTGTGGCCCGTAAGGTGGAATGCCACCCCCTGGAGCCTGATACGTGCCTGGTACAGGTGTTGGATTGTACGGCATGCCACCTCCTGGAGCCTGATACGCTCCTGGTATAGGTGTTGGATTGTATGGCTGTCCAGCATTGTACGGTAGCGGCGGCGGTGTGTATGACGCCCCCTGTATTGGTTGATTGTATTGATTGAACGAAGGGCTGCCTTGAGGCGGAGGGGGAAAGCCAATTGGTTGCTGTCCAGGATATTGCTGATAGTTTGTGCCCTGTGGTATCGGTGGATAGTTTGGTGCTGAGGGATTACCACCATAAGCGGTACCTGGATATTGTGGTGGTGCTATCTGTGTTGGCGCAAAATTAGGATTGCTGCCCATACCCTGATTGCCATACATACCCGGCACTGGCGGTTGCGTATCGCGTGTTTCAAATGTGTAGGTGGTGTCACCAATACGCACCCTATCACCAGACTGGAGCGGGCGCGGCATATTTGGGCTTAGCTGTTGCTCATTGACAAATGTGCCATTTGTACTGCCGAGGTCAGTAATGCTATACTCCTGTCCCTGTGACCGAATCTCAGCATGGCGCGATGACGCCTTGTTGTCATTGACCACAACTTGATTATCTGGCGTGCGTCCAAGCATGGTGATGTTTGGGCCGAGTTGAGTTGCACCAAAAGGCCCGTTCAGTAAGGCTTCCATACAAATTGTTCTCCCTCTCTTTATAATAGCGTACACGGCGTAATGTGAGTGCTTTCAGGGCATCGCTACGTTGCTACGTTAAGAATAAAATATTTTACACACATTGTCTGTGAACTAGCTCCTTTTTTGTGAATGGACTAGCTCACAGACAATGTGTGGCTATGCCGCAACTCACCGCTCTGTTACAATGGATACTGTTGTTGATGATAGCCTGTCAATGAGAGATTTTGTTTATACTAGCAGTACAGAATGTAGGTGTCAAGGGAATGTAGGACGCGATACATCGGTCCCTACACATGGTAATAAATCATGTCCTAACACTTGTCTCGTATTGTTGCTGTTGCCATATGCGCCAGTAAGCTGCTTCATTCTCTAACAAATGCTGGTGCGTGCCACGCTCGATGATGTGGCCTTGCTGGAAGACAAGAATTTCGTCGGCCATGTCCATCGCTGTCAAGCGGTGCGTTATCATGAGTGTTGCTCGCCCCTGCCTTAGGGAGCGTATCGCCTGTAGGACACTCTGTTCTGCGAGAGCGTCCAGATTGACGGTTGGCTCATCAAGAACGACAAGAGGTGTATCTTTGAGAAAGGCGCGTGCAATGGCGACCCTTTGTCGTTCACCCCCACTGAGACGCAAGCCCTGTTCGCCGACCTCTGTATCGTAGCCATGTGGAAGCGTCTGCACAAAATCATGCAATTGTGCCTTCTTCGTCGCCTCGATCATCTCTTCCTCGCTTGCATCCGGTCGTGCAAGCAGCAAATTCGCGCGAATTGTCGTGTTGAAGAGGTGCGTGTCCTGTTCTACCACGCTCATCAGTGTATACAGGTCGTCCTGCCGATAGTCGCGTAGATCACGACCTCCTAACGTAATGTTTCCCTCAGAATACTCGAAGAAGCGTAGCAGCAGCCGAGCCAACGTGGATTTCCCTGAGCCACTTGCTCCGACCAGCATCAGACATTGATCTGGTTGCAGTGTGAAGTTGATATCCTGCAATACATACGGTTCATTGGCTTCATAGCGGAAATTCAGGTGTTCAACCTGAATCGTTGTATCCTGTGGTAGGAGTGCAGGTTGCATTGGCTCTGCAACTGTGGGGGGCGCATCGACAATCTCGAACAACCTGCTTGCTGCCTTCAAGTTGCCTCCGAGTTGCTGAAATGCTGTGGGTAGTGGTAACACAATCTCAAAGCTGGCAAGAGCCGAGAGAACAAGTAGTGCCAGAAAGAGACCGTTCAACTGCCCATTGTGAACGAATGGAATAGCAATAACAAGCATTACCCACGCCGTCATATTCATCAAGAAATTGATCAGAGCGTTTTGCGTACCGCCAATATACGCCATCGCCATCTGCATCCCATTGAGCTTCTTTGTCAAAGCCTGAATACGTGCCGCCTGTCGCTGTTCCTGCCCGAATGCCACGAGGTCCGCGATTCCTTGCACGCTATCGACAAGCTGTACCTGTAAATCTGAACGTGTCGTAACAATTCTTTGTCCCAATCGTCTGCTTGCTAGATAGGATAGCAAGGGTATCACAACGCTGGATAGCAAGAAGAGACCCAGATAGGCCAGCCCGAAGAGACCGCCGAATGCTCCCAGGAAGAGCCACATGAGTAGCGCAACCAGCGCGGCAACGATAGGTGGTGCAAGCACACGGATATAAAAATTTTGCAGGATGTCAATATCCGATACTGCACGGCGCAATATATCGCCACTGCGTAACTCCTGTTGTGACCCATTTTTGAGTGTCAGCAAACGTGCAGGCACCAGTGGAACCAGTGCCTTGTAGAACCAGACGCGCATATCCGCCAGCAAGCGGAAGGCGGCACGGTGCGATACTAAGCGTTCCAGATAGCGGAAGGCTCCGCGTGCGATACCGAAGAAGCGCACCCCCACAATCGCGATAGACAGCGCGGCCTCCGATGGATGGAGTGCCGCCTGTGAGATGAGATAGGCGGAGGTCGCGGCGAGACCGATACCACTTAATACTGTCGCCGTACCAATCAATGCCGAGAGTGCCATCCACTTGCGTACAGGCCATGCTAACGAAAGGAGGCGACTCAATGTGCTTTTCATAATACCACCGCTTTCCCCTCGTAGGCTTGTACAAGGTTTCGATACGCCGACGAGCTTTGTAGTAACTC
>JAABVA010003196.1_pt1 | contig 15792 bp, 6 predicted proteins | sample 5560331 | NCBI WGS metagenome assembly JAABVA01 (sample SAMN12812661, study PRJNA571458) | rock metagenome | isolation source: Antarctica rocks | place: Antarctica: Victoria Land, Mt New Zealand sud | collected 2016-01-07 | reverse complement strand
GCATTATCGAGGACTTTATTAACTTAGGCTGCATGAGGTGAGCAATCTCAGTGGGAAGTGCAAGGTACCTGGTACTTGTAACGTTACCCGGTATGTGTACCTTGTATGTATTTGGGTACCTTCCACTAGGACAATGATCACACCATGGTTCAGATATGTGTGGGCAAACAGGTGTTACAGCCATCATCCTGATAGGCTCATTGAACATGTAGATTCAGTGAACTACACCTTGAAGATGTACAGCTCAGTGTAAGCTCATGATGCTCATGAGTGAGCTGAGTGAGCTGGCTCACAGTGCTTACAGATAAGCAAGGTGAGCAGCTTAATATATATACAGATTATCTTTCTTAAGAAGATGAACATATTCAATGTAATCATTATTTAACATACTATTAGCTATCAGTTAACTTAACATGTCTGAAACTCTCTTATATCACAAGCTCTAATTCTTAATCTCTATATCAGAGAAATCTTTAATCAGAATGTAACACATTGAATATTCTTATGATATAAATATAATCTTCAGCACACAGAAAGCAGTCTTCATCAATATGATCAATCTTTAGAATCTTAAAGATCTACAAGAGATGAACAACATATTGAAGATATTGATGCTGAATGCATTTAGTAATGAATATAGAAAGTTGCAAAGCTTCTTGACAAAGCTTGATCTGTACATAAATTTCAATTAAAAGAAGTTCAACTTCAAAATGAACAAAGATCTATACACAGTAGTCTATCTTAAAGATGTAGCATTCAACTGAGTCAATTTTAAACTGCATGAATTTCTAGACAAGTCATCAAAGAAACAAGACATCAATAAAGAGTTAATCTTCAGTGATTTCAAGAAGTTTAAGAAAGAACTTTGAAAGACTTTTAAAGTGATTAATGAGAAAAGAGCAGTGAAATAATGACTTTACATATTAAAGATGAACAAGTCAGTAATTAAGTACTTGATGAAGTTTCAGCACATTGTGGCCTTAACTGACTGAGATAATGATGTCTTAATATTGTAATACTATTGAGAATTGAGTGAAGATATTAAAGATAAGATAGCTTAAAGAGACTGTCTTAAAGAACTTTAAGAGATAATAGATATCTTCATTAACATTGATAGTCAACAGTGAGAATGATGAATGAAGAAGATGAGATCTTTTATAGCTTCAAGAATGTGAGAATGACAGTTCATTATTAGAATGTAAGAAGACTCAATGAATCTCAACAATATTAAGAAGTGCAATCAGAAGTCACAAGCTAGATCAGTGAAGCATGAATGTTACAATAGATAATTCATTAAGTCTTACATTTAATGAGTAGAGACTTGTGAATGTTATAACTGTGATAAACTTAAATATTTTGCCAGAAATTGCAAGAAACCTCAACAACAGAGAAAAGAAGTTGCAACAGTGAACTCAGTGATAATGCATAATTAACTGAGCTGAACAGTCTGCTATGACAATAACTGCTTTGTGCACATGAACAGCAAAGACAGAGTTAGATGATGATTACAGAAGTTTAAGAAGAGATACAGTATCAATTATATTATGATGAGTAAATTAAAGAGATTAGCTATTCTAGAGAAAGTTGTCAGAAATAACTTAGATAAGATTGAGAAGACTGATATTTGCAGAACTCAGAAGATAGACACTGCAGAAGCTTAAGAATAAGAAGATCTTATCTAAATGTATCTGAATTTGAATACAGACTCAGAGAATGTTGACAACTAAGAAGTTAACATGAGATTTAAACAGAACTATGAGCATCTTAAGAATCAACATCTGAAATGATGTGAAAGTCTGTTAAAAGAACAGCAACAAACACTTTAAGAAGAAGTCATCACTAATAAACAACACAAAGCAGAAATGACAGTTATACAGCTAGAAGAGCTGATGACAACAATATAATTCACAATATAAGATTAAGAAATGTCAGAGCAATTAAGAAAAGATTATAAAATTAAGATATATCTATTCACAGATTATGTGATGTCTACAGAAGAATGATGAATGCACATAGAAGAATATATGTTATCTGAGTTTCTCAACAAAGTAAAAGCACTAAAGAATCTCATTCAACACAAATATGATCAGTACAAGATGTATCAACATTCAGAATGAATTGTCAGAAAAGAAACTGATGACTATACAAAACTGATCATAACTAATAAAGAACTGATATGATTTAAAGAACTATGAAGAAAGTTTACTGAATCACAAGACAAACTTTAAAGCACAGACAGAGCTTAAGAAACTTCAATAGAAGTAAAGAGTTTAGAGAAGTCAAAAAATCTCAAGCTTTTTCAGTAAGACTAGAGACAAAGAAGCTTTTAATGTCTTAATGAATTGATAATGATCAAAAGATATGAATTGACATTGAGATACTGCTGAAGAAACAACTTTAAGTGATGATAAATTCAGAAGTAATCAATAACTTTATCTTGTAAAAAGCAATTGAACAGCTAGAACTAACACTGCAGTGAGTGTCTAAGTTTACATAAGTGTATATGATTAACAGAGAATATGAATGAATTTATAAAGAAGTTTATATTAAAGTTATAATAAAGAATGATTCATAGAAGTTGAGACTAGATGTTCTCAAGTCAGTTAAGTATGATGCTATACTAAGGATGCCCTGATTACACAAAAAGAATTCATAAATTAACTGAATCAACAAAGAACTCTATGCAATAAAGAATGCATATGATGTCTTTAAACAATCAGAAAAGAGCTTATCAGAGCATAAGTCTTGAGATCATGAGATATTGCTATTAAAGAAAAGAAAATTAAAGTGAATGTCACTTTATTTTATGAGTAAGAATCAGCTGAAGAAAGTTCAGAACTATTTTGCTGAGAATTTAAAGAGAGAATTCATCAGACTATTAAAGTCATCAGCAGAATATTCAATTCTGTTTATATCAAAGAAGAATGACATTAAACAACTTTGTATCAACTATAGACAACTTAATGAGATAACTTATTAAGATAGTTATTCTCTATCACTGATAGAAGAATTGCAAGACAGACTAAAGAAAGTTAAGTAATTTATGAGTTTAGATCTGAAGAAAGTGTACTACTGTGTATGCATGAAGAAGAGCAAAGAATGAAAAATGACATTTTAAACAAGATATAGACACTATGAATACATCATTATGTCATTTAGGCTCAAAAATGCCTTAGTTATCTTTCAGAGACTCATCAACAACATATTGAGAGAATATCTCAATGGTTTTGTGATCACATATCTTGACAATATTCTGATCTATTTAGATGATCTTGAAATGCACCACAAACATGTGCACAAGATTCTAGCAAAGCTCAATGAACAAGTGATGTATGTGAAAAAGTTGAAAAGCAGATTCAAAATTAAGAAAATACAGTTTTTAAAATATGTTATTTAATTTAATCAGATCAAGAAGAACCTCAAAAAGACAGAGGTAGTTCAGAACTGATTTACATTACAAAAGATCAAGAAAGTATAAGTCTTTCTAGAACTAACAAACTACTATTGAAAGTTCATATTTAACTATGCAAGAATTGTGAAATCTCTTATGCATTTGATATGCAAGAACAAGAAATGACATTGAGATAAGAAACAGAAGAATGCATTCTGCACATTAAAGAGAAGTCTTAGTGAAACTACACATCTGTAAATATTCAATTAAGCATGCAAAAAGATACTGAAAATCAACACATTGAATTTTGCAGTCAAAGCATGTCTATATTAGATCAAAGACAGACAGAAGAAGTCTATTACATATTGATTTAGAAAGTTGTCAGAATCTAAGAAAAGATATAAGATTTACAACAAGAAACTTCTTGCAATAGTGAAAGCACTGCAAGATTGAAGATCTTATCTTATAAATATAAGCAAGTCTATTCAGATCTTTACAGATCATAAGAATCTGAGAAACTTCACAATAATTAAGCAACTAAATCAGCAACAGATTTGCTAAGTAAAACAGTTAGCAGATTTTGAATTTCAGATTCATTACAAGAAGAGTAATGAGAATGATGATGCAGATGCTTTAAGTAGATGATCTGATCACAAAGAAGTAAAAATGATTTATGCTGAAATTCTGCATAAAGACAAGAAAAGAACACTCATAAAAGACTTGACAGCAACATTTAAGATGAAGAATGCTTTCTTGATGAATAATGAACTCATTAAAGTATGTCATGACAGCAGAGCTGACAGACATTTAGAAGTTAAATATACAGAAGATTTTGTATGAAGAAGACACAACATAGGCAATCTTTGCAATTGAATTACAGAATATATTGTCAGATGCAATTCATGTTGATGTAATAAGATTTAGAGAGATAAGCATTATGATAAAGTAACATAACTGAATGCATTGAATGCATTCTGAGAGTCTGTTATCATGAACTTTATCATTAAGCTATCAAAGTTCAAGAACTCAGCATGAAAAGTCAGATTCAACAGCATATTGATTATAGTGAATAGATTAACAAAGTACACAATGTTCATTTCATTCAGAGAGACTGTAACAGCATTAATATTGATGTACATTATACTGTGAGAATTAGTTAGCAATCACAGACTATTAAAGAAGTTTATCATCAATAAAGATAAGCTGTTCACAAGTAAGTTCTGAGAAATGCTTACAGCAGAACTCAGAATAAAACATAAGATGTTAATGACATATTATTTACAGATAAATGAACAGAGTAAATAAATGAATCAGACAGTCAAGATGTACTTGCAGCATTATGTCAATGCAAAACAGAACAATTGAGTACAACTGCTGCTGATAACACAGTTTACATACAACAATGTGTGAAACAAAATCACAGAAAAGACATCATTTAAAGTAAATTATAAATATTATCTGAAGATTTGAAGAGATCTATAAGCATACAGATCTCAGAGTCAGAAAATGATGTTGAACATTGTGAAGCTCAAGAAACTGCATACTGATCTTATGAAGAGAATTGAAGAGCAGAAGAAATGAACAATAGAGATAAAATTATATGAGATTGATGAGAGAGTATATCTATGAATGAACAACATACAAACAAAAAGAAAGAGCAAGAAACTTATGAACAAGAACATTGAGTCATTCATGATTAAGAGAAACATCAAGAAACTAAGTTATGAATTAAATTTATCTTAGAAAATGTGAGTACATTCAGTATTTCACACATCAATGCTTCAATAATGCAATCAGTTCATATCACTTCAAGTTACATCAATGTCTGTTGAACTCAAAATCAAATATGAAGTAGAGAACATTCTAAAGAAGAGAATGATTAGTGAAGAAGCTCATTATCTCATTAAATGAAAAGAATATGATGCTTTAGAAAGCACATGAAAACTTAAGAATAACTTATTCAATTGTATAAGAATGCTTCAGCAGTTCAAGAAGAGAAGACTGTAGAGATAAGATCATCTTAGAAATTTAAGAATAAAAAATTTGAAGAATCAGAGTTGTTCTTATCTCTGAAAACATCATCATTATCATCAGCAAGTTTGCAAGCAAGACAGAGCATCTTCTCAGTAACTTTATCTTTTATATATTTTAATGTCTTATAAAGACAAGCAACTCTAGCAAAAGTCTGTGTCAGTTCTTTCTCAGCAACAGACAGATTGAATTTAAGTTTATTGTGTATATGATTAAGAGATTCTCACAACACATTGATACATAAACAATTATAGTGAACACACTCAGCACACTTAGAATGATTCTTCATCTTTATGCAAAGAATTAAGAGATTGAAACAGTGAAGACAGACAGTCAACACTGAATCACTGTCTTTATTAATGAATTGATAAAGATGAAGATAATTGTATGTTTTAAATGACTTCATCATGAAAAGCTTGCAAATTACAAAGGCAGAAACTTTTATTTAAATAGATTCTAGAGAACTAGTGTCTGAGAAGAGAAAATGATGTTACAGTTATTGTTTTGATAAACTCATTAAATGTATAGATTCAGTAAACTATGTCTTAAAGATATACAGCTCAGTGTAAGCTCATGATGCTTATAAGTAAGCTGAGTGAGCTGATTCATGATGCTTATAAATGAGCAAGATGAGCAGTCTGATATATATACAGATTATCTTTCTTAAGAAGATGAACATGTTCAATGTAATTGTTATTTAACATACTATTAGCTATCAGTTAACTCAACATGTCTGAAACTCTCTTATATCACAAGCTCTAATCTCTAGTCTCTATACCAGAGGAATCTCTGGTCAGAATGTAACAACAGGTAACATAATCACTACCTAGTCAAGCTAGCCACTCAGTTGAGCCACCTCACTGTCACTTAATTAATTCATGTCAAAACACCTTGAATTATTGATATTACCTTCATTCTAAACTAATTACATAAAAACTGAATCATTCATTGACATTTTCTTTCAAATAAGCTTCACAAACTCAACTTTATTTCTTAATGCATGATATTTAACTGTTTTATTAATCAATTTCTTTATTCTATTCTCTGTCTTCTGTATCAAAGCTTTACTCTTATCAACAGTAAAAACTTAAGCATTTTTAACATTCTTTTATAATTATTTTTTTCACTGTTGCTTCTGCTTATTAAGCAGCTTTTAATTAATTTACTATAAAACTGTTCTATTTGTTATAGCTGTTAGAGCTGTGTCTTTTAAATTTAAAATATGTATATATAATGATAATATTATATCTATTAAAATCTTGTTCACAAACTAATTAATTTAAATTGCTGTATTAAATGTATATCATAATATCATTATACACTCATACTGAACCATAGTCAAACTTCTTACACAATGATTAATAAGCAAAGTACTATATAGACAGTCTTTACATATAAATTTTTTAAGTTTCTTAATTATTAATCTTTATCAATACAAGACTTTAACATCAGAACTTCATTAAATAGCTATCATAATGTAGTGTTTTATATTGTTACATATCTTATTCATCAGTCTCTTATAGATAAGAAACTCATAAATTCACAATTTTAACAACTTTATCTTTTTAAAGAATGACAATTCATTATATTACAATATGCAGATTAGAAGTCAGCAAAATAGAATAGAGTTATTCTTTAATTATATTGAGATTTAAGTAATTTTTAAAGAATAAAAATTTGCAGAGATTCAGGCTGCTATTTAGATTATAAAGAAAAAGAATTAATGTTTAAATGAATAGATTTATTTAACTAAAATTAGATAGATCAATGATGAGAAAAGATAATGATTTACAGAAATTAATTATAGATCATAAGTATTTAATATGTATAATAAAGTTAATGAACTTCTGAGAGATAAAGATTCTCAAATCTTATTTAAAAAGAAACTACATATTAAATCTTTTTATATTTTCATTAACTCTTCAAATTCAACAAAGTAATATGCATTCAAAGTTATGTATGCACTTTCAGCAAAACAAACACAATGACTGAAGAACTTACTTATATATAATGAAAAGTTCATTTATAAATATATTAAATTTATATACAGTGCTGTGATAACATTCTGCTTAATCTTTAAAAACTTCTTCAATAATTACAATAAAATTCTCTTTATTATGCAGTTCTTAGCAGAAGAATCTTAAGATGCATAATTTTGTTACATTAATGAAAGCAAACTTCTAAATAACAAATTATAAATATTCTTTTCAGAGTTTCTGCTTAATCTCATTAAGAACTCAGTGAATCATGAATTTAATACAATACAGAAATACTTAGAAGTTATGCAGAAATCTACTTAATCAATTTAAACTTTTATAACATATCTTAATATACTGAAAGATCAGCTCTCAAGTTATACAGAGAAACAGAGAATAAGTTATTTTTTTATAAAATTTTAATTAAAGATTTAAATAATTTTAATTAACTATTAAGATCTCTTAAAGACAAGAAAAAGCCTGATAGCTCTGATCATTAAATTAAAAATTAATTAGTAATTTGCAGATAATTATACAGTTTAAAGTTACACTGTCAAGAAAATCTATGAGCATTACTTATATTCTTTTACTTAGACAGCAAAGTCACAGCAGAACAATTGTCTTAACTTTAAGACTATAAAATTAAGTTATTATGATAATGTAGATAAACTTTATTTTGAAATTGATGTTAAGAAGAATGATTACTATAACTGTGAAAGATCAGATCATTTCATAAAGAACTACAGAAGTTTCTTAAAAAATTTTAATTACATTAAGATTAATATAATTAGACTGAGTGTGCAGGTTGCCTATAGGTTAAGCAGGTCAGAGTTGAGTTTAAATATTAAATTGAGTTAAGTTAACTTTTATTTAGCTGAGTTAAGTGTGAGTTAACTCAACCTGACTTATATAGAGTCATGAGTTTTTTGTGAGTTATATATAGTCTTAGTAAGCATGTGTATGTGCTTAGTAAGCACATACACATGCTTACTAATGTGTGTTTCTAACATGCACCTTTGCAAAAAGTCATGATTTTCATAACTTATTTAGTAATATATCTTGTGACTGTGTAATTTATCCCTATATGACTAGTTAAGATGTAATTTATTATAACTAATATATCAATAAGCTTTCACATTTTTGAGCTTTAGCCCTGACCTTACTCATAATGACTAGCTTAAAGTTCTTAAATTTAATCTATACAAATATAAGTAAAGTTAATTCATACATAAATTCAACCTGACCTGACCTGAACTCTAGTGCAAGTTTAGATCAAATGCACTTTTTTTTGACCTGACCTGACTTTATACTCAGTCTAAATGTAATTAAGACAAAAAAAGACAGAGTCTCATTAATTACATTTTAGTGACAAAAATTAGATTAAAAATCATAAAGAAATCTAACATTATGAAAAAAGATTAAGTTTAAATTAAATCTGATTAAATCTCTGTCAATGTACTGTTAAACACTGCAGCAGAGATTAATATAATGTCTTAATGATATGTTATTATTCATTAATTGACACAAATTGATGCAGAACTTTTAAGATCAGAGCTTTTAAGAAAACAATATGTTTATTGCTATAATATATAGTTAATGAAGCATAAACTCATTAACAGTTAAGAATAAGAGCAAACTGAAGAGCAATTATTTTATATTTTAAATAAAAATGAATTTAAACTTATCTTTGACCTCTTAAATCTGAAACAGCAAGACATTCATATTAATTGTGACTTATATATATAACATTATAAAATAAAATAAATGTCTCTGATTATTAATGAATCTAAAATATTTATCAACAACATTCAAAATTAACTTACTGTTTACACATTGTTGATGATGTCTGAGACAGACTCATCAACAACTACTATACATGTTGTTGACAATATATCAGTACTATCTTAACAATACAATAAATATGTAGATATGTTCTCTGAAGAGAATGTTAACAAGTTATTATCTCATTAAGATCATGATCATGTCATAAAGACAGAGAGACATAAATTATTTTATAATTTACTTTATAATTTGTTAAAAACAGAGCTATAAGTGTTTAAAGAATATTTAGACAACATTTTAACAAAGAAATGAATATAACATTCTGTTAACTCTGCAGAAGCATCAGTTCTGTTTGTCTTAAAAAATGAAGAGAACTTACATTTATATTTTAATTACAAAGATCTTAATAAAATTACTGTCAAGAATTGTCACTCTTTGCTGCTGATTAGCAAGACACTTAATTATTTAAGTGAAGTTAAGATATTCATCAAACTAAATCTTAAGAATGCTTATCACTGCATTAGAATCAAGAAAGACAATAAGTGAAAGACTGCATTTTATACATATTACAGTCATTTTAAGTACATAATCATGTCATTTAAATTAATTAATGTCTCAGCAACTTTTTAAGTCTATATTAACTAAGCATTAACTGAGCTAATTAATGTCTTTTATGTAATATATTTAAATGATATTCTAATCTATTTCAGTTCTTTAAAAGAACATTAAAGTCATGTAAAACAAATTCTGAAGTGACTTTAACAGTTTAAATTGTATGCAAATCTAAAGAAGTGTGCTTTTTATACTATATAAATAAAATTTCTTAAGTTTATTATCTTCACTATTGATATTTTAATGAATCAACAATGAGTTAAAATCATAAAGAAATGATTAATATTTAGAAGCTACTGTGAAATATAAATATTTCTAGAGTTTGCAAACTTTTATCATCACTTTATATAGAGATATTCTAAGATCACTGCTTCTTTAACTGATCTATTAAAAGACAGCAAGAACAGCAAGAAGATAGATGTCTTTAAGTGATTATAAATGACAATATAAGCATTTTGCAAACTTTACAATGTCTTTATATAAATATCTATTCTGACACACTTTAACTCAAAGCTAAGAGCTTAAATTGAAACTAATATCTTAATAGTTAAGCTTGTTAGATATATGACTCATGATAGCTATACTATTAGTGTAATGTCACCTTTTAACAGATTATGAGCTCAGATTAGTGCAGTGATGTAATTTCTTGTCTAAAACCTCAAAGAGATATACATCTAGGTTATCTTGCTGGTGATTTAAGTTCATGATGAGAAAGTAAGCTCAAAGATTATAAGTTTAAATTGCTGTCTATACATACTCTTTATATCTGTGAGCTGATTGTGAGTCAATTGTGAGTTAGAAAGAGTGTTAAATATATAACTCATGATAGCTATACTATTAGTGTAATGTCATCTTTTAACAAAGCTGATAAATATTTATTTACAGTTTTAAATGAATACTCAATGACATTTTGTTTTTTTTTGATTAAGAAAGTTAAACTTAATCAAAACACACTATGAAACTTATAATTAAGAATTGTTGACAATCATAAAGGCATTTAAACACTGATGACACTATCTTAAGAATAGTCATTATCTCATTGAGGTATTCATGAATCACAATAATTTATGAGAATTTATAAATGTAAAATCATTAAATAAAAGACAAGCACACTGAGTTATGAGACTAACTGCTTATGATTTTATAATTATACATCAATTAAAGAAAACAAATCTCATTAATGCACTGTTGAGATGTTCTGACTACAAAGTCAAGAAAAACATAAATAGATTGCTGTTAACATTGCAATGAAAGCTGATTACATTATTTTAAGAATTAAAATTAAGCATTATTACTTTAATTAGTCAGATCAACACTTAAAGTTTAGATCTGTAAATTATGCTGATCATTTTATTAAAAGAATATTGATTAAGCACTCAGACTGAAGATCATGACTGTTAAGAACAAATTAATAAAAGATTTAAAGAATCTTTATTTGAGAATGAATTAAAAAATGATGACTATATATTTAATTTATCTATACACAACATAGCAGAAGAGCTGCTTAACTTTGTTGCTGAAATTACTGATTGTAAACAGTTTATTTTATGTATATTAATTCAGAAAGTGACTGACAGTGAAATAATACATAATAAAAAATAATTATTCTTTTTTAAATTTATTCATTTCTTGCAGAACACTGATGTTCTAACAGTAAAGATGTAACAAGACTTAAAATTACAGAGTAACTGCAGTTATTAAGATATTGATGACAGTTTATGAATGTTTAATTTCATTGAATTACTTCATTACAAAAGTAAAATATATATATTATTTGATGAAGCTGTTAAGAATGAATTTATGAAGCTGTATTATGATGATGTTTTAGCAAAACATTATAAAATAAACAAAACAATTAATTTGCTGTTCAGAAAGTATTATTGAGTCAATATAATAAATAATGTTTAAGAATATGTTGCTTTATGTACTGTATGTTTAAGAGTTTAAGTATTAAGACATTATTTATATAATAAATTACAGTTATTGTCACTATCTATTTAATTATAAAAGAAAATAACAATGAACATAATCACTGACTTGCTGTCTAGCAGATAAGAAGCTAATGTTTATGACTTTATACTGATAATTATGAATTATCTTACAAAGATGACTTGATATATTTCTGTTATTAAAAAACTCACTGTGATCAAGTTAGCTGACATATATATTAAACAGATCATATATCACTATGAAGAACTCAGAAATATTGTCTTAGACTGAGAATCAATTTTTATCAATATATATTGATTTAAATTCTGTTGTCAACTTTAAATAAAGCAAAGACTAAGCACTGTCTTTTATTCATAAATTGATGATTAAATTAAAAGACAAAATCAAATTCTAAAATATTATTTACATTGTTATTGTTGTGAAAAACAAGATAATTAAGTATTCTTTCTGTTAATGACAGAGTTTGTATATGCAAATAGAAAATATACAACAATTAATTAAACACTGTTTAAGACATTAATGAGCTATCATTTAAGAATTGCTTAACACATTAAGAACAATGTTTATAAAGAAGAGATGTTAGCAGCAAAAGATTGAGCACAGTAAATGAAGAAAATTCATGTTACAATAATAAAGCAATAATAAGCTGCTGTAAAAGCATAAGTTAAGTATTTTGACAAAAATTATGTTTAAAAAAGCTACAACATTGATGATCTGATGCTATTGTTCATTAAGAACTTAAAGTAACACAGATTAAGTAAGAAACTGTTGTATAAATTCATTAAATCTTTTCAAATTATCAATCTTATTAACAAATAAACATATCAACTGACTCTGCCTGTTCACTACAGAATTTATAATGTATTTTATGTCTCATATTTAAAGTTTTATAAATGTCATTTAAACAATAATTCTTTGTCAGAACTGTCTCTTCTGAATCTCATAAATGATGAGAAAGAATACAAGATTGAAGAGATTTTAAATAAGAAATAAAGAAAAGAACAGTTACAATATGAAGTTAAGTAAATAAAGTATTTAATAGAATATAATGAGTGACTTTAAGTAAAGAATATAAAGAATGCAGAAGCATTATGATAAGAATACAATGCAAGAATAGAGAGAAAGTGCAAGCATAAATGAGATTTAAGAAATTAAAAACTTCTATTAAAAATATTCTACATAGTATCATCTAAAAGAAGCAAAGTCAAAACACAATTAACACATCAGCAAAATATTATTAAATCACTCTGTCATCTTTATATCTGCATCACTATCAGAAGCAGAAGACAAGAACAGCAACTACTTATTAATGTTATGATTGCTGTTGAAGTAATTAAGTTACAACATTGAGTCATAAAAGCTTTTTAAGATGTTGTCATTTAACTGAAAAGAAAGAAGCTCATATTTGAAGTAAAGTAAGCAACATAATGATAACAGTAAAGTGTAAGAGAATTAAGAAAATAAATTATAAAGCAAAAAATATTTAACATAAATATCTACACTGCAGTGACTGCTTACTGCTTTTAAACTATGAGTAATAACAGATTGTAAATCTCTGCAGATTTGTAATGATCATTATGATGTTTTACAACATAAGTAATGTAGACAGTAACATACTTAATAAATAATATCTGTATATGATTAAGATGACACTGAAGTCAAGACTGACAGACATTATTAACTGTTATGATGACAATATAATTAATAAATACATACAAGTTATTAATTCAACAGTTAAAGAATGCAAAGATCTATTATCATTAATACATTATAAGATGACAAGAAACTTTCTATTAAATTAAATTACACAGCTTTTAAAGCATCTTGCAATAATTGCAATTCTAATTCTCAACAATGTTGCACTGATTGATGTTGTTGCTGATATGCTTGAAACAGCAAAGATAACAGAGAGAATTTAACTTATTATTAATGTAATGATTACAATGTGACATCAAGATGATGTCAGTGTGAGTAAATAAGAAAGTAAAGAAATCATTAAGAATATAATGTTATAAAGCAGCAACATTTTTAGAGGCTGAGGTAAAAACAGAATTGAGATGCAATGTGTATGACAACATTATTGTAAAAGAAAGATGTTGTGTATAATACAGAGCAGAGAGATGTTCATTAATTATAATCTCAGACTCAGCACTTTTCTGAGTGACAAGTTTCTTGTAGATTGATTATATCTTAAAAATAATGTTTTATAATGTTAATGATGCAGCAACAATCACTGAGCAAGCATTTTCAATTAAATTCATCAACAATAGCTCATTTACAGCTTGAGAAAGTGAGAATAGAGTGCAAAAAGACAGCATTTTGTTGTTAAAAAGATTAAGTAAATATAACTGTATCTATATACAGCAGTAAAGTCTTTGCTGCTGTCTCTTCTGCACAACAATACTATTTAGAGTATGCATCTCATTGTTGTTGTGTAGATGTTTTATTAACAGATTTATCTTAAGACACTTATATTTCTTATATACAATATTTATCTTTATCTTATTCTGTTTCTACATTCTATTTCAACAAAGTAAGTGTGTCAACAATGTTATTTACAGTATCTATTGCATTCTTAACTAACTTAGCTCTTGTGAGCTTGATCTTCAGAATTAACTTTGATGAGTTTGTTAATTTATTAATATTTAAGATAATGTTGATGAACAGTATCTGATAATAAGAGTAATAAGAATTTAAAGATTTCTTATTGTATTTCTTCATACTTGTATGAGCACATCTCTTAGACTGCAACATTATTAGAACATATTGATGTCTTAAATGCTATATATATAAGAATCATTAACAATCTCACTGAATTCTTAATGAGAGATACAGCAAAGAAAACATCTCTTTTATCTTTCTTAATGATTATAATGTTGCTGTTGTTACACTGTCATTATTGTGTCATTTACAGAGTGTTACAAGAGAGAAATGTCATTCAAAGACACAAAGTTGCTATGACTTTGATATATTAAGATGTTGAAGATAGAATAAATGCAAGTTATATGTGAGAAAGAGTTTCTTATATATTGTGATTAAACAAAGAGATCACTGATCTAATTAATTCAAAAATAAAGAAAAGTTAATTTTACTTACATTTTGTGTATTATTCATCATTAAACAAAGCTGAATCATCATCTATTTAAATGCAGTAAACTTAAAGTATTATGTAAGATCATTAGTCTAGCTAAGATAGACAACAAGTGAAATACATAAGAATGTTAAGTAAATCATTACTTACATCTTGCTGATCTGATTTCACAGAATCATAATGTATCTATAATGTTGATGATACATCAATGTGCTGAAGAATCAGCACATAGAAGAAAAGACAATTGTCATAATATCATTATGTATTTATATCAAATTATAGCTGAATTTTTCATGCAATAATTGATAAGCAAAGTACTATATAGACAGTCTTTACATACAAATCTTTTAAGTTTCTTAGTTGTTAATCTTTATCAATATAAAATCTTAACATCAGAACTTTATTAAATAGCTGTCATAATATAGTGTCTCACATTGTTACATATCTTACTCATCAGTCTCTTATAGATAAGAGGCTCATAAGTTCACAATGTAACAGTAATGTTGACTTAAACTTCATTGAAATTTATAAAGAATGTATAAAGTGAAGTTTTTGATCAAGATGATCTCAAGATAATGATAAAAGAATTAAACAAAATAAGATTTGCATTTTATTATGCACTCAGAATGTTATAAATTGTGATTGCTGTTGATTTAATTTTTTAATAATAGTAAAGAAAATTTAGCTTGTTAACATTGACAACTTCATAGTATAAATAAAGATAAATACATTTTTTATAAATCTTACTTAATGACTTAAAGACTTCAACATTCAGTGACTATAGCAAATGTATTAAATATAAAGAAAGATATAAAGTTATAATATTGTGATCACAGCAGTACTGAATAAAATTATTAAAGATATAACTTTTATATTTATTTAATATTAATAATTGATGAGTGTCTTAAGTCTGAGTTTTAATGTGTAAATTAAAGATCTTAAGTCACTAAAGTTCTATT
>JAABVA010003195.1_pt1 | contig 15794 bp, 13 predicted proteins | sample 5560331 | NCBI WGS metagenome assembly JAABVA01 (sample SAMN12812661, study PRJNA571458) | rock metagenome | isolation source: Antarctica rocks | place: Antarctica: Victoria Land, Mt New Zealand sud | collected 2016-01-07 | reverse complement strand
GAGGCGCGGCCATAGTGCACCTGCGCGCGGCGCGAGCGGGTGGCGCCCCGGGCGGGCGCGCAGCGCGGCGGGCGGGGTCGGCGGGCAGGCGGGGGGCCCGCGCGCACGATGCAGTGGGCGTCCACGTGCAGCGCGGCCACCTCGTCGACCGCGGTCGCCTGGTATGTGGTGTCTGCCAGCACGAACGCCTGCACGGTGGCCCCCGCGGCCGCGCAGCCGGCCTGCAGCGCCGCGGCCACGTCCGCCGCGTGCGCCTGCAGCTCGTCCGGGAACTGCAGCGTGACGCGCGTGAAGCCGCGCGCCAGGACGTAGCGCACGCAGCCATCAACGTCCCACTGCTCGCGCCAGGCCGCGCAGGCCGCGCTCATGCCAGGGCGCCCGCGGGCCGCCCGTCCCCGAGCGGCGAGCTTGCACTCTGCAGGCCGGCAACGGCGGAAGCGAGCAGGATGAGCTCCTTGGGCCTAGCTCTTCCTACTGCGCAGCAAGGGCAAGACCTGTAGGCCCTGCAACATACAGCCATCCGACTCGGCACAAAAAAGAAAAGCAGTGTCCAGAGTCCGCAGATCCTTCCTGCAACTGGTGTAAGTTCTCGCTATGGACGCTGTAGGCTGCTCAGGCCGCGTATCCGCCGCCGCACATCCTGCACTGCCCGCCCATCCGCAGCGCCTTGTGTGCGGTGCGCACGGCGCAAGCCCAGCGTTTAAGGCTGTGCGGAGCTGGCTGCAGCACGGTGCGCTTTCCTTGCCTTGCCCCACCGCGAGCGGCATTGCCGGTCACTATTTTGCGCCAATGACCGGCACTGTCTTGCAGGCACGGCCGCCGGCCGCGGACTGCGCCAACAAAGAGGCGCGAGCTGCGCTTCAGCAGCAGAGCGGGACGCGGTACGGGAGCACCGGCCAACTTTCCCTTGTCCCATGCCCACAATGTTTGTACATGACGGACGCACACGCGCCCCCACCTCCTGAATATCTGGTGGCACTGCCTGCGGCGCTGCGGTACCCTCACTGCAGCGCCCTCGCTGCAGCGACGCTGGCGCGAGCGGCAGGCGGCGTACACCATTAGCTACAAGCACCTGCTGCTGGCTATCCTGGACGAGAACCCGTACCTGGGCGCCGGGTCCAAGCAGGCGCTGGCCGCCACGGCCGGCCTGGCCGTGCAGAACAGCTCGCGGATCACGGTGCTCATGGTCGACGCGCACGAGCCCAGCGGCGACCCCGCCGTGCGCCTCGACACCATCCAGTGGTGCGCGCCGCGTTTCCGAGCCAGGCTCTGCGCGCTCTGCACGGAGGCTGCCGCGCGGGGCGCGCTCACGCGCCGCGCTGCCGCAGGCACCTGCGCGAGGGCGGCGTGGCGGGCGCCGCGACGTTCCTGGAGAAGGCGCTGGACAAGGAGGCGACGCACAACCCGTCCGTGGCGCTCGGTGCGCGCCCCTGCCCGCCCGCGCCGCGCCGCGCCGCGTGCGTGCCCAGCTGCTACTCTGGACTAGGTGGTTACAGCCTCTAGCAGCGGCGCAGGCTGCTCGACCTGCAGGCCCCTCTGCGGTCGCCCTGGGCAGACTGCAGGCAGCAGTTCGAAAGGTGCCCACTGGCAACCCTGGTAAGCCTGGCTTGGGGCGCTGCGCAGGCGACGTGGCGGACGAGGTGGAGGCGGACCTGCTCCTGCTGAGCAGCGAGGCCGTGCACTCCAAGGCGCGCCGCGCTCCCGCTGGTGCCTGGCGGGGGACCTCAAGGTGGCAAGCCGCAGGGCGCCGCCTATCAAAACGGGTAGCACGTGTGCGCAGGCGGTGGATGCCAACCTGCTCGCCGAGTTTGTCAGCTGCCCAGGTGCGCTTGCAGGCTGCTCGCTGCCAACCTGCTGCCCCACGTGTAGTGTTGGTGCGCTGCCGCACTGACTCTGACTGGTGTGGCCGCAGTGCTCCTCCTGCCCTGAGGAGCACGACGTGGTGCATGCACGGAGCCGCTAGCTTGAACGCTGCTGCTGTAGGCCCTTGTGCTACAAGGCCTTCACGGCAGAAAGTGTGTTGGCTGTTTGCGCAAGCACACAGCTACTGTGCGTCAAGCAAACCAGCGCTCGGCACTCCTAATAAAAAGGGAAGGAAGGAAAGGATCAGACTTCTCAGATCACCACCAGAGCTACACAGACAGCCAGGTGCCTCCCAAGCGCACTAGCCGAAGGGCCTAGCAAGGGTTGCCGCATGAATTATGAAACGAATCATTATGAAACGGAGCCAGACCAACAGCGCTGCAGTGCAGCGGCTGCACTGGCCTTTCCAGCGTCGTCGCCAAGCACGCAGACGCGCCACCCAAGGTGAGGTGGGCCGCGAGCAACCAGGCCGCGCTCAGGCGCGGCACACAGCATGTGCTGCCTGCGTGTGGCGCCTGCTTGGCCTTGTTATAATGGCTGAACGTCTTTGGGCTCCACTGTGACCGGCGGAGGCAAGCCATCTAACATCCAGGTCAACATGCGAAATCAGATTGGCTGCGGCGCAAGAGGCTCGCTGCGCAGCTGAGCACCCTTGGTCCTCCTTGCTGCAGGTGCCTGCCGCGGACGCAGCGTGAGGCATGACAGCCGCGGCGCTGCTCCGTGCAGGCATGGTCCTTGCGGCGACGCTGGGTGCGTGACCCCGCTCACGCTCTGTCGCTGGCACACCTGCACACCCTCACGAGAGCTGAGCCCCGTAGTATGCGGCGCTGGGAGGGCGCCACCCCGGCAGCCTCACAGGCGGCACCCTACTCCGGCACTGACGCCGAGCGCGCGCGCAGCCACCAGCAGCGCCCAGACGCCCGGCAGCTACGGGCTGCACGACGGCAAGGCCATCGGCAAGGCGTTCAGCTTCACGCTCCCCAAGGCCGACCCCGCTGTGCCGGCGCCCAGCATGGCTGAGGGCCTGAAGGTGCCGGGCTTTTTGAAGCCGCCCACGGTAACCGGCCTGGTGCTGAGCCTCGTCGGCGCCCTGCACCCGCTCAACCTGACCCAGCTGGCCGGCAACATCACCACCCAGTGCGCTCCCCTGCTGCCACAGCGCTTGCCGCCTTTCAGCACCGCTCGCGCCTTGCAAGCCTGCTGCGCCGGCAGGCCCGCTGACGCTATCCCTCGGCTGCCGCAGGTGCCCGCCGATCCAGAGTGCGCGGCCGGCCCCTGCGCGCAGCCCGCCTGCCCAGCACAGTTGCCTCCGCTGCACTGCCGTAGGGCGGGCGAGGAGCCGCCCGGCCGCCGTCCCGTCTCTCAACAGACTGCGCTCGCGCGCCGCGCTGACAGCTGCGCGCCGCGCCGCGCAGACCTGCTCAACCACATTGCGGCGAGCGACCCAAAGTCGTCAGGCCTGGTGCTGGTGGTGCGCGCCCTCCAAACCCTCAGGTCTGGTGCTTGTGGTGCGCGCTGCCGCGCCTGCGCTGACCCCGCAGCCGCGCGCTCCCTCCCGGCCCTGGCTGAGCGGGGCCGGCGCGCGCAGGGCGACTGCCCCGCGGGCCTGCACGCGCGCTGCTCGACCTGCCAGGTCTCGCTGGCCGGCCCCAGCCAGTGCCTGGCCTGCTTCTCGCCGTTTGTGCTGCACCACGATAGCAACTTTTGCGGCTGCGCCATTGGCTCCACGCTCGCCCGGGACCCGGCCTCGCAGCAGGAGACCTGGTGCGCGCGGCCCCGCGCTGCCCAGCGCTGCTGAGCCGCCCCAGCCCCGCTCGCGGCGCCTCATGCCTCAGCGCTGTGTGAGCCGCCCCGGCTCGGCTGCCGCTGCCTGGCGGTGCGGGGTGCGCTGACGGCGGGTGCCTGGGAGCCGCAGCGTGGCGGCGTCAGGGCCATCGGACCTGCAGCTGGAGGAGGAGGGCCGGCAGCGGCTCTGGGACGGGCAGGACTACGGGCCGTACTATGGCTATGGCACGGGCGCCGACCCGCTGCTCCAGCCGACGTTTCCGCCTCTGCAGCAGCAGCAGGGCTGACGCGCGCCACGTCGACACGCACGCGGCGGCGTTGGGCGCCGTAGCACCCCGTGCACGCCCCGCCCGCACCCTGCTGCTGCAGCAGCGCCGCCGGTGCTAGGCCGCGCATACGGGCAGCCGATTGGCAGCGCCGCGCGCGGCGACAGTCGGCGGCGACACGGTGGCCGCGTGCGCCTGAGCAGGGCGCCAAACATGTGCCGGGACGCAGCAGCGGCGCACCGGCACTCAGATCTGCCCCACCGCTGCACAGCGCCCTGGCCCTTGGCACCAGGCGTGATGCCTCATGTAGGGTTTCCTGCACGCTCCTCACCGCATGCAGGCGCCCTGGCCCATGTAGCAGGCTCTGGGCACGAGGTATCTCTGGGGTCACTGTTTTTGAATGCACTCACCCCGCGCGGCTGCCCCGGCCACTGTACATGGCTGCACCCACAGCGCTGTGACAGTGTCTGCCCCTTTCAAAGTAGCTGTGCTTCGATACATGGGCAACTGACATCAGGCTCTGCTGCTTTGAACTGGGCCCATGCATGGTAGCTGTAGCCAGCCATTGGGCTGCAGTTCTTTTTCACAGGACCGATTTTCGGGTCAGCTCATTTGCATGTGATTTCTGCTGTTTGGTGCCCTTCGCCGCACCGTTCTCGCCGCATTGCACTGTGCGCGTCAGCGCGCTGAGATCGCTCTGGGCCAACCCCGTTCCGTGCAACCCTGGTTAGCTGGCAATGGGTTTGGCGCGTGCGCTCTGGTGTGTCATGCGCATGCGCTTGGAATTGTCGTGTGCTTTTCCTAGGGCCTGGCATCAGGGAGACAACCGTGTGTGCCGCACAATTGGTGCGCCGCAACACAAGGGCCCCCCTCCTCCGGGGCTCGCCGCAGCATGTTTGACCAGATGCACAAATGACGAATGAGGGCTGGCGGGCACTTTAATCAGGACGAACAAACACACTTGAAGCAAGTCAGCGGGTCACTGCGGGCCGGTATGCTGTGTTATTCGCATCCTCCCAACACACAATGTGAAATCTAGAAACATGCGTGATGGGCCGCATGCACGTATGCTGGTTGAGGAGCCCTGTCAGCGGAGTGTGAGCATGCATGCGCACAGCCTGTGTGGGCTGCTCAGACAGCATTCCTGCAGGCTGTGTGTGAAGACTCTTAAATGGATTTGTCACTTCTTGCAATCCTCGAGAGGCACACTTGGCGTCATGTGATGCAGGCGGTTACACTCGTTACAGGCGGTTGACCCACACAGTGATGTCGCTGTCTGAAAAGCAGTCGCGTTGCAAACGCGCAGATAACTAGCAGACCATGGACTCCCCTGCCGGGTCCGCAGCAGCGCCCAACAGCAGCTGGGAGCCGTCGCGGCCTGGCGCGAACAGCGCACCTGCCGCTGCATGACCCGCATGCAAAAAATACTTGGGCTGCCTCCGCCCCTGCACAGAGGGGTCGGAGCCTGGAGCAAGCACATGACGCTCGGTGCCGGCTGCGCGCCTGCTCATGATACACGCCGGCCCAAGGCGGGCCTGGCAAAGGACCTGCTCACGCAAGTGCGCTCTTGACAGTGTTCTGAACCTCCCCAACAAGCCCATGCGCTGTCCGGACGGGCAGCGGACCTCCGCAGCTCCGCTCTCAGAGCTGCGCAGCTGCGCGCCATGCACTGCCTGCGCCCCAGCGCAGCACAGCCGACGCCCGGACCCCCTGCTATGCATTCAAAGTGCGCAGTGCAAAAACACACAGGGCCCGCGCGCGAAACCCGCGCGGGTGCGCCTGCAAGACAAGGGCGCCATGCGTGTCGTCCCGGCTGCCAGGCGCCCGAGCGGGCGCGGCAGGGGCGGCTCAGATGGCGTCGGCCGTGCCGGTCGCGTCGTAGAGCGTGCCGTGCACCGGCCAGACAAAGTTGGAGCAGATGGTGGGCTCGGGCGCGGAGGGGTCGGGCGCGGTCGCGTTGGCACCCATGGACGTCGGGCAGGCGTAGCGCACGACCTTGGCGCAGCCCTGGTCCGCGTGCTGCACGATGTGGCAGTGCACCAGCGAGTAGCCCGCGTACGCGCCCGGCTGGAAGCGCACCACCGCGTGGCCCGTGCTCGCCGGCAGCAGCAGCACGTCATGGTAGTCGCCGGGCTGGCCGCGCGGCGCGCCCCGGTCAGCCGCGGCGCGCGCAGGGAGTGCATGCTGCCAGGCAAGAGACACTCAGGCGTGGGGGCCGGCCCCGTGCGGCAAGTCAAGGCAGCTGACCAGGCAACACGAACGCTAGCCGCGCGGCGCAGGCAGCATAGGGTCATATGAAGGCGCACCATCCAGTAGTTGGTCAGGTTGGCGGCGCCGACCAGGTCCACGATCTGGTAGGGGTTGACGTGCAGGTGCAGCGAGTGCAGCATGAGGTTGGTGACGTTCCACTCCTGGATGGTGCCGATCGGCACGACCAGCGGCGCGCGGTCCGGGAACTGCTCCGGCGTGTGGTTGATCGCGCAGCCCCACATGCGGTGCTCCACCACGCCCAGCACCGCGCCCGGCTCGCCCGCCGGGCCCGACGAGTTGTGCTCCAGCAGCGGCGTGCCGTCCAGGGCGAGCTGCGCGAGCGCGCGCCCGCCGCGCCGCGGCCGCTGCACATTGCCGCCGGCCGCGGCGGTCAGCCGGCGGCCGCCGGCCGCCAGCGCGGCGCTCGAGTTGACGGCGGCCGGCGCGCCGCCCGGGCGCTGCAGGCTGAACGCGCGCGGGCCGATGTCGGTGGCGGGCGCCATCGCACTGCTCGGGTAGTACTCCAGCGGCTTGGTCGCCATGGGCACAAAGTCGAGCTGGAAGGGCCGGATCTTGGCGAAGGCCTCGTGGTCGTGCGGCCGCGCGCTGGCCTGCAGCGTGGCCGTGCGCAGGTCCGCCGCGTACGCCGGCCGCAGCGGCTTGCAGCCGTTCTCCGCCAGCTCGAAGCCCGCGTCCCGCTGGTGCCCCGCCAGGTCCTGCAGCGCGCGGGCGCGCTGAGCAGGGCGCGGCAGGAAGCCGGCGTATCAACATGCAGGCGTCCGCCTCTGTCAACATGCATGACCAACATGCGTGGGCAGGATGGCGCACGCGCGGCGACCGCGGCGCAGGCGCCTGGTAAGTAGAACGCACATGCAGGCTGGGGGCGACGGACTGCCGGTGCTCCGCACGACATGGAGGCGCGCGTGGCGGGGTCCGGGGGCGCACCGGCCCCGCGGTGGTCAGCTCCAGCACGGCGAGGTCCTGGAGCACGGGGCGGCAGGTGGCGGTGGTGCAGTCGGGCGAGGCCTGGATGGGCCCGCGGCCCGACTTGAGCACGTAGCGCGTGCCGTTGGTGACGGCCGTGCCGTTGGGCAGCACCGCCGGGCAGCGCACCAGGAACTCCGCCCTGCGCACGGGCGGCCGCCGCGTCAGCGCGCCGCCGGCTTTATGATCACGCATGCAGCCAGGTTTCCGGGGAGCACAGGCGGCGGCGGGAAGGCAGCGCCCAGCACGCTGCCCGGGCGGCCAGGCGAGCGCGGCAGCAGGGCGTTGCGACGGGGCGGTATTGGCAGGAGGGCGGGGCGCGCGCGGGGGGAGCGCGCACCGCGCAGCGCCGACCAGCGTGGCGTGCGTGACCAGGCGCGGCATGTCCAGCAGGAACACGCCATCCTTGGCCAGCAGCGCAATCTGGCAGCCAGTGGGCGCGTCGTCGCCGATCATGGTGATGGTGAGGTCCAGGAAGCGCGAGGGCGCCGCGTTCACCAGCCGCCAGCGCTGCCACACGCCAACCTGCGGGGCCGGGGCGCGCAATCAGGTGGTGCTCGAGCCACTGTGCACGGGCGCACACTCCCGATCCAACAACAGAATCCAGTTGTTGGATCGGGGCCGGGGCGCGCAATCAGGTGGTGCTCGACCACTGTGCACAGGCGCACACTCCCAACCCAACAACAGACTGCAGTGCAGCAATGCTTGCTGTGCTGCACGTCTGCAGGCATGTCCGCGCTCAAATAGGCTGCACAACACATGGGGTGGAGGGCCGCCCGAGGGGGCGGGGGGGCGCGCCTCAGCCCGGATGGTCGGCTGCAGGATGCCGTTGATGAGCACAAAGTCCAGGCCCATGGCCTGGAAGGGCTGGCTGGTGCGCGTCTGGTTGCAGCACAGGCCGTCGCGCACCATGCTCTTCCACGCGACCGACGCATACGTGTCGTCCTGCGCCGTGCGGGCTCGTCAGCGCGGTAGGCCATGCGATGTGTTTGACAGGGCGCCCGGGTCGCAGCATGCGCGCAGCTGCAGCATACATACATGCGCAGCGCATGCAGGCAGCCAGGGCGGGCGCGCGAGGGGCACCTGGAAGCCGTTGGGGTTGACGACCGCCATGTCCAGCGTCTTGTTGTTGAAGTAGAAGCCCTCAAAGTGCAGGATGCGCTCCACCAGCGCCTGCGCCGGCCACACCCCGATCAAGTCACACCCTTCTACGAGCGCTCATGGGCCCCAAGCGAGCATCGCCGCATGCGGAGCAGCGCCGCGGCCAAAGCCGCCAGGACCGGCCGGGCACAAGTGCCGCCTGTGCGCGCTGGACAGGGGGGCATGCGCGCTCGGGCGCGCACCGGGCTCTGCAGCAGCCGCTGCAGCGGCTCGCAGCCCGCGGGCGACAGCCAGAGCGGGTCGTCCTCCACGATGATCACGCCCGACGCCGACGTCTGCTGCAGCGTGGACGAGCCCTTCAGGTGCGGGTGGAACCTGCGGCGCGGCGCCCGCTTGCGTCAGGCGCGGCCGCGTCGAGCGCCGCAGTGGCAGCGAGCCGCCGCTGCCGCTGCTCGTGATGCCCTCGACCCGCAGCAGCCGGCGCTGAAGTCCTGGATGCACGGCGCCCTGCGTCGAGGTGGGGGCAGCACCGCAGGCTGACGCGCGCGCGCGCCGGGCGGCCAGGCGGCCGCACCAGTGGATGCCGGGCAGGTGGTTGACTGGGATGTTGTAGTAGTACTCGGTGAACGCGCCCGGGTAGCTCGTGTTCTCGCGCGGCGGGATCATGAAGAACACGTTGTCCTCGCCCAGGTACGGCAGTCCCGACGTGATGTTCTTCGGCTGCAGCGGCACGCCCGTCGCTGCGCGCCCGGCGCGCGCCCCGTCTCAGCACGCTGTGGTGTGGCAGCGGGCCCATGACGCCACGGCCACCACGCAAGGCCTAGGCGCTGCGGGGCCACGCTAGGGCCACTTAACACAGCCTCCCCGAGCACGCTAGACAGCAACCAGGCGCATGTCAAGGTTCGCTGCGACTTTGCAGACAAGCACATAATGAAGCATGACGCGGCCGCAGGTGCGCCGCCCCCCCGGGCCCCCAACCCAACCCTGCCGGGGCGCACCCGCATGCAGCCCGTGCGTGTGCAGGGCGATGAAGTCCTGCATCTTGTACACGCTGCCCATGCGCAGGCCCATGTCCGCGGTCTCGCCCGGCGCGCGGATGAGGTTGTTACGCAGGCCGATGCGCATCACCTCGCCGCGCTTCACGCGCAGCGTGGGCGCAAAGGGGTACACGGCGCCGCCGGTGGCGTTGTCGTCGCCCCACATGCGCGTCGTGAACTCCGCCAGCGTCCAGACGCGGTTCGTGGGGCCCTGCGCACACGCGCGTCACCACCGGACTCAGCCGTGCTGGCGCAGACAGGCGCGTGCAGGCCCAGGGAGCTGCAGGTGGAGCACAGGTGGGCTCGGCGGCAGGCACGCTGCCGCGGCTGCCGGCGGGGGCGCGCACGTCAAACTGCACCGGCTGGAACGTCAGGTTGACCGAGTGCCGGCCGGGCGTGCCCGCCATCGCCGCGTACCCTGGGTGGTCCTCCTGCGAGCGCGCAGCACACCTGTCAGGCAGCTGGCGAGAGGTGGGGGCCTGCACAGCCACTGCGCAGTGGCGCCGACGGCGCCGCGCGTCCAGCTGCCACACCACAGGGGCCGCGCACCAGGTAGGTGCCCGCGGCGAACGTGACGCGCTGGCCAGACACCAGCGCTGCGCTGCAGAGCAGCGCCGCCACCGCGGCTGCGCATGCTGCCTGCATTGTGTGCGCGCGCTACCACGCCGGCGAGCGGGTGCGGGGACACCTGGGCGCCCGTGTGCGCAGCGTCAGGCGGCATTGCCAAACCCATACGTTGTTTGCTCTCCGCTGGCAGAGGACCGAGGGGCAGGGACACGTCGGGCAGCGCGAAGTCGACTTACTAACTGATGTTGATTGACAATCTGGCACTCAACTACCCGGCAGCCACGCCCACTGTGATGGGCCCAATACCGGGCGGCTAGCCATCAGGCAAGCACACGAGCGAAGGGGCGTGCACGCAGTCGAGGAGCTAGGGCACGGCAAGCTCTCCAAGTCGATCACTCACCCGGCTCTGCTCGGCCCTGCAGCCAGTCACGCTCGATGGACTTCCTACAAGCTGAGTACGCCTCTGCGCCAGAGAGCAGCAACCGCCTCCTACGCTCCGCGCCGGCCCGTGCCTGGCTCGACCACACCTAGCCTCCCGCTATCCCTCTTCGTGCAGTCCGGCTTTTGACTCGCAAGCTGAACGACTACAACAGTTCTGAAGCAAAATCTATGCTCTCCCGAAGCCGTGCCGCGCTCTAGCAGCCCAGCATTTCTGGATCGCGACCCCCTGCCCTTATTCCCTAATTCTGCACCGTCCCTAACCTGAGCAATTGCTATTGCTGGCAGTTTTCTTGGATTCAGACCTCCTCGCTCACTCAACGCCCGCTGCGCCACGCGCACACCTCACATGCCGAGCATTCTGACCTCCCCGCTCACTCACCGCCCGCTGCGCCACGCGCTCACTTCACGTGCCGAGCAGCAGTCCCGGGCATGCGGCTGCACGTGCGCTAGTAAAAGGGGTCGAGGCGGATGTCGTGCTCGCGCGCCACCTTTTTCCCCGTGCACAGGCACCCGATGCACATAACTCGGCCCGTGCCGGAGCAGCAGGCGCAGCGCTCGCTGCTGACCGCGGCGGCGGCAGCAGGCACCGCAGCATGCCCGGGCTTGCCGTGCTTGTGGCCGGCGGCGGCGGCCGCGGCGGCGGCCGCCTGCGCGTCGCCCAAGCCGCCGCAGGAGCCGCAAGTGATGTAGCCGGTCCCCTGACGGCGCTACATGGTCAAGCGCGAAACACGCGCATGCAAAATTTGCCAGACCTGGCAACAATGGGCCTTCATGGCACCATCATGTGAGCATTGCACGGCTGGGGCGCGCACCCCGCAGTAGACACACCGCCGTTCCGCCTGCGCCCTTGCATTGTTTGCCTGCCGCGCGCGCAGCATGCTCAGCACGCTTGCGGCGTGCACGCCTGCAAGAGCACAGCTGCCGGCGCGTGATCCGCGCTGCCGTCACCCAAGACAGGCAGGGCGGAGGCGGGCGGCGGGGGCGCGCCTCCACCACCATGAGCGTGCTCAGCACGCCGACCGCGCCGCCACAGAAGGAGGCCACGATGGGGTCGACCTGCGCCAGCTGCTGCGGCAGGTGCACGGAGCGGATGAACTCGCCGTAGGACGTGCCTGCGCGCGCGCGTGCCGCGCTGGGCGCCCGCGCGCCGCGCCGGGTCCGCTGCGGCCTGGCCTGGGTGTGTGCAGCCAGTGGGTGCACGCAGGCCCGCTTCCTGCCTGCCTCCAGGCATGCTGCATCGACACTGCCGCCTATGCAGCTCGGCGCATGTGAGGATGCAACGGACAGTGCTTCACAACTGCCAGGTGCCGCACTGCATTTGCATGCAGCAAGATGCTGACCCGCCCCCACGCCGACCCGCCGTGCGCAAGCCCCCCCAGTCAGCAGATTGCGCCCGTGCCCGGTGCGCCCGCCGCGCACCGCCGAGCCCGAGGCGGACTTCCAGCATGGGCGCCAGCAGGCCGCCGAACAGCACGAGTGTGCCCATGGACGCGACGTAGAAGCGGAAGTACTCGCGGATGGTCGCATCGGTCAGCGGCGGCAGGAAGGGCACCACGCTCGGGTAGCGCTCCTCGCCCACCTCCTCCTCCGCCGTCTTCTCGCCGCCCTGCGCGGCCGGGCGGCCGCGCGTCTGCATGGGCGCGGCGCGGCCGCTGCTGGCTGCGTGGCGGCCCGGGCTCGTCTCCGACGCGCTGCAGGGCCGGCTGTGCCAGGCCGCATGCGCCAGCCTCGCAGGCCTGCGGCGTGCATACTGACGCAGCAAGCAGCAGGCGCGCATGCCCATGACCAGGGCAGCGCAGCGCATGCATCAGTCAGCATTGAGAGGCGCCCTGTGCGCGTCAGGCGCCTGTACCTCGCTGCTGGCTGCAGCGTGAACGAGAGAGCGTGTGCCGCGCCTTCAACCGTTGCTGGATACGCAGGCGCCGGACCTCCTCCATCAGCAGGAAGATCTTATTGCGCCGCGCCTCTATGTTTTTGGTGATCTTGTCGAGCTGCAGCTTTGCAAAGTCCTGCGACCCTGACCTGCGTCAGGGCGCGCCGCAGCAGCCGCGGCAGCCCGCTGCACTGCTCCGGGCCGCTCTAAGACGGCGGGGCAGGCGCTCGAGACCGCGAGCGCACCCGCACTGACTCCCGGCTCTCGATGATGCAAAAGTTGTCCGGCAGCGCCGTTGAGTCCCACGGCCTGAGCCGCGGCGACATGCAAGTGAGGCACAAGGAGCTCTCAGCATAGCACACCAGTGCAGCACCCATCCACGGCGCAGCGGCCTGCATGGCCGTCCAGAGCAAGCGCTGTGTCGTGCGCACCCGGCCGGCGGCGCCTCAGCGGCAGCGCTCATGCTCTGCTGAACGCCATTGTCGTCGTCCAAGGTGCAGCGCAGCCGGCTGCGGCCCCGCTGCGGCAAGCGCAGCCGCGCAGGCTGGGCGGCCGTGCCCGGGCGACCGCTGGGGCCTGCGACCAGCTCCGTGCTTTGTATGCACGCTGGGCAGCTGCGCATGCTGGTCTCCGCTGCCAATATTCACGGGTCCGCAAGCTTATACCGCTGCACGGCTTGGACACGCTGCCTGCGCTGTCACACCCAGGCCAGTGTGCTGGCAGATCAGTGCTTGTCAGGCCTCTTATACCTGCCCACTGAGTAGTTCAAGGGAGTCGATCCTGGCTCCCTTCATCTGCTCGTCCTGCTGACAAGACCCTGGGGTTTGGCAGGCCGTGGCCTCCACGGAAGCGAGACAGCAAAGGCTCGAACTTTGTGTAAGGAACGCTGCAGATCTAGAAAGTTTCTGATCTTTTTACCAGGTACTTTGTATAGACACCGTGCAGGAGTGCAGCAAGTGTTGCTCGACGGAGTAAGCGGTTTACGTCGTGATCAGCTCCTGCTGCAGACAGCGTGCTCCCTGTACCTCGGTTGCAGCATGGTCACCGGCGCACCGCGCTGTCTGGCTGCAGACCAGCGCTGCCTCGCCAGCACGGCGTGCGCGCTGCCACTGCCGCACCGGCCGCGGCCCGCGCTGCCACCTCGGCAAGGCGCTGCAAGGCGCAGCGCTGCCACCTGCAGCAGCGCGCACGCTCAGGGCGCCTGGTCGTGCCGGCGGCGCTTCGCGACGCTGGTCGCGCACGCTCAGCGCGGCCGCGGCGACCGGCTCGGCGAGCCGGGCGAGGCCGAGTCGGTCGAGCCTGAGGTGCTGCCGCCGGGCGAGCCCGGGCCGCTGCCGACCGTGTCCGAGGGCATCGAGGCAGCGCCCGCGCCCGCGCTCGCCAGCACGGGCGGCCGGCGCGCCGAGGCATGGGCGCCCGCGTCCTGGCGCGCGGGCGGACGCGGCGCACCCTGGACCGCGCTCCTGGGCGTTGGCGGCGCGTCCCTGGCCGCGCTGGCAGGCGCGCCCGCGCCCGCGCCGCCCGACCCCGCCGGCGCCTCTGTGACGCGGTGCTGCGTGCGGTACTGGCAGCAGCTGGCACCTGCTGCGCGGCCGTGCCCTGCCGCCGCCTGGCAGCGCCTGGCGGAGGAGGCTGCTCTGCGCCGCCTGGCCGCTGAGCGCGCTTGGTCTGCTGGACAGGACTGTGCTTTTGCCACCCGCGCCCGTATTGTTGCAGCGAGGCCTCTGGCAAGCTCTGGTATGTTTTGTGACGATGTGTGACTCCAACGTAGAAGCTGCTCGGCTGCAGGCTCAACTGGACGGCAGCGTCAGCGCTGCGCAGCTCCGCAGGCACGCGCCCGGCGCTGAGCGGCGCGCGCGCGCAGGCACGGGCTTCGACGCGTCAGGCCCGGGATCGGTGCTGGAGGCGCTGGGCGTGCTGGCGGCGATCGTGGGCAACCATGAGGCCGGCCACTTTGCGGCCGCGCGCCTGCAGGGCATCCACGTCACCAAGTTCGCCATCGGCTTTGGGCCGCCGCTGCTCAAGTACCAGGCGCGCTGCGGCCCGGCGCCCTGAGCGTGTCGGCTACGCCCCGGCCGCTCCGGCCCTGGTCGGGCCACCCGGCCCGGCCGCTTGCCTCCGGGGAAGCAAGGCCTTGTGGGACCACACCTCCAGCGCCGCAGGCTGCGCCTGTGTCCGGCGCACCTGCATGCCGCCCGATGCAGCACGCGCCCGGCCCAGCGCCGCATGGGCCCACCCCGCGGCCGCCGGGCGCGTCGGACACTGACACGGCTGCGCGACAAGTCCCGGTGTGCGCTGGCGCCCGACCGCCCCGCACGGTTGCGCAGCCCACGCAGCCCTGGCCCTGACCCTTTCTGCCCTGGCGCCCACCCTGGCAGCGGGCGCGCGCGCGCCGCAGGGCGAGAAGGTGGAGTACTCGCTGCGGCTGGTGCCGCTGGGCGGCTACGTCGCCTTCCCGGACGACGACCCCGAGGGCAAGGCCGCCTTCCCGCCCGACGACCCCGACCTGCTCAAGAACCGCTCGATCGCGGAGCGCGCGCTCGTCATCAGCGCGGGCGTGCTCGCCAACGCGGTGTTCGCGATGGCCATCCTGACCACGCAGGCGCGGCCCGCGCGCCGCGCGCGCGCGCGCGCGCAGGCCGCGGCTCCTGCGGGCGGTCGCTCCGGGCATGCATGCGCGCGCCACACAGATGGGACTAGGGGCGGGCGACGGCTCTCTGCACGTGTGTGCGTGCGCCTGCCGTGCGGGCAAGTGCGAGCACGGGGCGGGCGCCTGCGCACCTGCGCAGCAGTGCGCCTCGCACCTGCGCGCGCGCTCGCGCTCGGCCTCGCGCGACCCGGCGCCGACACATGCACAGCGCCGCGCCCGCCGCCGCCGCATGCGCTCCCAGCGGGCCGCCCTGGTTGTGCTGCGGCGCCACTGCGCGGGCCTGCGTCGCAGGTGACAACCGTGGGCGTGGTGGAGAGCTCCTTCCTGCCGGGCGTCCAGGCGCGCGCCCGCAGCGCGCCCTTCCCTACCCTGCCCCGCAGCCCTGTCTACATGCGCATGCTGCTGCAGCTTGGGCGGGATGCAGCTGCACAAGGGGCCTCCCTGCGGTCGCCTGCCGTGCCCTGCCTGCCGTGCCCCGCATGCAGAAAAAAGCAGTGCTACTTGGCGTACCAGCGATGGAGCAAGGGAAGGGGCGAGCCGCAGCAGGCAGCGCGTGCGGCAGCGGCGGGGCGGACCGCGGGCAGCGGGCGGCCGGCGATATATCCTATATAGCGCGCAGGTGCCGGAGGTGGCGGCCAACTCGGTGGCGGCGCGCGCGGGCCTGCGCGCGGGCGACGTGATCCTGGCGGTGGACGGGCGCGAGGTGCCCGCGTCCAGCACGGCCGTGCCGCGCGTCGTGCGCGCCATCATGTGCGCGCGCGCGCCTGCGGGCCCGCCTCTGGGCTGGGGGTCGGCCCCATTGGGCATGGCCGGCATAGGATGAGCCTGCCTGCCGCAGTGACTGGGCCTGCTGCTGCTGTTTGGGAGCGCTGGCGTGGCCGAGGCGCGGGCAGAGGCTTTGGCAGGCTAGGGCCCTGGCTCGGCAGGCTGCTGGCCGGGGCTGGCGACGCGCGCTTGAACGACCAACCATGGGCTGC
>JAABVA010003194.1_pt1 | contig 15795 bp, 18 predicted proteins | sample 5560331 | NCBI WGS metagenome assembly JAABVA01 (sample SAMN12812661, study PRJNA571458) | rock metagenome | isolation source: Antarctica rocks | place: Antarctica: Victoria Land, Mt New Zealand sud | collected 2016-01-07 | reverse complement strand
GTCCCCCGACAGCGCCAGGTCGCACGCCCGGATGACGTACTCCACCGCGGCTCGCCCCGCGGCCGCGCTGACCTCTCCGATCGGGCACGCGTCGGGCAGGGCGTTGGCGAGGTCCAGCACGGTCAGTGTGCCGGGGCGGTAGTCTCCCGCTGTTGGGTCAGCCACGATGGTGATCGGCAGCTCCGGCGGTCCGATCCACTGCTGCGCGCGCGCGAGGATACGCCGATCGCCCACGATCAACGGGCGGCACCGCTCATATACAGCGGCGTGCCGCAGCGCCCGCACCACCACCTCAGGCCCAATACCCGCCGGATCGCCCATCGTCAGGGCAAGAAGAGGCGTGTCTGGCTGTCTCATGTCGGATTCCTTCGCTGTTGAGCGTGACGCCGGGAGCCTGCGCTCAGGGGCCTGCGCGCGTGATCCGTAGCAGGGTCTCTAGCACAGCCGCGTCACCGTGATTGCCCGCCTTCACGATAACATACCGCGCGATGCCCTGGGCGTCGATACCGTAGGTGAGCGGCATGCCTGGCAACAACTCCCGGAGGACCGCCAAATGACTGACTCCAAGACCCGTCAGGACGGTGATCGCCGTGTCGCCGCCTACTAAGAGGAGCAATCCCGGCCGCAACCGGTTGATGGCGGACAGCGCGGCCTCCACCAGCACGGTGGCCGCTTGGCGTGCGTGCGGGCCATCGAGCGCCCGATCATCGGGTAGAGGCAGATGGAGCACGAGGGTATCGGCCGCGTCCGGTAAGGGCTCCTCGCCGATCTCGATTGTCCGCACCCCTCCCGCGCGCGCGGCCGCGATCTGCGCGTGTGCCCGTCGGCTACCGCTGCCGACCACAATCACGACGGGCCCGTCGCACGCCGCGCGTCGCGCGGCCCGTTCAGCCCCGTCGACCTCGTTGACCCCGTCGATCTCGTCGATCTCGTCGATCCGCGCGTTGACCATGGGCTGGACTGCTAGCGTGGTTAGCGCGAGCGCGCCGAGCAGGCCGGCGCTGCCACAGAGCAGGGCCGCGGGGAGCGCCGTGCCGGCCGCCTCCACGATCACGCCGAGATCCGCGTCCGTCGTCGCATCGACCACTAGGAGGTGAGCGCCGCGTGCGCAAGCGGTGACCAGGTGATCGCCGAGCGCGGCGCTGCCCGCGCGAACAGCTGCTAATGGAACGGCGTGGACACGGCGGCGGGACTGGCCGGCAATCACGGTCGGCGCATGGAGGCCGGCGATCGGGACCGCGGCGCCGACCAGATAGCCGTCGTGCAGGGACCGTTCCTGGGCCGGAAACGCCGGACAGATGATGGCCTGCGGATGGCCGAGCATGTCGAGCATCGCATCCAGTTCGCTGCCGATATGTCCACGCAGCGTCGAGTCGATTTTCTTGTACCAGCGTGTGGGGGGGACGCCGATCAGTCCGTCGAGGACCGTGCGTACGTGTTGTGCCGCGTCGGCGGCTGACAGATGACGGGAATCGGACGTGACGGTTACGCCTCCGCGCGGCAACGGCAGCCGGGGAGGACTCACGTACAGCGTGACCGGTAGCCCGGCGCCTCTGCAGCGAGCGGCGCAATCGGCCGCGCCGGTCAAATCATCAGCCACAATGACGAGCGAATCCATGGGAGGGATCGGTCGTGTCCTCGTGATACGGGTCCTTGGGGTCTCTCTCGCAGTATACGGGACAGGCTGACAGCCTCTGAGGGGAGCATCACAACCGTGTGATCGTGCGCGTGAGGCTGCGTGGGCCCGTCCGCGCAGGGCGCGCCACCAGGGATAGGGATGGCGGCGGCCGTCAGGAGGCATGCTTTCGGCTACCGGTGCCCTGGTGGCTCCGTGCCGCCATCTCCCGCTTCGTTGAGCGGGGACAACGGGACGTCGTGAGCACGGAGGTCAGAGTGAACACGAGCGTCAGGGTTATTCGGCGCGGCTGCAGCCTGTACCACGGGCGGTGTCGTATAGTACAGAGAGATAGCCAAAGCGCCGGGCCTCGTGGCGTCCCCACACGTCGTGGATCGCTAGGCGCTTGCGGCGCCGACATCGACAATTTTTTGTCGATCTTGCTGCTCCGTCAGGAGCCTCTTGTTCAGGGCACCGTCCCTGAACAAGGTTAGATTCCTGGATTGGTCGAGTAGAGGGAGGAATTCATACTCATGAACGAGACGGTACGCGTGCAGCGCCTTCAACACGTGAGCGTGCCGCGCCCACATGGCAGCGGTGATGAGGCGCGTCGTTTCTACGGGGGCATCCTTGGGCTTGAGGAAATCGCGGTTCCCGCGACGCTCGCCCACCTCGATCTGGTCTGGTACCGCCTGGGGGACGATGAACTGCATCTGTTCGGGGATGAGCGAGGCGTCGGCCACCCAGCCCAGCATTTCTGCCTCCAGGTCGACGACGTAGACGCGCTGCGCCGCCTCGCCGCCGCTGGCGTGGCGATCGGTGAGGAACCAGAGATCCTGAACCGACCACGCTTCACCATGCGCGACCCCTTCGGCAACCTGATCGAAGTGACCACGATCCTGGGGGCCTACAGGTAACGGGACAGCGCAGGCCCTCCGCGAGACGCCCTGCCGCAGTCAGGGATAATCAGGCCGGCGGCCGGCCGGAGCGTGCGATTGGCACGCCGCTACAAGACGTGCGACGCTGGCAGCACGGTCGGCGCGTCCCGGTCATCGAGTCCGGCGAGATCAGGCCATAGACGACGAAACCAGGCGACCGATAGCGCCGCCATGGACAAGGAACGATAAGGAGCGAAGACTATGCAGTTCGGCGCGTCGATCTGGCCGTTTCAGTGGGAACCGCCCTACGAGGAGGCGCTGCGTCGCATCGCGCGGCTCGGTTTCCACGCTGTCGAACTCATCGCGTGGGACCGTGATACGCTCGACACCTATTACACGCCGGGCCGCATCGCCGCCCTGCGCGCCCTGCTCGACAGCGAGGGGCTTCGCCTCTCCGAGTTCGTCTACACACCGCCGGGCCTGGCCAGCCCCGACCCGGCGCGTCGTCAGGCCGCCGTGGAGCACTTTCGCCGCGCCGCCGATGTCGCGGTCGCCCTGAGCGCCGACACGATCAACACCGTCGCGCCCTACCCGTGCGATATCGTCGTCCCGCCCCTCACCACGAGGCCACTCGCGCAAACCTGGACGGCGGCGGTCCCGGTGGGGCTGGACTGGGCGGCTAACTGGCAGCACTACGTCGCGGTCACGCAGCAACTCTGTGCGATCTGTACCGAGCGGGGCCTGCGCTATGCGCTCGAATCGCACCCCTATCGCTGGGTCTGCGGGGCCGTGTCCCTGTTGCGCCTGATAGACCACGTCGGATCGCCCGCGCTGGGCGTCAACCTGGACCCCAGCCATATGTTCCCCATGGGCGATCTCCCGCACATCGCGGCCTATCAACTCGCCGGGCGCGTCTGGCACACCCATGTCTCCGACAATGACGGCACAACCAACGCGCATTGGCGTCCAGGCAAGGGCAAGATCGACTGGGTGGCCTTCCTGCAGGCCTTGCACGAGACGGGCTACACGGGGACGATCTCGATCGAGTTGGAGGATGTGCCGGGGGTCGCGCGGCTGGGCCACAGCGCGACGGCGCCGTTCGAGGCCGAGAATCGCGCGGCGCTGGCGTACCTGCGGGCGCTATGCGTGGAGCGGGGCATCCCCCTCGAGGAGCGATCGTAGCCAGGACGCGGGCCGCCTCGTCCACATCCAGGATACGCTGACGATGCTCATGCTCATCGCGTAGTGATTATAGGGCGCACATCATCACGGCTGGCCAGGGGGTGGTTCTCCGCCCCTGGCCATTCGTGCACCTTTCAACAGAATTGCATCACGCCTCCTGCGAGGAGGCAGCGGGCCATCGCACGACGGCACGAGAGTTGCATCCGGTGCACAACCTGCATAGAAAGGCCGTTCGCGAAGGCCTCAATCGGGGCGTCGTGGTGGCCAGAGGGGATTCACCCTCCTGTAGCTATGTCCGCGGGCCTGCACGCCGGCTGCCATAGGTCGCACTGCCGACCGCGCACCTCCTTAGCCGGCCATGAAATCGTTGCGCTGAATTCCTGCGACGCCCCTCGAAGCCAAGGCGATGCACACCTTCGGAGCAGACGTTGCATTGATCTATAATCGAATGGCAATAGCGCATACGGATTATGTTCACCCGGTTCGTTTTATGTCCACATGGTTCGTTGTGGTATGACCACACGGACGTGTGATCACGCCGCCCGCCTCCCCGGCGGCCCCGACCGTCCGGGGGAGCGGCCGTGCAGGGAGAGGATCGTCCCTTTCGATGATGGCCGCCCTCGCCGTGGCTGTGCTGGCTACTTTGCGCATCCGTGCAACGATTTAATGTGATCGTTGCACGGATGCGCGAAGTAGCCAGCACACCCCAGACCGACTACATGGCGCTGGTGGGCATGAAACAGTGGCGCAAGGTGGCCGAGGCCCTGGCCGTGGATCCGGCCGATAAGGTCATCATCGAGGGCTACCCGACCGTGCGCCCGGACGTCGTGGGCATCACGGTCCACGCGACGAGCGCGACGACGACGGGCATCCAGGCAGGGAAGCGGGCCGCGCAAGCCACGCCGTTGGTGACCAAGGGTTAGCGCCCGGATGTGCTCCTCCACGTCTTCCTCGGTGATAGCACGGTCGAACAGGCGACGGCGTGACGGCGTGACGGCAGGCATGGAGCGTGTCGACGAGGCGCATGCCTAATTACTGTCACTGCCGGCGTCGCCATCGGCGCGACCTTTCGGTTTGCCTCTGAACTGCGTGTTGAACCGGAGGGAGATTAGGTAGTCGTCTAGCCAGACGGGCGTTGTGACGCGTGTGTGCAGCGGACCTGCCGTGACGGTTCTGAGCCGGCCCTGACGAATGGCAGCATAGAGGCTGCTGGTGTTGACGTAGCCCGCCCGGCGCGCCGCTTCGCGAATCGTCAGATACTCATCGGTCATATGCCGTTAGTGTAACACACCCGTGTTAGCTTCCTACCACTCCCCCACCGCCTTCTTTAGCCCCTCGTCGCTCCACTTGATATAGATGCGCGTGGTCTTGATCGACGCATGCCCTAAATGCCGCGCGGCCATCTCCAGGTCGCTGCCCTCGCGCACCAGGCGCGTCCCGCAGTAGTGCTGGAGGGTGTGGACGCCCTTGTACTCCACGCCCCCGGCCGCGCACAGGCTCGCCAGGTGTGGCGAGCGGCCCGTGGGTGAGCGCACGCCCGTACAACGCCGTCCACGCCCTGTAGCCCCCTCGGATGCTCACACAGGCTGTGAGCACGTCGTCGTGCACCCCGACGAGGCGCTTCCCCCATCCTCGACATTACCAACGCGCACCAATGGACAGCAATGGGTAGTTTGATGTAGCGTAAGAGCAACACTAAGGAGCGTATTAGAGCATAGACGCCCCTAATAGACGAAAGGCAGGCGACCCATGGCAGAGCATCCCGACCACACGACGACGATCGGGGCAGCGCGCATGACCGACGAGATCCTGGCGGTCATCGCAGCGGAGGAACCACACGGCGCGACCGCCGATCAGATCGCCCGTGCCATCGGGCTTGGCGTCACTGTCGAGCCCGTTCAGGACGAGATGGAGGAGCTGGTCAGGCGTGGCGACCTCGACCGGCGCGGCATCGGCGTCGGGGCCATCTATACACTCGCCGCCGGGATGTGACGCGTCTGACAGGCCCGATGATAGGGCAGGCCGAACGGAGGGGATGATGCCGCTAGCGACCGCCATTGAGGAGACCATGCGGGCGCACGAGTTGACGACCGCCCAGGTAGCCAAGCGGTTGGGGATGGAGTACGATCGCGCTACCCTCTACCGCATGCTCAACGGGGCGACGAAAGAACCGCGCCTGGGGACGCTGGTGCAGCTCTGCATCGCATTGGAAACCAGCCCGTCGGAGTTGCTGGAGCTGGCGGGGGTGTGGTCCCCGGACACGCCGGGATGGGCGACGCCCGACGACCTGCGCTTGCGCGGGGCCTTCGGGCAGGTGCGCGCGCTGCCCATGGCTATGCAGCAGCGGGCGGTCCCCTTGGTCGAGGCGCTGGCGACAGGATGGCTGGCGGACGAGGACGACGAGGAGGAGAGCCTGGACGCGGACGCAGGCCCCGCGGAGAGACTCGCTGCCGCCGGCGAGGCGTAGGCGTAGGCGCGGGAGCGGCGCGACGGCGGCGCTACGCCTGACCGCGGCGCGGGGCGTCTTTGGCGCCGGCGCGGACCACCACCACCTCGTCGCACACAGCGCAGAGGTAGACCCGCGCGACAGCGGGGGACCTGACCACGGTGAGCAGACGCCGCCCCCAGGGCAGAGGGTCGTGGCGCTCGCCCAGGAGGAGCAGGGCCTCCTGCGCGCCGCAGACGGGGCACGGCTTCAGGGCTGGCTCCGCGCCGCCTATGGAGGTCACCACCGCTGGTCCTGCTCCCCGCTAGCCCATTCGTCTCACTTCCTATATCGGATAAACGGCGGCAAGAACATAGAGCCAAAACGGCGGTGCCTGAGCGAGGTCGTCCTCCGTCACCCCGCCTGCTTATGGCCAGAAGACCTGTGTTGGCTGTTTAGTTCATCTGTGCAACGATAGATACAGATCGTTGCACAGATGAACTAAACAGCCAACACAGCCTGGAGCCGTTCTTCCGGCTGCCAGGCCGAATTGTCTACGGGGCGGATGCGGTCCACATCAAGCTGCGGCCTTTCAACGACCGTCAGCTTCATCGTGACCTCACCGCCGTCTGCGCCAAGGTCTATGAATCGTGACCGCATCTTTCTGACGGGCGTCGGCTCGTGTTTACAGTCGCCGGCGCCTCTACAGTTGTACCTAGCTCAAACACCATCAGACAGTTTCGCTTCTATAACCCAGCCACGGCGCTTTCCCAATATGCGTACAGCGATTTGAGATGCTTCCAGATCACCAAAACGCTAACTACAACTGTAGAGGCGCAGGCCGTCCCGTTCTAGATGTCCCACAACGGAGCGTTGCGTGACACCCTGTCATGACTGGCCGCACCGTGCCGGCGTATCGATCACGGCGTGCCGCGCGATCGATAAACTCGCTACATCGCCAACCCGCTCCCCCAGACCGGCGGGCACGATGCGGCACGCATCCAGGGCCCCGGGCAAAGCTTCCCTGCGCACCACCTCCAGTGCGGCCGCTTCCAGCAGCGCGCGCTGCCGACCGTAGATGCTGCCGATGATGATGCGTTCCGGGTTGAGGATGTCCACCAGCATCGCCAACCCTTGCCCGAGATAGCGGCCGACCAGCCCGAACACGGCGCGCGCGAGAGGGTCGCCGCACTGGGCCGCCTCGCCCACCTTCTGGGCTGTCACCGATGCCAGATCCTCCTGCGTCGGACAAAAGAGCACGGGACGCCCCGCGTCGAGCCATTCGTGCGCCATGGAGCGTCCTAGCAGGGCGATCCCGCCCCCACTGCACCAGCCTTCGAAGGAGCCGGCCTTGCCATGGCCGACCGGACCGTCGGTTTCCAGGCGAACATGCCCGACCTCACCTGCTAGGCCGGTCGCCCCTTCGTAGAGCTGTCCGTTCAGGATGAGACCTGCTGTGCTGGCTGTTTAGTCCATCCGTGCAACAATAGATACTGCATTGTTGCACGGATGGACTAAACAGCCAGCACAGCCGCGGGCGGTCGACGTCCCAGCCCAGGTTGCGGGCGAGCGCCCGAATGTTGTCCACGCCGACGATGCGCCCGTGCACCACGTCCTCGATCAACGCGGTGCGCAGCTCGGCGTCCATCTGCGCGGTGGCGCGCTGCCGCAGGAGGATAGCCGCAGCGGTCTCGGCCGCCTGTGCAATGGTGGCGTCATCGCGCTCGTCGAGCGTGCGCGCCGCATCCGTCGCTCAGATAATCGCCAGGACCTCGTCGTCGGCGGCGACGCGCATCGCCACGCGTCCACTGAAGCCAAGTTGCGGGTTGCCGGGCAGCCTGACCGGGCTGTTCGCCTTGAGCACCGCGGCCAGGTGACCCTCGCGCGCGACCCAGGCGAGCGCGCGCGGCGTACCCTGGCGCCGCAAGATCGTCTCCTCGCGCACCCGATCCACGGGCCCATGGGTAGCGGAGAAAGCGAGCAGTCGGTGCTGCGGCGACTCAATCGTGACGGAGTTGCCAATCAACCGGCCTAATGTGTCGGCCAACGCCTGCAGGGCGTCGGAGCCATGCGCCGTCGCGAGCGCGAACTCGGTCTCCGTCGTTCCGATAGCGCGGCTCAACAGATTGGCTAGCCGGCGCGGGTCGGCGTCGTCCGCGAGGATACCAACCGGCAGCTCGCAGCGCGCCGCGAGGCGTCGTATGCGGCCGAGTTCGGCGGACGAGACTAGTCCGGCGCGATACGAGCACGGCTGCGGCCTGCCGCGCCACCAGGATCTCCACGAACTCCGCGGTCCCGCACGCGTCACCGACGGGCGCGACGAGCACGAGTTCACCGCTGCGACACTCAGTCGCCTCCGCGAGATCGCGCACCACACTGACGCACGACACGCGACGTTCACCCACCTTCTCGGCGTCCGGCAGCCACAAATGCGCTAGGCCGGGTTCAACCACACTCTGGATGCCCGCCACCTGCAGCGACATGTCCCCCTCCCTCCCGCGATACACCGCATCGCCCGGCGCTGTACCCAGTGGCGTCACGATAGCACATCTTCGATCTTTAATCGACTGGGATCGCCTTATTTCTTTTGGGCCGTGAACACCGCGCCCATCTGGTTGACGACGACCTCCGTGACCGCCCCGGCCTTGTCGCCTTTGAATTCGACGCTGAAGCCCGAGAGGTCCTTGATCTCGAATTGCGTGCCCTTGTAGGGTGTCAATTCGTAGTCGGGCTGCCCAGGGATGGACACGAGCAGCGTATCGTCGCTCTTGAGCGCCACGCTCAGGGTACGCCCCATCAGGTCGTAGTCGCCCGTAAAGCGCTCCAGCGCCGCCCTGTCCAGCAGGTTCTTGGGCGGCAGCCGCTTGAACACGATGTCCCGCACCGTCGGCTCGATCGGGAGGGCCACGCTATCGATGTCGCCCCTGGCGTTGGTGGCGAACACCGCCTTGAGACGCAGGTCGAACAACTCGTACGTCAACTCGAAGACATCGTAGTGGTAATGCGTGAGCGCGAAGTCCAGCCCATTGTACGTGGCCGTCAGTCCCTTGCCGCCCTCGTCCAGCGCGATGGACATGACGCCGTAGCCGGCGTGCGCGTACGCGCCCGTGTACTCGTCCAAGTCGTGCGCGGGACCTTTGTTCGCCTTGCGGTCGGTCGCGCTCTTCTCCTTGCCGGCCTCGGCGGCCTCTTTGGCGTGCGCCCTGTCTTCCTTATAGCGCTCATTCCACGGTACCTGGTCCAGCCCGAGCAGGCGATCATAGATGTTCAGAGAGAGGATGTAGGGGACGGGGTTGCCGTTCCCGTTGGTCAGGACGACCACGCCGAGGTTCTCGCGCGGGAGGAAGGAGACCAGGGCGCTGAACCCGTCGATGTTGCCGCCGTGGTGGATCAGGTTGTGGCCGCGGTAGGGCTGCACGAACCAGCCCATGCCGTAGCTGGCCTGGGGCGCTTCGGGGTGCTTCGTCGGGATGCCGACCCCCTCCATCATCACCATTTGCGGAGCGTGCAGTTGCCCAATGTTATGCTCAGACACGATCTGGCGGTCGCTGTGTTTGCCCGCGTTGAGGTGCAACAGCAGCCAGTGTGTCATGTCTTCGACGGAGGCATTGATCGAACCGGCCGGCCCCACCGTGTCGAGGTTGCGGAAAGGGATCTCCGTGGACGTACCGTCCTCTTCCTTGTAGGGGAGCGCGATGTCGCTGCTCTGCCGGGATATCTCGACGGAGAGGTTGCCGCGCTCCATGCCGAGGGGCTGGAAGATGCGCTCGATAACGAACTCCTCCCAGGCGCGGCCGGTGAGTTGCTCCACGAGGTAGCCGGCGGTCATGTACATGAGGTTCTGGTACTGCCAGACGGCGCGGAAGTCCTTGTTGGGCGGCAGATAGCGCAGGCGGTCGAAAATCTCCTTGCGGCCGAAGGGCGAGTTGTACCACATCAGGTCGTGGCGGGGCAAGCCGGAGCGGTGCGTCACGAGGTCGCGCGGCGTCATGCGCTCGGTCGCAAACGTGTCGTAGAGCGTGAACGACGGCAGGTACTGCCGGACCGGCGTATCCCAGTCGAGCTTGCCCTCGTCGACCAGCAGCGCCAATGTCATCGTCGTGAAGGCCTTGCTGGACGAGCCGATGGCGAAGATCGTGCGCGGCGTCACCTCCAGCCCGTGCGCCACGTTGCGCAGCCCGTAGCCGCGCGAGAGGATCACCGCGCCGTCCTTGACCACGACCACGCCCGCGCCGGGCACGGTCCACTCCTTGAGCGTCGCCTCAGCGAAGGCGTCGAAGCCCTCTAGCGCCGCTGTCTCCGGCGCGCGTGTGTCGGTCGCCATTGCATCCTCCTTCTATCTACAGCTATAACCTATGTGGCGAACCAGTTCCTTACCCGACCATGGTCCGTCGGGGCCAGGCCGCAGCGGCCTATCTCGTAACCGCCACGCCTGCCATCAGGGGCGCCGCAACCGTGATTCCTCCTTCCCCGGCCTCTTCCTCCTCGGTAGGAGCCTGCTCGGTGCCCTTCATGTGTGTGTCGAACCAGTCGAGAGCGAGCGTCCACTGTAGATAGCGATGATGCGGCAATGCACTTGCGACGATAGCGTGGCTGGCGCCGGGGAACCTGATCAACTCCACAACTCGATGGCGCACCCGCAGGGCGGTCAGCAATTGCTCGCCCTGGTCGATCGGGCAGCGGTAGTCGTTCTCCGACTGCAAGAGCAACAGCGGCGTGTCGATGTGCGCGACGTAGGTGAGGGGCGAGTGGCGGCGGTAGCGCTCCCACTGTGCGTCGCTCGTCCAGTACGGTCCCCCGAACTCCGTTGCGAACCACAGCGGCGTGATGTCGCTCACGCCGTACATGCTCACGAAGTTGGAGACGCCGTTGACGGAGACGGCCGCGGCGAAGCGGTCGGTGTGGCCAAGCGCCCAGTTGGTCATGAAGCCGCCGTAGGAGATGCCGGTGACGCCTAGCCGGTCGGGGTCGGCCTCGCCGCGCGCCAGCACAGCGTCGACGCCGGCCATCAGATCCCCGAAGTCCTTCTCGCCCCAGTCGGCCGCGCGGGTGAAGGCGAAGCCGTGCCCGAAGCTGCCGCGCGGGTTAAGGTAGAGCGAGGCGTAGCCGGCCCCGGCGAGGGCCTGCGCCTGGACGTAGAAGCAGGAGCCCCACGCGCCGAAGGGGCCACCGTGGACGTTCAAAATCAGCGGATAGGGTTGTACGCCCTCGGCGGCCGCGTCGTGTGGGCGGTACAGCCAGCCTTCGATTGCCGTGCCGTCGGGGGCGTCGAACCGGATGTGCTCGGGCGCGACGACGGCGACCCGCGCGAGCAGGGCACGATTGGTGTCGGTGAGGGGCGTGAGCGCGCCGCCCTCGGCGGGCAGGGTAAATAGGTCGTAGGGGCGCGTCGGGGTGGAGGCGAGCACTACAAGGGCGCGGCCGTCCGGCGTGCACTGCATGCCCGCGATGGTGACTCCAGGCGGCGAGAGGCGGCGCGGCGCGCCCGTCCCACGGTCGAACGCGACGACGGCGCAGTCGCCGTCGTCCATGGCCAGCGCGTAGACCGTCCGGCCGTTGGGCGCCCACGCGAGGGACGAGGACGCGGGTGACATGTAGTCGGGCTGCACGCCCCCCCCGCACGTCTGATCGAGCGCGGCGGAGAAGTCGCGCAGGTCGCCGCGGCGCGACACCGTCCAGACGTGCGTGTTGAGCACGCCGTTGGCGACCCACTCGGGTTGGGCGTAGAAGGCGATCGTCTCGCCATCGGGGGACCATGTGCAGTTGGGGCCGAGGGTCGTGAGGCTGCCGTCGGTCAGGCGCGTGGGCTCACCGCCTTCGGGCGAGATCGTCCACAGGTCGGCGGCGAGGTTATGCTCGGCGTGCTCGCTGCGGTTGGACACGAAGAGGATGGCGGAGCCGTCGGGGGACCAGGAGGCGTCGAGGTCGTCCCAGTCGCCGTCGGTGATCTGGAGCGGCTCGGCCTGCCCACTATCCGCAGCGTCGACGGGGAGCACGAAGAGGTGCATGCGGTGATCGACGTAGCCGCGGGCGTCGAAGCGCGAGACCAGGCTACTCTGGCGGCGCAGGCGCGGCCCTTTCTTGTCGACCTCGGCGTGCGCCTCGATCCATGATGTCTCTTGCGCTACCTTCTGCCGGTCGGTTTCCACGGCCACGGAGTAGCACAGCCGTGTACCGTCAGGCGACCAGACCGGTGCGGTCGCCCCGTCAGCGGCGCTCGTGAGCCGCCGCGGCTCACCGCCCCCGACGGGAATCACGAAGATCTGCGGCTTGCCCTCGTGGCGGGTCGATACGAAGGCGAGGCGCTGGCTATCGGGTGACCAGCGGGGGCTGGAGTCGGCGGCCTCGCCGCTCGTGAATTGGCGCGCCTCGCCGCCCGCCGCGTCGGCGAGCCAGAGGGCGGAGCGCGCCTCGTCGCGGGCCTCGTCGTACGTCCCCACCACGTACGCGACAGTCTTCCCCTCGGGCGACAGACGCGCGTCGCCCATCGTCTTGAGCGACCAGAAATCTTCCAGGGTGAGAGGGTTCCGCTCAACCGCCATACTCGTTTCCTTTCGTAGACAATGGATGCGGCGTCACGCCGCTACGTCCGTGCCGTCTTATGGGCACTATACTGCCAATGAACGGATAATGCTTTGACAACCCTTAGCTAGAGTTTGGCCAAGTCAAGCTGCATAGCAGAGTATGTCGCAGAGGTGATCGGCCACGGCGCGCGGGACTTTTCGCAGGTCGCCGGTGGACGGGGATGTCTGAAAAGCCATGTGCGCCCACAGGGAGCGTCGCACAACGGCGATGGCGTCGGTGAAGGTGGGCTCGCGTTTGCGGTACCAGGCGGCACCTTTGACGAGCGGTAGGCGCTGCGTCCACTGGTCATGAGCCACCAGGGTGACGAACGAAAACAGGCCGAGGAGGGCGGGTGTCGTCCGACGGATGGTCTTCTCGGACCAGCCGCGCCCGGTCTCGACGCCCAAGTGGTCGCGGACCTCATGGAACGTAACCTCCAGCTGCCACCGCAGGACGAACCAGGACACGATCTGGGTCGGGGAGGCGTCGAGGTCCGTGCAGAGGAGAGCCTGGGGCGGGAAGGCGGCGTCGGGGTCGCGGATGAGGACCCAGCGGACGGGGACGGGCGGCAGGCCGGTGCTGTACCACAGCGCCGTGTCGGAGACGATCTCGATGGTCCGCTCAGTCTCGCCGTACCAGAACGGGACCGTCAGGGGGGTCCAGAGCGTGGTCGGATCGCCCAGGCGTGCGGCCAAGGTGGGGAGCCGCGCCCCGACGACGCGGGGGCGACCCTGCTGCTGCGGCGCGCGCGGGGGCGGGGGCTCGAACAGGCGCGCGTCGAGGCGCAGGCGGGTCACGATGGTGGCCACGGAGCGTGTGGCCGCGAGGACCTCGAGGGTGGCGTAGGCCGTGTCCCCCACGAGGACGAGCGGGCGCGTGGGACACCAGCGATGGACGACCCGGACCATCTGGCGGGCCCAGTCGGTGAGGACCTTGTGCCGCTGGCCCTGGTCGGCATCGTACCGCTCCGAGGGCGCAAGCACGCTCAGGAACGGCAAGGCCCAGGTCCGTCCGGCCCAGGGGATGGGGACGAGCAGCATCAGGCTGACCCAGCGCAAGGCGCGCGCTTTGACGACGTGCCCATGACTGGAGCGGACCGGGTCGCGCTAGATGCCGGCGGCGGTGATCGTCTTGCCGCGCCGGCGTTCGAGTGTCTCATCGATGCCCAGTACGAGCGGCCCGTTGGGGGCAAAGGCGACGATGAGCAGGCCGCGCAGGATGCGACTCGCGCCCAGGCTCGACCAGACGGCCCGGTTGAGCACGCGGTGATACGTCGCGAAGGCCGCATCCTCGCCATGTCCGGTTACCCGCAAGATGGAACTCACCATGCGCCGACCGGGCGCGAGGATGGCTCCCGCAACCAGGAGGGGGACATGCCGCCAGGTACGGCAGGTGAACAGTGGCGCGAAGGGGTCAAGGTGGCTCATAATGGGGGCAGGCAGGGTGATCATTGGAACCTCTTTTCTCATGAGTGGTCCCTTTGATTATCCCGCCTTCCCCTCCTCCAATTGGCCAAACTCTAGCTTAGTACTACAACGTTAGGTGGTCAGGATGAATCAAGGAGGCGGCGGAGGACCCGTTTGCGATGGGAGCGGTGCGCGTTGTGATTCTGACGCTGGGTATAGTACAGCAGCGCGAGCGCCCGCTGCGGGGTCAGCGTGGGCCGGGGTAGCACGACCTGGAGCAGGGCGCGCGCCTGGGGCACGGTTACGGCCGGACTTTTTCCCCCCCAGGCGCAGGCGCGCCTGGACGAGGAAGTGATGCGCCAGGAAACTCAAGGTGATGTGATGATGCCAGCCGACCCAGCCCCGCACCTCGTAGTGGTCGAGGCCGACCTCGCCTTTGCACTCCTCGATACCTCGTTCCACCGGCCAGCGTGTCGCCGTGCGTTGGGCCAGTGTCTCCTCGGGGAGGGCGGCGGGGGCGTTGGAGAGAAAGGCTTTGAGCTCCCCGTCAGGGCCGAGGCTGCGGCGCAGGACGACCCACACGTCGGGGCCGGGGAGTCGGTCGCGCACGGCCACCGCGCGCACGCAGGCGACCTCGGCCACCAGTGGCCCCTTGGCCCCCTCGTTCAGGAGGTGGCGCCGCCACGTCGTCGGCGACAGGGCGGCAGCCAGCACGCGCACCTCGATCGGGGCGGGTGCCGCCGCGTCCACGCGCACACGGGTGCGGGGACGTCCCTGTCCCGTTCCCGCCGGCACGCCGACCGCCGGGCGCTCCAGCCAGACGCGCGTCGTGTGCGGGACTTCGGCCATATACCACAAGCCCTCCGCAGCGAGGCGGTCGAGCAGGGCCGTGTCCCGGCCGAAGCCCTCGTCGCCGTGCGCCCAGCGGGCCGGCAGGCGCCCCCGCGCGCGCAGCCCCGCGACCATGTCCCCCGCCAGCTCCGGGTGCGTGCGGAACGTCGCGCCGGACGGGACCCCACAGCGCCGTCGTCGGGCCGCGTAGGTCGGGGTGAACCACGGCTCGGGCAGGTAGAGGCGGCGGTCCACCAGCGTGTAGCCGCGCGGGCTGGCGTAGCAGACCACCACGCCGGACTGGCAATTGGCGCGCTTGCCCAGCGGCCCGCACCACTGTCGCGCGACGCCCACCGACTCCGTCCCCTGCTTGGGGAAGTCGCACCCGTCGATGATGAACGCGCCCTTCTGCGCATCGCCGAGCGTTTCGCCGACGTACGCTTGGTGCGCGTGGAGCACGGCGTCGGCGTCCCAGGGGCTTTGCCCGATGAACTGCTGGAGCGCCTGCACGTCGCCGCCCACCACCGCGTGGGCCAGCGGCTCGATCGTCTTGCGCTCCAGGTCAAGCAACTGGCCTTGCAGGTAGAGCAGCGCCGCGCGCCGCTGCTCGCTGCGCTGGAACAGCGGGGCGAAGCGGGCGTGGTAGGCCACCAGGTCGGCGGCGAGGCGTTCCACATCGCGCGGCGCCAGGTTAGGGGTAGGCGGTTGCGCCGACGGCGGCGCGACGAAGGGGGCATAGGCGGCTATCATGGGCGGTCCTCCTCCCCCAGTCTACCCCACCCCCGCACACCTAACGTTGTAGTATTAGGGACGTGGAAATAGATATGCATCCCATATACTCGACTGGGAGAGCCCGAGTTAAGCGCAATAGGTGGGATAGACAAGTATTTCGAC
>JAABVA010003193.1_pt1 | contig 15802 bp, 19 predicted proteins | sample 5560331 | NCBI WGS metagenome assembly JAABVA01 (sample SAMN12812661, study PRJNA571458) | rock metagenome | isolation source: Antarctica rocks | place: Antarctica: Victoria Land, Mt New Zealand sud | collected 2016-01-07 | reverse complement strand
AATCTTAATATTTTTTAATCATTTTGAAAGCATTGAATTCAGCTAATTCAAGACTACAATCATGTCTTTCAAAGTACATTAAGTAATCAATGTGCAAATGTTGATTCAAGCGAGAAAAGAGTTACTACTAGATAAATGATCAGTCAATCAATGCAGTGAATCTTCTCAATTTCATTTACTAGATTAAATCTTAATATTTTTTAATCATTTTGAAAGCATTGAATTCAGCTAATTCAAGACTACAATCATGTCTTTCAAAGTACATTAAGTAATCAATGTGCAAATGTTGATTCAAGCGAGAAAAGAGTTACTATTAAATGAGTGATCATTCAGCGAAGTGAATCTCTTCAATCTCAATTACTAGATCAAATCTGCATGTTTTTTCAATATTTCTGAAGCATTGAATTTAATTGATTCAGAGTTACAATTATGTCTTTCAAAGTATGTGAAATAATCAGTGTGCAGAAATCAATTCAAACGAAAGAAGATGATGACAGTTGAAAGATTGAGTAACTCAAATCTTCAATATCTTTGATTGCATTTTTTGAGTTAAATCAACGTACTTTTCAATGATTTTTAAATCGTTGAGTTCATCTTGCTTGACTCTACAATCGTCATTATAGAAAGTTCTTCATCAAAGAGTGACATTGCAACGTTTGAGAGAAATGATCGATTGATCAAGAAGAGAATGATCTCGCTAGTCATCATTAATCTAGCGATGAGTTGATTTCTCTGAGTCATGAGAAAGAGTGACTCAAAGAATAATGTTGAGAATAAAAGATAGAAACATGCATAAACTCAACTCACTCTTACTTTGAATCATTAACTTCATTTCTGTTGAAACATGCATAAACTCAACTCACTCTTACTTTGAACTATTAACTTCATTTCTGTTGAAATACACATAAGCTCAACTCGCTCTTACTGCAAACAATTAACTTTAACCAAAATTTAATACTTTATCTTTGAATTTTCATTACTTAATCTTTATATTGCACTGAAACTCAATCTCTGTCTTACTTAATCACACTTGTTATTCAATTCAAACTCTACTTCTTACTTTTATTGAATTATTAACTCTCATCTTTAAATTCAAACTCAAATACTTTTAAAAACTTTAATCATAAATTTTAATTTCTAACTTTGCTTTATTCAAATTTCAAATTTCTGTTTTGACTTTTAATCTTTACTTCATTAATCTTAATTTCTTTTATTATAATCTTTTTTTACTTTTACTTCTTTTTTTTCTTCTTATATCTTTTCTTTCTTTAATCTTATTACTGCATGCAATCTACTATTTATTTTCTTACATCAATTTAATTTCTTTCATTTCTTTTATTTCTTTGTTTTACTTTTCGTCAATATTTCTCTAATATCTCTCATATCTTCAATTCATTCTATTTCTTTCTTCTTCTCAAATATTGCAAAATCTCAATCTGATTCTTCATATTCAACTTTCTTTCGCTCATTCAATTCTGCAATTTCTTTGCAAAACTCTTCTTTTGAACAAATATTAAAAATCAACTTAACATTATATTCATATACTTACATTTTCTTTCTCTTATCTTCAATCTTCATTCTTTCTCTTCACTTTCATTTTCTTTTCATCAATTACATCATGTCTGTAACATAAAACATTATTTACAATTCTTAAAATTCTTCATCATTTTTCACTCTTGAATCAATTTCTTCATTCTTTGATACTTTGCAACTGTGTCATTCAACTTTTGACAATAAAATATTAAATGCACATTACTTCAACTTTCATTCTTCATGCATATTGAGCATAATTCTTTTATCTGTTTCAACTCTTGTAACAATTCTTTTGCTTTCTTGCTTTTTTCTTACTTCTGCTCATTTTGTTCAACTCAAATACTTAATCACTCATGCTGCTGACTGTTGTATTTCTGTCACTTCATCAAATTCAATTCTCTTTCATTCTGCATTCATGATTTTCTCTTCTTCTTCGAAATTGCATTCTTCACAATTTTCTTCTCATTCAATTTCATCATCTCATTGCATACATTACATTTCTTTTTTCTCTCTTCACATTCTATTTAATTTTCTCGCTCATTCAAATACTCATTCAACATCACTTGTTAACATGATGCTTTTCTGTCATTCTCATCATTTTTAATGAATCTTCTCACTCATTTCATCTCTTCAATTCTTCACTCTTTTGCTGACTTCACTTCTTCATCATTTTCTTTTCATATCACTATCATCTGTGATGTTAATTCATCTTTTCTCACTCATTCACTTTTCTGAGCATAATTCAACAAACTGCGAAACTCATCTGTATGAATGATAACTCAAATGTTGACTATGTTGATTTTCAATCTCAATGCACTTGTTGTTACAATCATTCTCTTCTCATCATTTCAAAATCTTTTCAACTTTTCATCTTTCTGTTTCATGTCATGATAATAATTCTTACAATTCAATGCTTTCATCAACTTCTTCATTTTTCTTATGCTGTTACAATACATCACGACTTTTCTCTCAACATAATTTCTCATCATTCTTTGAATCATTTGAACAATGAATTCTTCTTTCTTCTTTTAATCATTACTCTTCACTTTCATCACTTAATATTTCACATTCTTTCAAATCATTCTGACTTGAAACAATGTCATCTTTGTCTTCTTGAAACTAATTCTTCTTCATAACTTTTTTTCTTTGTTGAATGATAACATCATTATCAACAAAATCATCTGCATCTTTATGTTCATTAAATCTTTCAACTGCTGCATCTATCATTGAAAATTGTGTTGTTCATTTAACATCACATGACATTTATTAATTATAATTCAATTCAAAATCTGCGTGACTTGCAATCAATTGATAAATGTTTGAAACTCATCACTTATTGCAAATTTCAACGTCATTAATACAACATTGATTGCATTCAATGATCATCTGCTGTTTCACTCAACATATGTGATGTTTATACTCTTGCATCATTACTTCATATTCTGTCTCAATGTGATCAATGACATCATGATGATGCTGATTTCACTCTGACTGCATCATGTTAACAACATGAACAATAAACTTTTTTCTTTCTTGATAATCATGACAATCATCACTGAGCTTTTTTCTGTCATTATGATTTCAATCATCAACTTTTGCATTTCTTGAAAATAATTGTCAATATTCATGACTTGTTTCAATTCATTCTTGATCTTGATGCTTTGCAATTACTTTCAACGCTGCATTCTGTTCTCTTTTACTTCACTTTCAAACAATTCTATCTTTCTCTTTCTCTTTTAACTGCTTTTCATTTTCATGACTGATTCAAATCTTAAAAATTGATGTCACATTTTGCTGAATTCTTGAAACTTCTATCACTTGCTGACAATCTTGTCACTTTATTTCATGATTTTCTGAGCATATATCATTTCAGCTACATGCATCATATGCTTTATCTGCAGATTCATCATCTCATTCTTTTCATTTTTCTGTCAATCATCATTTTCATCATTCTCATTTATTTGAAATGTTTATTCTTTGCATATATCTTTGACTGATTTCAATCATCAACTCATGATACAACTCAATCATCATCTCAAATCTCAATTCTATCAAACTTTTATGCTTTATTATCTTACACATTCTCTTCAACGTTCACTTCTTTTCATTGAGATTAATCAATCACATGTATGTTAATATTTCATTCTTCTTTCATACTGTCATCTTCAAACATTGCTGAAATGACAACATCAATCACAAATAATACATCATCAACTTTCTCATCTTTCAAAGTAAATATCAATGAATCATCTTGACATCTTCATTGATTGCATAATTCTTGTAATATTTCATCATGAACATCATTAACTCATTTTTCATAAATATATTTTAATGTTTCTCTTTGATGATGTTGCTATGTTGAATACTCAACAATTTTGATGCTTATGCAAGCTGTTCAATGATGACGTGAATCAACATCAATAACTTCTTTCAATACTTTATCACTTTCGAAAATCAAATCTTTCATTAACGTGCGTTGATTCTTTCTCATCAACTCATGAATCATGTCTTGAAACTCACTTATGTTGAACTGAATACTCTTATACAATATTTAATCTTTCACTCAATCAATGTGATCTTCACTGATGATATTGTAATGAATCTTCAGCTTGTACGTTCTTAAATTCAACATTCATTGCATAAAACTGTAATTGTTTTGCATCATGAATTAATTCATCATCTTGACAACATATTTCAAACATTCTCGCTCAATGAATTCATCAACTTCTTGACTTGAACTGCTGCTTTAACTGTTTTGACTGCTGAGTCTGCTTTCATCAAAATTCTGCTGACTCATCTTCAATTCTTGCTGAATCATCATGAATCAACTGATCTTGATCATGATGAACAATATGAGAAAATAATTACTTGCATTCATTCACTCGTTTTCTTGAACTCTCAAAATCATCAATGTACACATCAATGAGCTGTTGTACTTCTTGCATGTGATGCAATCATCTAATAATGTTAAACAAAAATTCAAACATGTTTTTTGAATTGTCATTAATTCTGAATTATTGTTTTCATCAAGATTTTAACTATTGTTGTTACTTTTCTTCATTGATTCTGCTTCTTTCTTCTCATTGAAACTCTTTTCATTCTGCTTTTTAACTATCTTCTTTGCAACTCTGAATAATCACTTTCACACGTTTCATTGCATCTTATTGAATTGATATTTTGAATTTCTTCAATTATGCTCATCTTTGATTTGAACAATGAACATCAATATCTGCTTTCATGATCAACTGTAATTCATTAATCTCTTGACATTCATGTATGACTGCAATGATTGATACTGAGTTTGATGCTTCTTGATATGAATGATTTTCATATGAATGAACACATTGACTTGAGACATCATTGATTGCTGACAATGCTGAATCAAACTGTTCATGACATTTTAAATGATGATGATGATGAGTTTAATCTTGAGATTCAACTTCTTCATCAATGCAATTAATTCTTCTCGATTTAAATTCATTAAATACATATGTCATTTGACTTTCTTTAATCATGAATTAATCTCATTGATTTCATTCTTTTGAATCACTCATTACTTCTTCTTTTTAATCATGTTAATGATATAATTCATCTTTTTTCTGATCAAATTTCACTCTGTCGTTTGATCATGTTCATCAACATGTGTGACATTGATTTCTTTCTTCACTTCAACATATTATGATTCATGTTTCTGAACGAAAAATCGCTGACATATAATGATTTTTCATGTTTTCAATGCATCACTTCTTTGCTGTCTAATTTGATGACTCTTGCTTAAGCACTCTCGCTGCATCTGTTGTTTTCATTCATACTTCTGCTTGCAATGCGTTTGCATATTCTTGCTAACTCAACATATATACTGACAATTGTTTAGCTTCAACTGATATATTAAATCATTCATGCAAATCTTCAACTTCAAAACTGCGTTATTAACATAACTGAGCATCTTGAACTTCATGAAATACTGAATCAAATTCAATGATGCTTCATTAATGACTGTGATCAAATCTTGCACATGCTGAACAATTCATTAATGATTTGAATTCTGAAAATGCGTCTTGACTTGCGATGATCATATTGCATGCATGCACTGCTTACATGTGATAACTCAATACTTTGCTAAATATGTAATCAATTTCATGATTGCGATGCTAAATGATGTGATTAATGAACAGCAATTGAGCATTTTTCTGAAGTTTTGATATTCAGAGATAAATTTGAAAGTGCGAAGATGAAAAAACTACGCTCGCTTAGTTGAAGTCGAGACTAACTACAATAGAGCTAGAGATTAAAACATGTTGATCTTTGGTCAAAATGATCTACAGCATGCTGAGCTTTAGTGTAAGACATGTTGATCTGTACATCATTCTGAGTTGACTTGAATACTTGAGTCAAGAGTTGTAACTCAATTCAAATACTTAAATCAAGAATTCTGACCTGAATCGAGTCTGAATGAGCTGAGAATTCGATTCAACCTCAATAACTCAACTTGACGCGATTAGTTTAATCATGTTTCTCTTTATAAATTTTTATCAATTAATTTTAATGTTTTTCTTTGTTTCTTTTTATGACTTTCTATCAATTAATCTTTATACTAATCTTTTTATTTTATTTCATCATGTTTTTGTTTATGATTTTTTATCAATCAATCTTCATGTTTTTCTTTACGTTTCTATTTATGACTTTTTATCAATGCTTTTTCATCATGTTCTTGAACAAACGCATTGGGGAAACGTCTATTATTTACTATGTGCTTCCCCATCATGTTTCTCGGCGGACGCATTGGGGAAACCCCTATTATTTAATGGGTGCTTCCCCATCGTGTTCTTCGGCGAGCGCATTGCCATTGGGGAAACCTCTATTATTTAGTGGGTGCTTCCCCACTCTAATCCCCGGGAAGCGCATTGGGGAAACCTCTACTATTTAGTGGGTGCTTCCCCAACATGTAACCCGACGAGCGCATTGGGGAAACTTCTATTATTTAATGGGTGCTTCCCAATTCTATTTCCCGGCGGGCGCATTGGGGAAACCTCTATTATTTAGTAGGTGCTTCCCCATCATATTCCCCGGCGAGCGCATTGGGGAAAGGTAACCCAAATTGATAGAGGCTCCCCAACTACACTGCCGGTAGGGCTGACCACTGCTCCTAGGGCTGAGCATATGGGAGCAGATAGGCACCGAGGCACCAACATCCCCAACCTCATTTACTAGGTCAAACCTCGATCTTTTTCAATTATTTCTGAAGCATTGAATTCAGCTAACCCAGAGCTACAATCATGTCTCCCAAAGTATGTGAGGTAGTCAGCGCGCATAAATCAATCCGGGCGAGGGAAATTGATGATTTTGATGTTCAAACTGATTCGCGCTAGCAAAAGCCTCTAACATCTCAATGTTCAACATTTTTCTAAAAATGCAGGTTGATGTCGTTGAGTTCGGTATTGCAATCGGGAATACAACTGACTAGAACGAAGAAGATGTGAGATTTTGAAGAAAATCGGTCTTGGAAGTTAAATGGCAGTCTGCCTTCGAAAACAATGGTAGGCAGCTTCAATGGTAGTCAGGGCTGCCTAGAGCTGCCTACAGTAGGTTTGACTCGCGTATTCGGGCAGAGTCAGAAAGTTGGTATGAAAACTCGACTCGACGGTCAGTCTAACGTTTTGTCAAGTTCATCAGTTGTACATTGAGCACTTGTTTGAAAGACGAGTCTTCTGCTTCTGACACATCTTAATTTGAAGGCTGGTTGAAATCATTCCCATCAACTAAATATGTATCCTTCATTTGAAAAGGCTTGCCAACTCAACGATACAGCAAGCGAAGTCTCACATTCACACAGTAATGAGAGACTTCCCGGACAGCCTTTGCTGCGTTTGCAGTTCAACTCAGAGCCTCTCTTCAACTTCTTGAATTTAAATATTTGCACAAGAGATCTTGACAGAATGGCGCCATATCTGTGGCTTGTGAGCACATCGTCGAGCTCAAGGATCTCATCGCTGCACTATCAAAAGATTAAAGGTTAGGAGATTGTGATTATCGAAGACCCCCGACTCCATCTAGTATGAATCGACACGCGAATCTTCATCAAGCCAATGCTCAATTATCTCTTATCCTACCATTTCTGAACTAGATTTGTACTTCCTCGAGAATCGATATCGAAACTACGCACAGAGCTCGACTATCTCGAGTGAAACGACAAAAAAGTTCACATCGCTAAAGCAGCGATGAATCTGATGCGTTCTTACGCATATCTCGTCAGATTTTACGATAAGACTCGTCACGATGTATATGTTGACTAAGTGAATTCCTACAGCAGCTGAAACCACAATACGAATAGAGATATGAATGCAGTGCTCGCTCATGTTCTTCAATCGCTTTCATGTTTGTCTTTCCAAGTATCTATCACATTATCCACACAGGCCTTTGATTGTCATAAAAGCTTGACGGTATAGGCTCGTCAGAGTTGAGACAGTTGCATGACAGGTTCCACACAATATCGCGAAGCATAAGCATTCACCATGTCTCTTTCATCTTCAAATTTTCCATCTTGCATCCCTTTCTGCGCAAACTCACGAACAGCTCATGCTCGTTGTGGTCGAGGAACTCTACATAGCAAGAGGCGGCCTCGTAACATTCGAGGAAGCCTTCCCAAGGTCGCTCGCTAAAATCGAGCGGATGTTTATCGTCGTTTGTATCGCAACGTTTCCTAGCTTTCTGCCCTGCGAAGTGACACATCTCAATATTGGCGCTGACGAGATCAACGTATTCAGGAACCTTTTTGGCATCCTCAGAGTTCGACAGTCTTCTTCTTAAAAAAAAATCCTGCGTCACTTTGAATATTTCACGCAAATCCTCTAGAAATACTTTGCGTTGAAGTCTAACTTCTTCTAGTTCGCGTTTTCTTGAAGCCGCCCGTTCTTCATCAGTTTCGAACCGAGCTATCAAAGAACCGCGCTGAACGTAAAAATCCTTCTTGAAGTTCTTCTCTAATCGCTCTAGACTCTCTTTGACATATTCTAGTCTGTTATCATCTTTTGGCAGCTCGTTTAGAGCCTTAATCCGCTTTCGAAGTTGTACAAGTAAAGCTCGTCTCGACTCCCACAGATGAAACGTCGACATCTGACTCTGTTCAGACCAAGCGTAGAAGTAACAGTACACGCTCGTGCACAAATTTTCAGGTAAGAAAGAACAGAATAATATCATGACGTCATTGATCACCATACGTCTGAAGACGTTTTCTCTAAAACCCAGTCGATTCCCATACTTCGAATCTGCGAGGCTCTGATAAACATCGTCGGGAAGACTCAGGATATCGAAAAAATTGCCGATTAGAGACTGTGTGCGATCGTCTTCAACGATCTTGACCTCTTGGCAAAGGCCGGGACAGCCGGGCAGAATCTCGCACAATAGCTTGTCCGCTGCTACGCTAGGAATGTATCTCAGCTCTCGAGCTGTAAGACCATTCGAACCAAACTGCATGACGATTTCGAGACCACGAAGAGACACTGAAGTGAGGTGATAACTGTTACCCTGCGCGCTCATTCCATCGTCGGACCTCAGATCCAGGCCACTCCATTGCATTCCGAGTCTCGTGGCTAACACAATCAGAGCTCGAACTTGGATCGACGCGACAGGCCGTACTACGTCCGATGGCATGAAATTCCAGCTGCGCTCACGAAGAAAAAGCATGAGCATCGTTCGACCTGGAATAGCATCGTTCCATCGAGATTCGACATATTTCTCTGAGATTCGAGAGAAGTGAGAAACGACGGAAGACTTGCCTTTGGTAGAGCATTCGCAATCGTCAGATCACTGCTGAAGATAATTCTCATGCAGCGCTTTCAAAAAGGGAACCCAGCTCACTAGTAGTTCTTGTTTCGCCGGCTGGTCGCAAACAGTTTTTTTCATCACTTTGGAGACCTTCCGAATTTGCCTCTCGCGTATCAGGTGAATAGATGATAGTTGCGTCGTGATCTTACTTTCTGATCCATTCTCAGTATACTCTACCTTCGGCTGACTCTTCCGCATTGCAAAATATAAAAGATATCTAAAGGTCGATTTCAGATAGGCTCCGAAAGAAGAGAGATAAGCTCAGACGAAGTGGCTATATCTTCGATGTAGATTTCTTTCAAGGCATGTAAGATTGACGGCAAGTGTAACATTTCGAACAATAGGTTGCATCATGCCCAGCTTGCGAGACCTCTCTTTCATTTCTTTATAATTCATATTGTCGAATGAAATAAGAGCGATCTCTGAACTTGTGTACAGAGTCTCAAATCTGAACTCGTACCACAGCCCATGAAGACGTGTCAGCTTAGACCATGGATCGATGACAGATTCCTTGCATCTTCGATATTCATCAGCTGTTCCTAGCAACTGCTGAATGAATTGTCCAAGAGTAACAATCAGAGCGGTGAGCGCAATCGCGATAGCGGTCGTGACCAGTCTGTTGCTCTCATTCATAATGTACTTCGGCCTCGACTAAAGGAGTATGCAGAATACTTGAACTATTTGGTGGGCGTGTAGCTCCTTTAGCAATTTATAAGTTATTGGAAATGGGGTACATATATATAGATATATTGACTGAATTTATCTAGTAGGTAGAACATTCGAATGAAGGAAAGAAGTGGGCGAAGGGTAAATACTCATTCACTAGCGCTAAGGTTGAAACAGTTTCAAGACGGCGGCTGAAAGGTACTCGTAGAAGGTATCTACGGGGTTTCGGGGCACGCTAACTATGACTAATCATCTCAGTGCCCTTTTTGACACGCTAAACTCGATACTGTCTAAAATAACCCTCTAGGTTAGCGTGCGCGGAAACCTCGTAAATCCGAGTATCTGTTTCATCTGCACCTAGTTTCAGCCGAGTTTGATGTTTTGTCTGACACCTTCGAAACCTCAGACGGTCTTCGAAGTAAGGTACATATCTAGCATAACTAGGTATGCAGAAAGTTGAGCCGGGGCCGGAACATCAACCGCCCGCCAGCTGTCAAATGCTAGTCCGTTTCAGCTGATGATGACGTCTCTGACCTCGCGTACCTTTCTACCTTTGATGCTTTATTAGGTACTATCTCATCATCAAACATGGGAAAGGTCGCTGAGTCAGTGTACCCATCAGACATGCCTGATGTTGAGAAATCGCTTGATGCGTCGCCATCTACTGCGGAAAATCTACTCAGTCAGATCGGGCTCAGAAAGTCTTCGTCGAACGATGCGAACTCGTCTGAGATAACTGAGAAAAAGTCAGCGAAAGAAAAGAAAGATGATATCAAGAACTACTTCGTAAGCGATGAATCAGATCATCTTTGCTGCATTGAACTGAATCATCGATGGTGAATTTTCCAATACGCGAACCGTCTTGACATACTCTTGTACATCATCGCACTTACAGACAGTCTTGCGATTGACGCTGCTCTGCCTTTAATGACATTGATGTTCGACTCATCAACAGCTTTCTTCAACAATTTCGCGATTGATCAGAGCAGCATGCTGCAGTTCACTGCTCAGATCAATCATCTCGTTCTCTACTTCATGTATTTTTTCGTGACTCGCTTCATCATTGACTACGTGACAACACTTTGCATATGTATCGCGACTATCAGAATCACACGCTTCTTGAGAATGATGTTTCTGAAGAGTCTGCTGAGACAGAAAATATAACATTTCAACAAAGAAAACAATGAATCTATCGCGACGCAGATTACGATGAATACATGCTTATGCACTACACAGTATTGAGTCACTGACAGAAGCTTTCAGATGACAATTGTGTCAATCAAGATATTGTTGAAAAATTGTATATATTCATTCAGAGCATCTTGCTCTTCTTCTTGATATATATTGTGACACTCGCTGTTCAATGAAAGTTTACTCTCATTATCATAAGCATAGTGTCAATCATTGTTCTGATGATAGCAGAATATTTCAGCTTCAATGCATCTTTAAAGACTTGAATTGTAAGTAGTAAAGCATTCATCATGAAATGCAAAAGTGTTTTTGATATCACTTCTGTCTAAACATGAATTTACTTTTGCGCAGCAACTCTTGCTCAGAATGCAATGAACTTCATCAAGATTATTCATGCATTCAAAGTGCAGCAAAAAATTGTGAACAGATATGATGAATATTTACAAACAGCTCATAAGAAAGACAATAAAAAGTTGCTTTTATTTAACATTCTTTTCTTCGCTTAAACATTTTTGATCATGTTTGAAACTGCATTCATCTTCTGAAAAGACTTTCAATTGTTTCAAAGCGAAGAAATTGATAACGTTGAAACACTCTTTACAATCATTCTCAATGTGATGCTTGATGCTACTTTCATTATGCTGATTGCGTCACAGCTTCAATTCATCATGAATGCTTTCTTTGCTGCTTTCAAGCTTTTCTTTATTATTGACAAATCATCTTTATTGAATTCACTCTCTTTTAAGAGCATGCAATTCACTTTCTTTACAGAAGAAATTCAGATTCGTGACTTGCGCTTTGCATATTCAATGCAATTCATGATGCAAATGCTTCAAGATTTAAACTTATTTATATTAATTAACAAAATGATTACTCTGATTGAACTCAGCAATTGTGACAAGTCAATCATGATTGACTTATTGAAAAGATGATATCAGCTCACTTCAGATCAGATTCTTGTGAATGATCACAACATTATTGAGTATAACATGAAATGATTACAAGTAATGTCAGACTCGTTCAGCAGAAGTTTATTCTTTTTCAAGACATAATTTTTCAAAATATCATCAAAGATTTCATTAATGAACAACAGAATCTCTTCAAGAAGATGTAAATGAAGTTGATATAAAAAGCATGTATGATCAGCAATGCATATGACTGCATTAAAAGACTGCTTAAGAAGTACAATACATAAGTTGATGAAAGAGTAAGCATGTTGAATGATGAGCAGCAACAGAAAGTAATCATCATCAAAAGTATCATCTTGAATTTAAAAGTTTTACTGCTCAATGAAGTAATTAATGCACTCGATTTTCATGCAGAGAGAGTTGTTCAAGATGCTTTTCATCATATGTCAATCAACAAAACAATTCTCATTATTATACATAAATTCATCATGATCATGACAATTGATAACATTGCTGTGATGATGAGTGAAAAAATCATCAAGCAAGAAATTTATAGCGAACTTCTCAAGCACAATGATCTGTACATCGCTATAATGCATGCATAAGATCTAGATGTCAAGATTGAAGCATCAAAATTTCATGAAAAGTTGAAAGAGAAAAATGATGTCAAGAAAGAATTTAATCAATCTTTCATACTTCAATGAACGCAGTTTAAGATTCTGTCAAAGAATTCAAAACATAAAGTCAAGCATCTTTTTATTGAAACTGTTGAATACTCGCTTGAAAAATGCATCTGAATAATGCTGAAAGAACATTCAAACTTATACTTATGATATTTGATCATCATTTTCAAATGTTTGATTGATGATGATATATACTCAACACAAGCGATCATCTTCTTTCATCTTATCAACATCTTCACATTACAGAACTTAAAAGCAAAAGATCAGATCAATTTTTATGCTTTCATGTTCTTCATGCTGATGATTGCAAATCTCTTTGAATATTTCAGCATTGAATGAGTCTGCAATACAATCAATCAAACGATTATTCATTGCATTCATCAAAAGATGATTGAACATATGATATACTTTAATCAGAACTTCTTTGATCATCTCAAAAACTTTTCAAAATTCATGATCTTTAAATTATTATTTGTGTCAACATCATTACAGAAATTAATATTTCAGAATCTTGATTTTATTCTGAATGTTTTGATCAACATTATGTTCAGTAATGCTTTTAATATTGCATTCAACTGAAAGTTAAATCTTGTCATCATCTTTGATGAATTTTCTCTTCTCATTATTGTTGAATACATTCACATTCAAATTGATCAAAAGCTTAAAGCTTCAACAGAAAAATGATTTGCAAACAATGTTGACTTGATTATCAAAGTTGTCATCTCAATCAGAATCATCAGTTTCTTGACTTTAAAAACATTGATTTTACGTGAGTACAATGAGATTCTGAGAAACATTATGATCAAGATGATTTCAAGTCTAGTAGTGATGTTCATACTCTATGCGCTTTCGCAATCAATTGACTTTCTTATCATGAATCTTGACTTCTGATACGAATTTCAACTGATCGCAAGTGAAGAGTATATCACAATATAGTTCTTTGTCATCTTCATTGCAATAATGTTCAAAGATCAGAGCACTGCGTAATTCTTCTCATACACAACTTCAATCATCAAGATCAAAATCATTGTAAATTATATTTTCTGACTTTGAACTATCAGAGTCAATATTTGCGAAATCGATGAAAATCAAGACATAAAGTCGTTTGAAGATGAATTCATTGATGTCAAGAATAAACTGATTGCGTCAAGTTGAGTACTTGAGTTCAAGTCAAGTACTTGACTCAAAAAGTGTTGAGTTGAATTGAAATTTTTTTGAAAAAGTGTTAAGTTGAATTGAGAAGTTGAACTCAAGAACTTGAATCAAGTTGAAAAGCTTGATTCAACAATTCAACTCAATAACTTAATTCAACTTGACAAGATATTAAATAAATGTAAATAGCTTGATTAAACAGTCTTCATCATGAAGACTTCATGATTTTCATCATGACTTTTTATTGAACACTCTTCACGATAATGCAAAAAGATAATGCACTATGAATTTATAAGATTATGAATTATGATTAGAACTTAGAAAGTAAGATAAGCGCTGTTCGCTAGTTGAACAGCTTTATTATTTTCTTTTCACTTTCATTATTCTCTTTCTTCTCACTACTGATTATCTCATATTCATCATGTTGTAGTTTCTTCTCATTCTTCTTTGCTTCATAGCACATCTCTGCATCATCATTTTCTACTATAATGAAATCATTTGAATTAAATTTTATTGCATGTATTGAATTCTGAATTTCTCATTCTTTGACAGTTGAGAAAGTGATGAACTCTGTTGTAAAATTCTGAAAAACTGTCATAGAATTAGTATCATCAATCTGCTTTAACTTCTTCAGATCATCATGATGAAGAATTCTTTATTGAATTAAGTGAATTATAGAAATCATAAATTTTGATATTTCTTCGCTTACGTTCAGCTCGTCTGTTGTCTTCTAAAATTGATATTAGTTTCTACAACTGAGAAATAATGCATATAAATAATGCATATCTTCATTGCTTTTGAAGCAATTTTCTCTGCAGTAGTATTTGCATTTTGTGTTGCAATAGTATTTGCATCTTGTGTTGCAACAATTATATTGAAAAGCTTTATTGTCTCAGCGACAATCTCAGCATTTACTTTGCGTTTGATTTTCAATTCAAAGCATTCAACTATAAACAGATCAGCGCTTTATTTAGTATTGCATTACTGAGATGCATTATCATGAATATCTTTGTTCTTTCGCTCTTGTTCTATCTTGTTTCTTACATTGTCTTTCATCGCTGCTTTGTCAATTTCATTCACTTCTTTTCAAACATTAAATTTTCTTAGTTTGTGTAATCATTTGAATATGATTACATGATTGTTGTTTTGTCACTTGTAGTGTTCTTTGATCTCATTGAATCAATTTTCATCACGATTTTGACTTGTGATAGACTTTGAATTTACAAATAAAATGAACATTATCTGTTAAAGTCAGCATTGTTCTCTTGATAATGCATTTGAGTAATGCAACAGTATTGATGAAATTTGAGTAGTTTGATAGAATATGAACTTGTAGAGAATTTGAAAAAGTAAGAAGTATAACATCAAGTGAGATGAATTAATTTTCACAAAGAATTATTTCTGAACTGTCAAACAAAGTGAAAAGTATCTGTTAAAGTCAGCACTGTTCTCTTGATAATGCATTTGAGTAATGCAATAGTATCAATGAAATTTGAATGATTCAAAAGAATATGAACAGATAAAGAATTTTGAAAAGTAAGAGATAAATTAATAGTTCATTAAGTGAGATGAATTGATTTTCACGAAGAATTATCTTTGAACTGTTGAACAAAGTGAAAAGTATCTGTTAAAGTCAGCATTGTTCTCTTGATGATGCATTTGAGTAATGCAATAGTATTGATGAAGTTTGAGTAGTTCAATAGAATATGAACAGATAAAGAATTTTGAAAAGTAAGAAAAAAACTCATCAAGTGAGATGAATTTGAGTGCAACGAGAAAAATTTAATTATTATTCTTAACACTTATTTCTTAACACTTATTCAATATTTTCTTCAATTTCTTTTC
>JAABVA010003190.1_pt1 | contig 15820 bp, 20 predicted proteins | sample 5560331 | NCBI WGS metagenome assembly JAABVA01 (sample SAMN12812661, study PRJNA571458) | rock metagenome | isolation source: Antarctica rocks | place: Antarctica: Victoria Land, Mt New Zealand sud | collected 2016-01-07 | reverse complement strand
GCGCCAGCGTCTGGCACGCTTTGTCAGACGCTGTCTTTCTCCAAGTCCGACGAGATGCACGAGGTCTGTCTGAAGCTCTTCCTGCACCGTTACAATGCGGATGTCATTCTACATTGACCCACTACCGGCACCCGAACTGGCAAAGTTCTGCCTGGCGGTGTTTTTAGGGGTGGGGGACGCGTTGCGTTGTCCCTCTAAGTTGCTGCGCCGAGGTACTGTGGACGAAGATCGCACTCGCCAGCGGCTCCCCGAGTGAATGAGGGTTGCCCTCCTCATCCTCGACCGTGATGACGCCGTCCACTACTCGAACCTCCTTGACCTCCAGCAGTCTCCCAGGAACGAGCCCACGCTCCCCTAGGTAGGATAGCATCGGGACATCTTCGTTGTCCACGCGGGAGATACGAACCCGATCACCGGTCGCCACGTCGCCGAGGGGGAAGGAGTCGTCCGGCGTCAGAGTGCCATCTGCCGCCGGGATGGGGTCACCGTGTGGATCATACGCCGGATAACCCAAGAGTCTTGCCAAACACTCCGTGAACTTGTCGGAGACGGCGTGCTCCAGGCGCTCCGCCTCCTCGTGCACCTCCTCCCAGGAGTACCCGAGGTGCACCGTGAGAAAGGTCTCGACCAGGCGATGTCGGCGCACCAGCCGCAGGGCCTCGGCACGTCCTGATTCGCTGAGCGAAGCTCCATGATAGCGCTTGTACTCGACGAGGCCCATCTCCTGCAAGCGCCCGAACATCCCCGTCACTGACGCCGGCGCGATCGAGAGCCGGTCGGCAATGTCCTTCGTGGAGGCTGCGCCCGTCCCAGCCACCTCCCAGATGGTCTTCACGTAGTCCCCTACCGAGGACGAGGGGAGCCGAGTCACCGCAGAATCGTTCATCTCTGACCCGATTCTAGCTCATCCAAATCTCTTCATCAAGGGGGCCGAAACTTGACTTTCTGCGTAGTGGCTTCTACAGTTAGGCAAGCCTAAAGATATTTTCTTAGAAGGGACCTGGATGAACGATCGTTCTACTACCGAGATCGTCGAAGGGGTGCTGCCGGGGGAGACCGCTACAGCGCGGGCTGCTCATCAGTCGCTCAAGGGCGATCGGCGAGGTTTGGCCCGATTGTGGCCCTTTTTGGGGCCCGCGTTCATCGCGTCGGTGGCCTACGTGGATCCGGGAAACTTCGCGACTAACGTAGCGGGTGGAGCGCAGTTCGGTTATCTGCTTCTGTGGGTGGTGCTCAGTGCGAATCTGATGGCGATGCTCGTCCAGGCTATGTCGGCCAAGCTCGGCATCGCGACGGGGAAGAACCTGCCTGAGGTCTGCCGCGAGCGCTTCTCCAAGCCGGTTTCGTTCGGGCTTTGGATACAGGCAGAGATCATAGCGATGTCCACCGACTTGGCAGAGTTCCTCGGAGCGGCCTTGGGCCTCAACCTGCTCTTCGGCATACCGCTATTCTCAGCGGGCATTCTCACCGGGATAGGTGTTTTTGGCATCCTCGCCCTACAAAGCCATGGCTTTCGACCCATAGAAGCGGTCATCTCTTCTATGGTTGGTGTGATACTCGTAGCTTTTATTCTTCAGGTCTTCTACGCGGAGCCGGAGGCCGACCGCGTCCTTGCCGGACTCTTCACTCCGCAGTTCGCCGGCACCGAGAGCGTGCTGCTCTCGGTCGGTATCCTCGGCGCGACGGTCATGCCGCATGTGATCTACCTGCACTCAGCCCTCACCCAGCGCCGGGTCATGGGCAAGACGGAGGACGAGAAGAGGAAGATATTCCGCTTCGAGCTTATCGACGTCTTTATCGCCATGGGCATCGCCGGGGTTATCAACATAAGTATGCTGAGCATGGCCGCAGCGATCTTCAACACCCGTGGTCTGGTCGATGTTGCGGATATCGACGTTGCCTTCGAGCAGATAGGCGTCCTCCAAGGCAGCGGAGTGGCGATCCTCTTCGGCGTGGCCCTGCTGTCCTCGGGGCTCTCGAGCTCCTCCATCGGCACAATGGCTGGCCAGGTTGTTATGCAGGGGTTCATAAACCGCAAGATACCGCTGTTCTTGCGACGCTTTGTTACGATGATCCCAGCCCTTGTCGTCCTCGCCGTTGGCCTGAACCCAAGCCGCACACTGGTCATAAGCCAGGTCGTGCTCTCCTTTGGCATCCCCTTCGCGCTCATCCCGCTCTTGATGTTCTGCCGCAACCGGGGCCTCATGGGAGGGTTGGTTAACCACCGGCTCACCACTGCGGTGGCTGCGGTGGTGGTCGCCCTGATCGTCTCCTTAAACGCATTTCTCATCTACCAGAGCTTCCTGATCGGCTAGGATGCCGTATGTACCCGACTCCAGAAGGCTTGAGGAGTGCGCCGACAAAAGCGATACTTAAAATGGAGCTGGCTTGCCCTTTTCGGAGATCATGTAGCTCAGGCCGCAGTCGTTTAGTCTTCGTCGGGTAGCGTCCGAATCGTAACGTCGGTCTAGATGCACGCTCATTCGCTCGGGCAACGGCCCGAGTACCTCCAAAGTGTCCAGGGTCTCATCCAACAGTGGCGAGCCGTGGCGGTTTGCCGGGACGGCGATGGCTCCGAGTGGGATGCCGTTGGCATCTACGACCGTCGAGCGTTTGAGGCCTTGTTTACCTTGATCTACCGGGCTTTTGCCCGCTTTCTCGCCACCACAGGGAGCTTTGGTGATGCAGCCATCGACGGCCACATCGGACAACTCCAGGCCGATGAACCAATCGTAAGCTTGGAGTACCAGCTTTCGGAGCGCGTCCGTAACCCCAGAGTCGATTCACTCGTCGCGTCTGCAGCGTAGCGTGGTAGCCGAGCACAGCTCATCGGCGATCCGCCAGTAAGCGCAGCCGAACACAAGCACCTGCACAAGCTTCTCAAAGACCACTAGGTCTGGCACGCGAGCGCGATGGCAGCCCAATGGGTGATCCACTTCTCGCGCGGGCAGCAACTCGGAGAACTGTTCCCAGATAGGGTCGATGAGGTATGTTGGAAGAGCGGGCACGGGCTTGCTCTTTCGTCGAAAAGTTTGGCGACTTCCAGAGCGGTTTAGCAGCTCGTGCCCCACTCATACACAAGCGAACTCTTCGCCTATTGGCGCAAGCTCTTAGTTGGCTCACCCTTACTTCCACGCTTGATCCAGGAGTGGGATAGTGCTGAGCGCCGGCTCGTAATCTCTCCACCGTAAGCTGTGGCGCGAGCTCGATGCTCTGGCGGGACGGCCTGCTCCTCCTTTCTCTCTGCTATCCTAGCCCACGGCTACCGGCTCGAAATTCATGTCTGTGCCACCGTCGGTTATTTGAGCATGAAAGGCATAGGATAGCAGTATGCGCGGATTTGGAACTGCATCGTGAAGCTCCTCATGACGCATGGCTACATGTTCTCCGGCTCGGGGAGCAACGTCTACGTGCAAAACCTCTGCCGTGCATTGGTACGCATGGGCCATGACGTACACCTCCTCTGCCAGGAGCCGAACCCTCTCTCCTACGACTTCGTGAACGAGCACTACCGGGCAGACGGGGAAGGTGTCACGCTGCTGAGCGAGAAGGCGTCTCCCTATCCCGGATGCTGCGCCATCTACCAGCCGGAGATCGGCGACCTCCTCCCCGTCTACGTCTACGACGATTACCCCGGCTGGCGGGTTAAGACTTTTCTGGACCTCTTGGAGGAGGAGTTCGAGAACTACGTGGCGAAGAACGTCGCGGCAATACGGACAGTGCTGGAGCACTCGGATGCGAAAGGGGCCGTCACTGACCACTCCGTGCCGCTACCGGAGATAGCACGCCAGGCCCTTTCCGGCACGGGCGTTCCCTACATGAGCATCGTTCACGGAAGTTGCCTGCAGTATGTAGCGAGGCGGAGTGAGTTCTATATGGAGATCGCGGAGAAAGGTCTCTCGGGGGCGACGAGCATTATCGCGCTCTCCGCCCACAGCGCTGGTACCATCGCCGAAGGCTTTCCGGGGCTAGAGGAAAGGACGGTCGCCCTACCGGGTGGTGTGGATACGGACCTCTTCCGGCCCAGCGCCCTCGACGACCACGCGACCGAGTCTCTCGTCGAAGGTTTGGGGCGCGGTCCACGGCAGGCGCAGCGGCTGCGCGAGGTTCTGGGCTCCTCGGAGGGCAGGAGCACCGAGGACCTGGCCAACGAGATGAGGGCCCTCACGGTCTCCTACGACGCGCGGCAGCACGATACCGATGCGGGCATCCGGATACGCGGGCTGGTCGACGGCGAGGCCCCGATGATCGTCTACGTCGGCAAGCTCATACACTCGAAGGGCGTCCACTGCCTCCTCTCCGCTTTCGCGCGGGCGCGCAAGGCATCGGGAGGGCGCCTGCTGGTGATCGGCTACGGCACCTTCCGCGAGGGACTCGAAGCCCTTACCCAGGCCCTCTCAACAGGCGACCGCCGCCTCGGCGAGATAATCGCCAAGAACGGTCGCCTCTTCGAGGGCGGGCCAGCCTCGCCTCTAGAGCACTTCGAGCTAACCGACGGGCTCCTCGGCGACGCCGAAGGAATGGCCAAGGACGTCGAGTTCGTCGGGCCACTCTACCACGCCGAGCTCTCGCGGGTGTTGCCCGCTGCGGACGTCGCGGTTGTACCCTCGATCTTTCCGGAGACCTTCGGCCTGGTGGCGGCGGAGTTCGCCGCGAGCGGGGTGCCGCCGTTCGTCGCCGACCACTCGGGCCTGAGAGAGGCAGGCGCCCTCGTCGGCCGTGACCTCACCTTCGACATACGGGTGAGTCTCGAAGAAGACTTCACGGAGAACCTCGCCCACGCCCTCACCGGTTACCTGGCCCTCCCGGCCGGAGAACGGCAAGAGTGCAGGGAGACGGTCCGGCGCAACGCCGTGGAGGGCCTGAGCTGGGACGCCGTGGCCGGGCGCATAGCGCAGCTCGCTGGCGGTGAGAACGGCTAGGAGCCTCTGTCTCGACCGGTGAGGCCGCTCTCCGACTCGTCGACGGGCTCGGGGGCTCGCATCCTCTCGCCCCGGAGGTAGGCGGCGCGTCCGACCATGTGCGCCGAGACGGGAGTGGTGAGTAGTAGGAAGACGGCTATGAGGGCTACGCGAAGGGAGATCCCCTTGTTCCCGATCAGCGCCGAGGCGAGGAGCAACGGCATCACCCCGAGGACTACAGCCTTACTCGCCGCGTGCAACCGAGTGTAGGTATCCGGCATGCGCACCAACCCGTAGACCCCGACCGTCATCACCAGGATTCCCAGGGTCACCAGGGCGTCGGCTAGCCAGGGGACGGCGTATGAGAAGACGCTCATCAGAAGATCTTCCTCTCTCCGTAATAGCGAGCGGCGGCTAGAGTGCCGACGAAGGCGAGAAGGGCGAGGATGAGGGCCGCGTCGACGTAGTAGGAGTTGCGCTGCGCGTCGCCGTAGAGCACGAGGAGGGCCGCCAGGATCAGGGTGAGCATATCCAGCGCTAGAATCCGCCCGGCGGTCGAGGAGACCCGGATGACCGCCACCACCCCTACCGCGAGCAGCACGGTCAGCCACACCGCCGCCGCGTAGAAGACTACCTCGTGCAAATCGGAGACCTCCCTCTCAAGGGAACACCTTTCTCTGGTAGCGCAGGTAGAACTCTTCGTGGCTCTCGCGCACCGAGTCCGGGTCGGAGGCGTCCATGAAATGGAGCAGCATGAACTCCTCGTTCGCCTCGATGAGGAACGCGCCCGGGGAGAGCGTGGTGACCAGCGCCGAGACCGCGACCCCGGTGGGCGTTCGCTCCCCCACGGGCACTTTGACGATACCGGGGCTCACGAGCGGACGCAGGTGTAGCGTGACGAGCGCCACTTCCCACGTCCCCTTTACTACGTCCAAAAATACGGCCCCCACGAACGGGAAGAACCACAAACAGCGTCCCAATAGTCCTGGCAACGGGTCCGCCCTGCCGTCAAAGACGAACGGCCGGAAGGCATAGAGCAGCGCCCCCGAAAGGACTGCGCCGAAGAGGAGGTCTAAGGGGTGGAAGCTCGCGAGCACCATCGCATAAATGAGGGTGAGGAGAGACAAGGCGAAGAACACACGCTTCACGGCGAACCCGCGCTCTCGATAAGGTCGGAGGCGGCCGCCTCGCCCAAGCTCAGGAGTGGTTCGGGCCAGAGGCCCATCGCGAGGACGAGCACCGCCAGGGCGACGACAAGAGAGCGTGTCGCGGGCGGGCTCGCCTGCTTTCCGCGGTTACCCTGCGACTCGCGGGCGAGGAAGATGCGCTGGTAAAGCTGGAACATGTACACAAAAGACAGGGCGCTTCCCAGGAAAACCAGGACGAGGAGTACCGCCGCCTCGGCCATCCCGGCTCCGTCCTCCCCGGTCGCAAGCCCGGCTTTAAACACTGCTATCTTGCCGACGAATCCTAGGGCGGGCGGCACTCCGACCACGCTGAAGGCCCCGATGGCGAACGACGCCCCGATCAGGGGTCCGCGGAGCGACGCGACTAGGAAGAGCAGCGCCTTGTTGAGCGAGTTCACTACCGCATAAATAACTGCTGCCGAGAGACCGACCGGACCGCCGACTCCGAGAGCCAGCAATATGTACCCCGCCTGCCCTATGGCCGAGTAGGCTAGCACCTCGTCCACGTTGCGGCGCGAGACCGCCTGCAGAGCACCGTAAACGATGCTCGCCGATCCGAGAACGAGGACCGCGACGGCTCCTAACTTCAGCTCCTCCGAGAGGATGCCGCCGAAGCGCAGGAGACCGTAGCTCCCGATATTCGCGAGAGCGCCGCTCAATATGGCGGCCACCGGCGGGTGGCTCCCCACGTAGACCGCGGGCAGCCAGAAATGAAACGGGAAGAGCCCCAGCTTCAGGGAGAACGCGACGAGGATCGCCGCTGCGATAGTAATAATCGAGTTCGGGTTCACCTCGCTCACCCTCCCGGCGACAGTCTCCATCTCCAGCGAGCCGGTCACGTGGTAGAGCGAGGCGACGGCTATAAGAAAGATCACCGACCCGAAGAGGTTGACTATCGCGAAGATGAATGCTGCCCGCACCTGGTAGTCCTTCTCGCGGTAGCCAGTAAGCGCATACGCCGCCGTCACGGAGACCTCGAAGAATACGTAGAAGTTGAAGATGTCTCCTGTCAGAAACAGCCCCGAGAGCCCCGCCGCCATGAACAGTACCAGTGCCGGGAACGTCCGCGACCGCACCCCTGAAGAGACCTCGTAGAGGAGCGAGAAGAACATGACCCCGACCGAGACTGCCGCGAACGTCGCGCCCAAGACGTCGGCGCGCAGCACGATGCCGACGCCCTCGGGCCAACCGCCCGCGACCACCTCAATTGGCCCCTCGTCCAGCGCCTGCCATGCCAACGCCGCCGCCGAAACGAAGCTCGCGCCAAGCCCCACGGCGGCGAGCCGTCCCACCCACCTCCGCCGCCCGTCCAGGAGAGCGAAGACCGCCGCGAGCACCCACAGTATGCCAGCCGGTAACACGAGCAATACCGAGCCTGTCACCGCGACCGCTCCTCCAGCTCCGCCGCCGCCGGCCCCTCGCCGGGCTCCTCTTTCCTCTTTGGGTAGTCCTCCCTCTCCAGGGCGTCGGCCATGATCAGCTCGGCCTCTGATATATCTTCGAGGTCCACGGTCTTGTGGGAGGTGTAGAGCCGGTAGACGAGGCTCAAGAGCAGGGCGACCACGCTGGAGGTGATGATAATCGCCGTGAGCGCCATCGCCTGCACGAGCGGGTCGCTCGCCCGGGCGTCTCCTGGCAGGGGCAGTATAGGCACCGCCCCTTCGGTCAGGCCGGCCGCGACGATAAACAGTGAGGCCGAGTTGGAGATCAGTACGACGCCTACCACCACCCTCAGCAGGTCGCGCTGAAGGATCAGGTAATACGGGATCCGCTTGTTCACTTACTGCTTCGAAGCGCCAGCGAAAGGTCATGAGCGCGAAACGCTAGCTGGAGCATCAGGCGTGGCGTCACTATACAGCCGGATTCCGTATAAGCCCCCGATCCGAAGACCACCGCCACGACGAGCGAGATCGCCAGAGTCATGGCCTCTCCCTCCCCGCGGGAGCGCCTCTTGCGGAAGACTCAACACCGGTACCGTAATCCGGGTCGGCGGCGTCCGGTCCCCGGTACTCCTCCTCGACAGCTATGGTGTGCGCTACGAGCTTTATGGCCCCGAGGACGAACCCGAAGACGACCAAGGATACCGCGAAGTCGAAGAGGAACGCGGTTATGACCTCTATCGTCCCGATGTAGACGGCCCCAGAGCCGGCCAGCGGATATTGATACGGAATCCGGCTGTATAGTGACGCCACGCCTGATGCTCCAGCTAGCGTTTCGCGCTCATGACCTTTCGCTGGCGCTTCGAAGCAGTAAGTGAACAAGCGGATCCCGTATGAGTCATAACAGGATCGCCCAGAAGTACGGGTACCGCCGCAACGAGGAGCGCCACGAGGAGTCCGGCAAAGGCTCCCTTGCCCGCGAGCCCGACGAGCGGCAGCTTCTCCGCCCGTCGCCGCCCCAGGATCAGGTACTGCAAGATCACCCCCAAAGAAGCGACCACCCCGGCCGAGAAACCGTCACCGGGCTGGACATACCCCTTCACGAGAATCGCTACCGCCGTAACGAGCGTCGGAAGGAAGAGCAGCTTCGCCACCGTCCGCGTCAGGATGCTCGTGACATGCCTGCTGTCTTGCGGAATATTTCTCATGGCAAGCGCCCCCGGTTGAGGAGCGTGGCGACGCCGAGCAGGACGAGTGCGACAACAGTTATCTCGCCTAGAGTGTCCAGCCCTCTGAAGTCGACGAGTAAGGCGGCCACCGAGTCCTGTGCGTTGGCAGCTGGGGTGAGCCGTACGTGCTCTTCGGCTATAGTATTCTCGGCGGCAGATTGAGAGAGCGCCGCCCACACGACGGCGAAGGCGAAAGCCCCGGCGAGCACAGAGAAGAACAACCTGCGCGGCCGTTTCGTTAGCGGCAGCTCGGCCTGGTCGTGCAGGACCTTGTAGGGGATCAGCTTCGAGGTCCCGAGGAAGAGCAGCGTCAGCACCGTCTCGACAAGCACGGCCACGAGCGCCACATCCGGCGCGCCCAAAAAGGCATAGACGAGCGCGAGCACGAACCCGGCGCTGGAGAGCACCAGCGCCAGCGTGACGTGCCGCCGCGTGAAGGTCGTCGTGAGCGCCGCGACCGCGACCGCGACGAGGGCGAGGAGCAGCGGCAGATCCCCTGTTTTCATCTCCCCCACCCGAAACGCCTCCTCCATGGGGGTTACGAGGATACCCGCACCCACGAGTACTCTCGCGGGCACGAGTATCGCCGCGACCCGGCTCCTCAAGTCCCGCGCCTCCGCCCTGTGTATGTAGTCCGAAAGCCAGTTGAGCACGTCCACGGTCCCCGCGTAGATCCTCTCGGGCCCCGCGACCTCCCCGAGCCGCGAGACCGCGAGAGCTCCCCTCTCCCAGACCGGCCTCCCGATCACGAGGAGCGCCCCGAGCAGGAACGTGCCCGCAGCCATCAAGTTTTCGGACCGCAAACCGAGGGGGTATGCCGGATCGATGGGCGTGGGCGCGCCGTAGGATACCCTGCCCGCTGCCTCCGCGAGCCGGGCGAAGGGATCGACCAGGAGCCCGCCGAGGACCACGAGCGTGCCGAAAGCGACAACGGGCCAGACGAGAGCAGCCGGGGGGTTGCTCGCCCCGTCGCGCGGCTCTCCAAGGAACAGGCCGGCCCAGAAGCGCCAGGCGTATGCGAGCGTCAGCGCCACTCCGAGGACGGCGGCCCCGGCGAAGAGCGGCCCCCGCGCTAGCGCCGCCCCGAAGAGAAGCTCGTCCTTGAAGGACCCTATCGTGAGGGGGAACGCCGCGAGGCCGGCGGACGCAGCGCCGCTCGCCGCCGCCAACAGCGGCAGGGGTTTCCTCAAGCCCCCGAGCCTGCTCAAGCGGTCCTCCCCGGTCTCCTCGGTCACCACGCCCGCGGTCAGGAAGAGGGCGCACTTGGCGAGGGCATGCGCGACCACGTAGAACGCCGCGCCTACGGCACCGTACTCTCCGCCGAGGCCGTACAAAAAAACCACGTAGCCGTACTGGGAGATCGTGGAGTATGCCAGGAGCTGCTTGAGCACGTCCTGAGTCAGGGCCAAAACGCCACCGACGGCTATGGAGGCCAACCCCACGACGAGCAGGATGTCGAGGAGGATCCAGCTCTCCTGGAGGAGCGGGTAGACCCGGCCCAATAGCAGAACCCCGGCGGCGACCATCGCGGCAGAGTGGAGGTAGGCCGAGACGGGGGTGGGTGCCGCCATCGCCCGCGGCAGCCAGAAGTGGAGCGGGACCTGGGCGCTCTTGGCGAGGGCCGCGACAACGATGAGGAGCCCCGCGGCGTTCAGCACAGCGCCCGGCTCTACCAGCTCGGCCAGCTCCGGCACCGAGAAGGTCCCGTGAGCGGAGTACAGGATCAGGGCGCCGATCAGCAACAGCACCGCGGCCACGCCGGTGACGAGGAGCGCCATTAGAGCCGAGGCCCGGGCGTCCGCGTCGTGGCGGTCGAAGGCGATGAGGTAGTAGGACGCTATCGCCGTGAGGTCCCAGAACACGAAGAGGAGCACGAGGTCCTGAGCCATCGCGAGCCCCACCATCGCCCCCATGAACAGGAGCATGAACCCGTAGAGCCTCGTCCCCTCGGACTCCGGCCGGTCCCAGTGGCCGAGGTAAAGAGGCAGATAGCGCGAGGAGTACACGAGGACCAGGAAGCCCACCCCCGTCGCGAGCAGGACATAGAGGACGGCGAGCCCATCGAGGGCGACGTGGAAGCGCAGATCCCAGGTCGGCGCCCACGCGACATCCATCTCGCCCCCACCCTGCCACCATGCGAGGGCGGTCGCGGAGCACGCGAGCGCAGCGTAGGCCGCCCCCATCGGCGCCGCCAGGCGTGGTCTGCAGACGCCAGCGAGCACGGTCGCGGGGGCGGCAAGCAGGGACAGTACCAGCGGCAGGAGCACTATTATGGACGCGAACGCTGTCAGACGTTCTCTCCGGGAGAGGCCAGTATCCGGCTATCGACGATGGGTTCCTCCAAGCTTGCCGTGGATCGGGGCGCGCGCCTGCGTGCCCGACTCATACGGGATCCGCTTGTTCACTTACTGCTTCGAAGCGCCAGCGAAAGGTCATGAGCGCGAAACGCTAGCTGGAGCATCAGGCGTGGCGTCACTATACAGCCGGATTCCGTATCATACCGAAGCGAGAACATTGTATCGGAGAAGATTGGGGCTATAGTAGACGGGCCGCGAGAGATTTTACGGGGTACAATGAGAATCTGGGAAACGTACGAAGGGAAGCATGGCTCAGCTAACCGACAGCTTCGACCGCAAGATGGACTACCTCCGCATCTCGGTGACGGACCGCTGCAATTTTCGTTGCCAGTACTGCATGCCCGAGGACATCCAATTCCAGGACAAGAGCCACATCTTGACCCTGGAGGAGATGCTCACGTTTGCCGAGGCCTGTCTGCAGCTTGGTGTCACGAAGGTACGGGTCACCGGCGGCGAGCCGCTCGTCCGCCGGGGCGTCGTGTGGTTCGTCGAGCAGCTAAAGGAGCTCGGCTTCCACGACGTTACCATGACCACGAACGGCTTCCTCTTGAAAGAGAACCTCGACGGGCTCGTGGAGGCGGGGCTGGACAGGATCAACATCTCACTAGACACGCTTCAACCTGAGAAGTTCGCGTTCATCACGCGCCGCAACCACTTCCAGAAGGTGTGGGAGGCGATAATGGCGGCACTAGAGACCCCTCTCTCCCCTGTCAAAGTCAACGCGGTAGCGATGCGCGGGGTGAACGACGACGAGATCGTGGAGATGGCCAAGCTCACGCTGAAGTACCCGATTCACGTACGCTTTATCGAGATGATGCCGCTAAACGGCGACACCAACGGCTCCCACTTCCGCTCGCTCTTCATTCCGGGCAGGGATATACTGGAGCGCGCCCAGGAGGGGCTCGGGGACCTTGTCGAGATACAACCCGACGACCCGTCTGCACCAGCCGACGAGTTCAAGTTCGAGGGAGCTCCGGGTACGTTCGGGGTCATAACTCCCGTCTCCGAGCCGTTCTGCGCGAGGTGTTCGCGCTTGAGGCTCACGGCGGACGGCAAGATCCACCCTTGCCTCCTCACCGACCTCGACGTCCCCGTAAAGGACGCCATCCGTAGTCCCGACCCGATAGCCGCGATCCACGAGGTCCTATGGAAGACCGCGCGCATAAAGCCCGCCGCAGGCCTCACCCTCCCCGAGGAGGCGCGAAACCGCACGATGAGCCAGATCGGGGGCTAGGATCCCGGGCTTTCGTCTCGCGCCGCCGGTAGTGTAAGTGTTCTAGGTACCGGGTACCTTCCAACCGGGCGACAAAAAACGATCATGATGGATCTCGTGCGCACCGTAGCGGCGGTCTTTGTCCCGCCACTCGGCGTCTTTCTGCAGGTGGGCTTCAGGTTCCACTTCTGGCTCAACATCGTGCTCACCATACTGGCGTTCCTCCCCGGAATCATGCACGCCATTTGGGTAATTACGAGTAAGTGAAGTACTCGACATCGGCGAGCTCGCTGGCTAACAGAGGAAGCTAGCCGGCATGGCAGCGAGCGGGAGCACCGAAGAGCAAGGCACCAGGAGATCTATCTACGCCGCGTTCATCGCCAACCTGTTGATCGCGATCTCCAAGTTCATCGCCGGGTTCATCTCCGGCAGCTCGGCTATGCTGGCCGAGGGGGCACACTCGGTGGCCGACACCACGAACCAGATTTTTCTGATCATTAGCCTGCGCACGTCGAAGAGTGTTCCGGACGAGAAGCACCCGTACGGTTACGGCCAGGATCGCTTCTTCTGGTCCTGCCTCGTCGCCGTGGGCCTCTTCGTCGCCGGCGCGGTCTTCTCGATCTACGAGGACGTAGCGGCGCTTATCGGGCTCGTCATCGCGTTTGCCGGACTCTACCTCACCCAAACGACCGGGAACCACCTCTACGACAGGCTCGCATCCATCGTCATCGGCGCGGTGCTCATTGTGGTTGCCTGGGAGCTCGGCATCCACTCGCGCGCGCTCCTGATCGGGGAGGCGGTGCCCCCGAGGACAGACGGCGCCTGCATGAGACCGCAACCTCCTTTCCCGAAGTAACGGACCTGTCGAGGCTGCTCACCATGCACCTCGGCCCCAACGCCGTGCTATTGAATGCCGAGATCCAGGTCGTGGACGGGATCGATACAGACCAGATCGAAGAGCTGCTGGAACGGATAACCAGAGCGATGCGTGAAGAGGTGCCCGAGGTTTCCCAGACGTTCACCGAGCTTCATCCCCCAGCAAGAAAGGCCAGTAGGGCCCGAAGAAGGGCTGAAGCCGGTTAGCCGCGGACGTTACGTCCTCGTCACCGGCAACCAGCGGCCCTCAGAGACACAAGATGAATGCCGACCAGCTGATTGCTGACCAGCAAAGATCAGTCGGGCTCTATGGTGGCGACGAGCCCCTCGGACCTCAAGCCTTCCTGGTAGAGCTCTGCGAGCTCCTTGTGGCACTTCGTCACGACGGCCTTGCCCTTGGTATGAGCTTCGAGCATGATGGAGACTGCCCGCCGCATGTTCATGCGCGGTATGACCTTGCGGAGCGTATTGATGACATGCTCCATTGGGGTGTAGTCATCGTTGTGCAAAATAACCTTGTAGGGCGGTTCGGTGGTGAACTCGCGCTCTGTCCGCCTCTTCGGGACGGTCTCTGTAGATTCTCCTACCGCGAACATCTGTACATCTGTGTTTGGGAGCCCTCCACGCTAGTTCCGAAATATTTTTCACGTTTCTCTACACGATAACAGCCCGGAGGCGAGCTTTGTAGGAGTAAACGTTGAAATCGGACTTTTGCCTTCTCCGAGCTGGTTGCGTGCGCAACACGAGAAACTGCAGTGCGGTTTTGTTGGGGAGTAGTGGGCAAGCTGATCACGCAATAAATTGGGGCCTGCTCTCGTGTACCTGTCTATCCCCGAACTATCGGTCTATGACACGAAACGGGGGAGATTCTGCAAACACGACAGAAGATGCTCCGTGATCCTTTCGCGTAGCCTCGTTTCCTAACGGATGAGCGGCAGCACCTTCTCCAGGAGCCCCTCGACCGTCCGGCGATTTCGCTGTTCTATTAGCGGGGCCCGTTGGATGGGCGAGTGGTCCGTCTCTCCGTCGCGCGTGAAGGACGGAAGCTTCACGGGGCTCTCTTCACCCCACTTCTTCAGCCAGTCCTCGGGCATCTTGTCGGGCAAATCCTGGTGAGAGACGGTGGCCCATAGCGCCGACCACGCCCGAGGCACCACGCGCCAGATGTCGTAGCCGCCGCCCCCGATTGCGACCCAGTGACCTCCGCAGAGCTCGTGGGCAAGCTCGTGGACGCGGCGCGGGACGTGCTCGTAGACACGGGTCGTCACCGAGAGATGCGCCAAAGGGTCCAAGACATGGGCGTCGCAGCCATTCTGGGAGAGGATCAGGTCCGGCCCAAAGGCTCGTAAGACCTCCGGCACCACCGCCTCGAAAGACTCTATAAAGGAGTCGTCGTGTGTGAACGGCTCCAGCGGCACGTTGACGGAGTAGCCGTGCCCCTTCCTCTGGCCCCGCTCCTTTACGCCGCCGGTCCCCGGGAAGAGGTAGCGCCCCGACTCATGCATCGAAACGGTAAGCACGTTCGGGTCGTCGTAGAACATCCACTGCACCCCGTCGCCGTGGTGGACGTCCGTGTCCACATAGGCGACCTTTATCCCCGGGTGCTCCTCCTTGAGACGCGCGATCGCGACGCCGGCATCGTTGTAGATACAGAAGCCGCTCGCCCTGGAACGCATGGCATGGTGGAGCCCGCCCGAGATGCACAGAGCGTGGTCCACCTCGCCCCCCATGACCATCCGCGAAGCCCGCAACACGCCCCCGACCACGTGAGAGCAGGCGAGGTGGAGATCCGGAAAGATCGGGTTGTCCTGAGTGCCGAGTCCGTAATCCAAAAGCTCCACAAGGTTCCCTACTCCTCGGCTCGCCTCCTGCACCCGCCTTATATAGCTCAGATAATGAACGGTCCTCAAGTCTTCTTCGGTCGCCAGCTCTGGCGAGACGAATGAACCTTCCTCCAGCAGCCCCAGAGACTCGCACAACTCTATAGTCATCCGTACCCTTATAGGATTGAAGGGATGATCCGCGCCGAACCCGTAAGCCTCCAGCGCCGCGTCATGCACGAAAGCAGACCCGCCGTTCACACCGGCTCCCATCTGCCCTCTAGCGATACCAAATCCCGGAACATCAGCGTCTCCCTCTCCCGAGTACCTCCAGTTTACAGTGAGTTTACCTGGCGCGCGGCTAGAATTCGTTAGAGCCGATATGAGAGTCCCGGACTTCTTCGAGCGTGAAGAGTTGGAGGCCGAAGGGGCGTAGCCGGAGACGCCAGGGTCTTCAGGGTTGTTGTAGTATTAGACTATGAGCGAACGCCTAGATCAGCTCCTCGCCGATAAGGCTACGGTACTCGTGCAGGAGCACTTTACGGGTGTCGCGGCCGAATGGTGGTGGGAGCGTCGCATAGGTGGCGGAATCGCCGTCTGTCAGGAGCTCCACCCGGAGGCGGTGGCGCGCGAAGTCTCCACCAGGACCGGCCAAGACGTAAACGATGTTGGGCGCATCCTCAAAGAGGAGCTTGACCTCGAAGACGTCGAGCCCGTCCTCCTGACCTTCGAGATCCCCGGCGATGTTACCGCCGCGGAGGCCGCGAGCGTCCTAGCCAAACACTCCGGCACGCCCGAGGGCCTCGCGACGAACCTCTACCGTCGTATCGAGGAAGCCCTCAGCGAGTAATACCAAAA
>JAABVA010003189.1_pt1 | contig 15820 bp, 19 predicted proteins | sample 5560331 | NCBI WGS metagenome assembly JAABVA01 (sample SAMN12812661, study PRJNA571458) | rock metagenome | isolation source: Antarctica rocks | place: Antarctica: Victoria Land, Mt New Zealand sud | collected 2016-01-07 | reverse complement strand
GAAATCTGGAGGGAACAGGGTTTCGTCACGTCCAGCAGAGCCGCCAACATGAAGAAACTACGCCCAGCCCTGCGCAACGCCATCACCTACGCGCTCTGCCAGGCCGCATGATGGCCAAAGTCGAGCTCAGGGTCGTCGGTTGGATCGCGCCAGGAGAAGTGCAGCGTTTCAAGGCCGGCGGCCTTGATCGCGTCCAACTGGGTGACGGCCGGCTCGAAGTCGGCGTTGCGGACGTACTCTTCCACCAGTGCCCACAGCAGCCCTTGCTGGGCCCCGTCGAGTGCCGACGCGGGGGTCCCTTCGTAGCGCCCCACGCTTTGCTCCCAGCCCACCCCGGTGACGACGTCGCCGAAGGACCGCGTTGACAGTAGCGCGGCCGCCCGCTGCTCTGAGGACAGGGATTGGAGCAGTTCGTAGCCGCGGCTGGCCTCGTGGCTGAGAGCCTTGTGCCCGGCGGATAATCTGGTTTCGACAAGCGCCGGCGCGGCCCCGAGGAACAGGAGCATGAACGTCACCCGGGACCCTGCTACGGTGAACGTCGCACCCAGGTGGTGGCCGGTGATGAGCCAGCCCCAGTTCTCGTCCACGGCCGGGTTCCCGAACACAGCGAGCCAGAAACTGGCGGCGCCCATGCTGTCCACGATGGCATTGCCGGTCCTGCGCGTCGCGTCGTCGGTAAGCACTGCAGCTTGCATGTCATGCAGCAACTAGTCGTGGCGCACTACTGCCGTCATCTTCTTGTAGCCTTGGCTGCTCGACGATGCGCGCATTAGCGCATGGGCGCGTTTCCTGAAGCCATCGCCAAGTTCGCCGAGGGACACGCCGACCCGCGGGACCGTGCCGGCCGGGAGGTTGCTCCAGGCTGTGCGTTACCCGGCCGTGAGCGGGAAGGAAAGGGACCTGCGCTAGTCCGGCAAAAGCGACGCCAAGAACGCGGCGGCCTCTCACCGCATGCGGGGTGCCGCCTGGGCCTGGGCCGGAGGGACGGGGTCGCGTGGCGCTTGGGCCGCCACCTTTCAGATGCTGAGCGCGGTCCCAGCAATGAGCGGGACCGACAGCGTGAAATGGATAACGTTCAATGGATAACGTTCTTTACGCCATCCCTGGCACGGCGGCTGCCCTGCGAGGCGCAGGCCTTGCCGGTTGAACAGGCCGCGGAGAAGCTGCGTTTGTCGGCGCGCGGCTTCACTCGCGTGCTGCGCGTTGCCCGCACGATCGCCGACTTGGCGCGGGCGCCCGAGGTGCGGCGGATCGACGTTGGAGAGGCGTTGGCGTTTAGGCACCGGATTCCGGGACGGGTCGGCTAACGCGCGACCTAGGACTTCACCAGCGCGCAACCACCCTCGCTGATGGGGCGAAAAGCCTGGTCGGCCGGCGTCGTGGTGACGAGCTTCAGGCAATCCCACTCGCTTCGGCTCTCGCCTGGGGATTTTGCCTGGAACAGATAGCTCGGATGGATCTTGCGGCCGTCCGCGCGAATTTTGCCGGGACCGAAGCAGTCGTCGTCGGTCGGCAGCGCCTTCATCCGCTCGACTACGGCGGCGCCGTCGGCCTTCGCCGCCGGGACGCCCAGGTCAGCCACCGCCTTGAGGTAATGCAGGGTGGCGCCGTAATTGCCGGCCTGGATCATGTTCGGCCACTGTTTCGGAGTCTTGTCCTTGATCCGCGACATGAAGGCGCGGGTGCGGTCGTTCAGGTCCCAGTAATACGTCTCGGTCAGCAGCAATCCCTGTGCGATGTCCAGGCCGACCGCGTGCACGTTGCTGTTGTACATCAACAGCGCCGCGATCTTCATTTTCTCCATCAGGCCGAATTCGTGCGCCTGCTTGATGCAGTTGATCGTGTCGCCGCCGGAGTTGCACAGGCCCAGCACCTTCGCTCCCGACGCCTGCGCCTGCAGCAGCATGGCGGAGAAATCGCTGGTGGCCGGGAACGGATACTGGCTAGCGCCCATGACCTTCCCTCCAGCCTCCGTCACGAACTTGGTCGTATCGCGCTGAAGTTGCTGGCCGAACACGTAGTCGGCGGTGATGAAATACCAGCTATCGCCGCCTGCGCGGACCATGGTGCCGCCGGTTGACCGGGCCAGCATATAGGTGTCGTAGGTCCAATGCACGGTGTTGGGCGAGCACTGCGCGCCGGTCAGGTCGGCGGTGGCGGCGCCGCTGTTGAGGTACACCTTGTTCTTCTCGCGGCAGATGCTGTTGACCGCGAGCGCCACCGACGACGTCGGCACGTCGACGATCATGTCCACGCCCTGTGTGTCGAACCACTGCCGGGCGATGCTGGCGCCGATATCGGGCTTGTTCTGGTGGTCGGCGACCAGGACCTCGACATTCAGGTTCTTGCCCGCAGCAAACTCCTGCACCGCCTGGCGCACGCACAGGGCGCCGGTCGGCCCGGTGTCGTCCCGGTACACGCCGGATTGGTCGTTCATCACGCCGATGCGCAGAACAGGGGTTTGCGCCCGGCCCAGCTGTGGGACTGCAGCGCCGACTGCGGCGGAGCCGATCAAGGCGCGGCGTGAGATAATCATGGCATTCTCCCGTATGGCGCCTTGGTTGGACACCTGGGAGGATCATACGGATGCGGAATGGCGGCGGTCCAGAGGCCGTGCGGCATCTGACGGACCTGCCCACTCCTGCTAGCGGGAGTGGGCGCTAGAGGACCGGCCGCCTAGCCTCGATACCCGGCCCTAGATCTCCTTGCGCTGCATCATGCCGGCCATGTTGTCGGCCTGACGGATCGCCAGCGACACGATGGTCAGGGTCGGGTTGCACGCGGCTCCGCTGGTGAACTGGCTGCCGTCCGACACGAACAGGTTCTTGACATCGTGCGTCTGGCCGAACTTGTTCACCACGCCGTCACGCGCCTTCTCGCTCATGCGGTTGGTGCCCATGTTGTGCGTGCTCGGATACGGCGGAGTCGGAATGATGCGCGTGGCCCCGACCGCCTCATACACCGCGCTGCCTTGCTGGATTGCATGGTTCCGCATGGCGACATCGTTGTCGTGGTCGTCGAAGTGGACGCTCGCGACCGGCATGCCGTGGGGATCCTTGGCGTGCGGGTCTAGCGTGATCCGGTTGGTCTCACGCGGCATGTCCTCGCCAATCAGCCACATGCCGGCCATGTGCGTGTAGTCGTCCATCACCGACGTGAAGCTGCGGCCCCAGGCGCCGGGGTCGGCGAACGCGGCCATGAACGGCACGCCGAGCGACACCGTCTCCATCTCGTAGCCGCCGACGAAGCCGCGCTTCGGGTTGTTGGGTGCCTCGTCGCGGATGATGCCGGCCATCGTGGTGCCGCGGTACATGTGCACCGGCTTCTCGAAGATGCCGTACACGTTGCCGGTCATGTGCCGCATGTAGTTGCGCCCGACCTGGCCCGAGCTGTTGGCCAACCCGTCCGGGAACTTCGCCGACGCGCTGTTCAGCAACAGCCGCGGGCTCTCGATCGAGTTGCCGGCCACCGCCACCACCCGCGCCTTTTGCCGCTGCATGGCGCCCTGGTCATCCATGTAGACGACGCCGGTGGCGCGGCCGCTGTCGTCGTGCTCGATCTTGACGACCATGCTGCCGGGCCGGACCTCGAGGTTGCCGGTCGCCTCGCCCTTCGGGATTTCGGTGTATAGCGTGGACCACTTGGCGCCCGACTTGCAGCCCTGGAAGCAGAAGCCGATCTGTTGGCACCCGCCCCGGCCGTCGCGCGACTGGCTGTTGATCGCCATGCGGCCGGTGTGGACCTCCTTGTAGCCGATCTTGGTGGCGCCGGCCTCCATGACCTTGAAGTTGTTGTTGCCCGGCAGCCCCGGAATGCCATTGGTGCGGGTCACGCCCAGCTTGTTCTCGGCCTTGACGTAGTACGGCGCCAACTCGGCCAAGCTGATCGGCCAGTCCAGCAGGTTGGCGCCCGGCAAGTCGCCGTAGGTGGTGCGGGTCTTGAACTCGTGCTCCTCAAACCGCAGTGATGCGCCGGCCCAGTGCACGGTGGAGCCGCCGACCGACTTCACGACCCAGGCCGGCAGATTCGGGAAGTCCCGCCCCACCCGCCAGGAGCCGGAGGTGGTCCGCATGTCGCTCCAGGCGAGCTGGGCGAAGCTGGCCCACTCGTCGTTCACGAAATCCTGCAGCTCGGTGCGCGGCCCGGCTTCCAGGATCACCACCTTGATGCCCTTCTGGGCCAGCTCGTTGCCCAAGGTGCCGCCGCCGGCGCCGGAGCCTACGATGCAGACGATGCTGTCGTCCGACTGGTCGAATTTTGCCATGTGCGTCGCCCCCTCAGACCGTCGTCAACCAGTCGATGTCGTTGAAGCCCCGGTGGATGTAGCCGCCATGCTCGGCGGACGACCCCTCGTAGCCGAGCTTCGCCCAGACGGCCGGCTGGTTGTACAACGAGACCACCAGGTCGCCGCGGCACTTCTTGAAGAACGCCGTGTGCTCGGCGCCGCGCAGCAGGGTGACGCGGTCGCTTTCCCAGGCGGTGGCGAGATAGGTGCCGCCGAAGCGGTCATGCGCGTCGGAGTCCAGCCGGGCCACGCCGCCTTCGAGGAGCGTCTTGAACGCCGGGTCGCTGCCGGCCTTGTCGTCCCAGGGCTGCGCGGCGGCGACATACAGCGAGTCGCCGAAATGGTCATGCGGGAAGATGTCGCGCGACATCAACACCAGGGTCGCCATCGTGTGGGGCGCCAGGGCCTTGGCGCCTTGCGCCCAGGCAGCCTGGGCAGACACCCCGAGTCCGGCGGTGGCCAGGGCAACGGCTGGCACAGCGGTGGAACTGGCCTGCAGGAAGCCGCGCCGCCCGATTTGAATTCGCCTATCGACAGTCCTCATCGCTCGTCTCCCTTGATACGTCTTGTTGGTTCAGGCGAAGCGGCCCGCGCGTTCCAGCACCTCGATGCTGTACCCGTCCGGGTCCTTCAGAAAGAAAAATCGTCCCACCGTCTTGCCGTCGAGCTCCAGCGCGCGCTGCGGCGTCGGCGTCAGCCCGGCCTGCGTCACCCGCGCATGCTCAGCGGCGAGGTCGTCCACCACCACGGCCAGGTGGCCATAGCCGTCGCCGAGATCGTACGGCTCCGTGCGGCCTCCATTGATGGTGAGCTCGACCTCGAACTTGGACGCAGCGTCGCGAAGGTACACCAGGGTGAACTTGTCGAAGGCCAGCCGGTCGGCGACCTCAAGCCCGAACGCCGTCTGGTAGAACGCCACGGACCGCGCTTCATCCAGCACGCGCACCATGGAGTGGATCGGTCTGGCCATCAGTGCTGCGCCTCAAGGTAGGAGATGATGGATTTACGCGTATCGGCGTTCGCTTGGCGGTACGGCATCACCGCGCCTGGGATGACCGCCTGCGGGTTCGTCAGGTAAGCGTCGAGGCGCTCGTCGTCCCAGTTGAAATCGGCGTTGGCGAACCCGGCGGAGTACTTGAAATTAGGCGCCGACCCAGCCTTGCGGCCGATCACGCCAGCCAGGTTAGGACCCTGGCGCGGCGGGTCGGAAGCATTGAGGGAGTGGCACGTCGCACACTGGTTGCGAAACAGGATGTCCGGCGTCGGCTTGGCCGCGGGCACAGGGAACTGCGCCAACGCAACCGGCACGGCAATCACGGCGAACACGATACCCAACCCACACGTCCGAACCATCCCACCCCCGCTTTCTCGTTGGGCGGAAGATTACGGATCGAAGCGCATCACCAGGTAGTATTCCGCTACTACGCGGCGGCCTTCACCGGAGTCGCCTCCCGCACGGCAATCTCGGCCAGGTAAGCATCCTGGTGGCGCAAATAATGGAGGCAGGTCACCCGCAGCATCGATGCGAAGTTGCCAACCTCGCCACCCTGCTGCTCCATCTCGTCATGCAGGATGGCGCAGAACCGCGCGACCGACACGCCCTCGTGGGCCGCGATCTCCTCCAGCGTCTCCCAATAAGCCACTTCGAGCCGGACGGACGTGCTGTGCCCATGGAGACGCATCGGCCTCGTTTCCGAGGCGTAGGTTTCCGCAGCCTGCGACTTGAACAAGCGGCACATCGGCACGTTCCCTTTAGCGTGGTTGGTTGAACAGGATGTCAGATGCGAAAGTGTTTCCGCAAGACACCGCTAAACCGACCCAGCGTGGCGGCGGCGGATGCGGCTGACGATCCAGGCGACGCCTCCCACCACGAGCGGAATCGACACTGCCGTCCCGACCAGTGGCTCCACGCCGACGCCGGCCGTGTGGATGCCTTCGAGCAGCAGGTGCACCAAGCTGACGATGTAGTAGCTGATCGCCGCCACCGAGAGGCCCTCGACCGTCTGCTGCAGCCGCAGCTGCACCCGGCCGCGCTCGCTCACGCCGTGCAGCAGGTCGCGGTTCTGGCTCTGCAGCTCGATCTCCACCCGCGTGCGCAGCAGCTGCCCGGCGCGGGCCAGCTTGCGCGACAGGTTGGCCTGCCGCTCCTCCATGGTGGCGCAGGTGCGGATGGCCGGCCCCATGCGGCGCGACAGGAACGCCGACCAGCTCGACACCCCGGGGATTGGGCGTTCGGCGACGGCGTCCAGGCGCAACCGCACCAGGGCGGCGTAGGCGCGGGTGGCGCCGAACCGGAACAGCGATTCGGCGGCGCCCTTCTCCAATTCCGCGGCCAAGGCGAGCAAGCGGCTCAGCACGGCGCGGTTGGTCTCCTCCTGCGCCGATTGGATGCGTTCCAGCAGCAGCGGCAACTCGGTCTCGATCTCGTGCACGGACGGCGTCAGGCGGTGCGCCTCGATCAACCCGAGCAGGGCGAAGCTGCGATAGGTCTCGATCTCGATCAGCCGCTGCACCAGGCCGCCCGCCTGCATCGGCGTCAGCCGCCGGTCGCCGACCAGGATGCGGACGAAGCCATGCGGGTCGGCCTTGAAGTCAGTGGCGATGCTGGCGGCGCCGTCCTCCACCTCGGAGGCGGCCAGTTCCAGGCGGGAGAACACGGTCTCCTCCACTGCCGGCAGCAGGTGCAGGTCGATCGCGACCAGCAGCGGCCCGGGCTGCGGCACCAGCGACATGACGCCGGCCAGCGTGTCCGGCGCCGGCTGGAACGGCTGCGTGCTGGCCGAGCCGAACTGCCAGTCATAGGTGGTGAACTCGCTGTGGCTCTCCCACCGCAGCACGCAGCCGGAGAATTCAACCCGGTGATGCTTGGCGCCATCCGCCGGGCGGTCGAGGCCGTGCTCGGCGCAGAAGCGGTCGAAGGCGGTCCGGGCCGCCTGGGCCTGGGCGATGTCGGTCGCGAAGGCGAAGTGCAGGATGCGGCACGGCGTCGAGACCGGGGCGGAGGGGCGGGCGTGCAGTTCCGCCAGGATGGTGGCGCGTGCCGGGTGGGCGACGAGGCGGCCGGCGCCGCGCTGATCGAGGATGGGGAGATGCGGCGCGTCCATCCAGGCCTTCCCGTCAGTGGTGGTTGCGGCTATCACAACCGGTGGGTCAAGCGCCAGGGCGTGCACAGGGAGAACGAGGTATGGCCGAGAAAACGGCGCTAGTGACGGGTGCCGGCAGCGGCGTGGGCCGGGCAGCAGCGGTGGCGTTGTTGCGGGACGGCTACGCGGTGGCGTTGGCCGGGCGGCGGGCGGACGCGTTGGAGGCCACGGCGGCGATGGCGCCGGGAACCCGCTTCCTGTGCATTCCGACCGACGTTGCGGACGCCGAATCGGTGGCGGCGTTGTTCGCCCAAATCCACGCCGGGTTCGGGCGGCTGGATGTGCTGTTCAACAATGCCGGCGGCAATGTGCCATCGACCAATTTCGGCGACCTCACGGACGCGCAGTGGGACGGCGTGGTCGCGGTCAACCTCAGCGGCGCGTTCCGGGTGGCGCGCGGCGCGTTCCGGATGATGCGCGACCAGGTCCCGCAAGGGGGCCGGATCATCAACAACGGCTCGATCTCGGCCCATGCGCCGCGGCCGGGCTCGGCGCCGTACACCGCGACCAAGCACGCCATCACCGGGCTGACTCGGACCATCTCGCTCGATGGCCGCGCGTTCGGCATCGCGTGCGGGCAGATCGACATCGGCAACGCGGCGACCGACATGACGGCGCGGATGGCGCGCGGCGTGCCGCAGGCGAACGGCACGACGGCGGTGGAGCCGGTGATGGACGTCGACTGCGTGGCGCGCTCGATCGTGCTGATGGCCGGCATGCCGCTGGACGCCAACGTGCAGTTCATGACGGTGATGGCCACCAACATGCCATTCGTCGGGCGGGGCTAGGGCCGCGCGCGAAACCCTTGTGCATTTGGCGCGCTTGCGTCATCGGAACAAGGAGAACCATCATGTCCCGCCGTTGGACCGTTCTCGTCGTGCTAGCCGCCGCCACGCTCGGAGGCTGCGCCGCCATGGTGCGCGACCAAGTGAGCGATCGGGAGAACACCCTGGCCGCCTCCGGTTTCACGGTGCTGCCCGCAAGCACCCCAGCGCGGCAGGATATGCTGGCCCGCCTGCCCGCCAACCATATCTCGCAGCGCATCGAGGGCGAGCACGTCTCGTACCTGTATCCAGACCCGGTGGTGTGCCACTGCCTGTATGTCGGCAGCCAAGAAGCGTTCGGCCGCTACCAGCAGATCGCGCAGCAGAAGAAACTCGCGGCAGATCAGTTGCAGGCGGCGCAGATGAACAACGAGATGGGATGGGAATGGGGCCCCTGGGGCGGCTATGGCCCTGGTTTCTACTAGACCGATCCGAATTCAGGCCATCAGGCCGCGCAAGGCTTCCAGCCGGCGGATGACGATGTGTCCGTCGGCTTCGTCCAGCACGCCGTCCGCACGCCATTGCCGCAACTGCTTGTTCACGCTCTCGCGCGTTGTGGCGACCAGGGCGCTTAGGTCCTTCTGGGAAAGTTTCAGGCGGATGCGCGTGCCGTTTGCCTCGGCCGCCCCATAATCCTGGCCGAGCTGGACCAGCACGCGGGCGAGCCGGGCCGGAAGGTTCAGCAGCGCCACTTCCTCCAGCGCCATGTTGGTCCGGCGCAGGCGCTCGCACAGCAGCGCCAGCAACCGCAGCAGCAGGTCGGGGTTGCGAGTGAGGAACGGCAGGAAGTCGCGCCGCTCGACGACGACGACGGTGCTGTCCTCCATCGCCGTGACGTCGGCGCTACGCGGCTTGGCGTCCAGCAGGGCGAGTTCGCCGACGACGCCGCCGGGCTCGACCATGCCGATCGTGACCTCCTTGCCGTCGACCGAAACGGCGCCGATCCGCAGGCGGCCTTGCACCAGCACCAGTAGGCTGCCGCCGGCCTCGCCGCGCTGGAACACGGAGGAGTCGCGGGAGAACCGGCGTTCGGTGGTGAAGGCGAGCAGTTCGTCGAGCTCCGCCGCGCGCAGGGCGGCGAACAGCGGGGTGCGATGCAGGAGGTCTCGCTTCACCTTGGGGTCGAGCTGCCGCATACGCGAGTGTTGCGCGGTCAGGGCAGGAGGGCAAGTTGGACGGAAGTACGATGGTAGGAAGCGTCTTCGAACGGTGCCACACTGCAGCAAATGTCACATGACTCGGTTTTGGACCTCTACCTGGACGAAGTGCGCCGCATCCGGGCAGTGAAGGTCGGAACGGCAGAAACCAGCTTCTATCCCGCGATCGGCACGCTGCTGAATGCCGTGGGGCAAAAGCTCAAGCCGCGGGTGTTCTGCCTACACCTGCTGGCCTATGGCCTGGTGCTGGCAACCAACCTTTGGCAGTTCCGGCTGATCGGCGCGAAAGGGGCCATGCTCGAAAGCTTCGACCTGGCAGCCGACAAGGCGGCCTTTTGGGCGCTCGCCAGCGGTCCCCGGCGCGACAGCTTGCGCGAGCGGTTCGCGGCTTTCCTGCAACGCTGCCTGCTGACGAGCGCCCCGCTCGCCCGGCCGTCGGACGTCGCGTTCTTCCTGGCGTCCTACGCGCGCGAAGCGCTGGCCCGGCTGGCGGAACGGGCGGAGCTTCCGGCGCTCGGCGGTCTGCGGAAGGGCATGGAGGACGCGCTCGGCATCCGCTTCGACGAGCGCGACGATCACCGAGTATGGGCCGGACGGCCGTAGCAGCGAAACGATCTTCGCAATCGATGGTGTCTCGCCAGGGATCAGGCAGGGCGTGGCCACGGCTCTGCTCGTTCGGACTGGTCGAAAGGTAAGTCCCGTTTACCGATACAGGAACGACCTCGATGCGTCCGATGCGGCGCAACGCCGGTCCGATCTCCTCACCTCTCTCGAATCTCGTAACTTCGACGCCCAATATGAAATGGTGACGCCAACAGCTTCCAATCCCTTTGTCCTTCGGCCTATGTCGATCCAAAACCCGGGGTATACACAACGTGGTCGGCGCTCGACACGCTTGCGAACACGCCGCCATTACCGGGCCTGTTGGAGAAGCGCGGCGGTGGGCTGGTGAGCATGGAACGCGCCACGATCGAGGCTCGCATGCGTGCCTATTTCGATCCCGCGCGCGACTTCGACACAGCGCGCGCCGCCAACCCGGCACTAGCAACGGATCGCGCGCGTTATGAAGCGAAGCTCACCCACCAACGCGTGATGGACAGTGAGGGCTATGTTGCCTCGAAAGTCCGGAAATACTGCTTGTTCGCCTTTGACATGCGTTGGGCCTACGTCACTGCAGTGCGTCCCATGTGGAACGAGCCACGGCCCCAGTTCCTCCACATCCTCCCCGACGCGGACAGCTTCTTCGTAATCCGGCCGCAGCAGATCGCCGACCCGGAGGGATTTCCCGCCTACTGGACCACCTGCCTTGCCGACGACCACGCCTTGCACAAAGACGGGTTTCTTGTGCCAATCGTAGAAAACTTGTCCGGTGCGCCGCGGCCGAACCTGTCCAGCACCGCCATCAGCTACTTGGCGACCCTCGGAGTCTCGTCCGACCCGGAAGCCGCCCGCTTAGTCTGGCACCACGCGCTCGCAACGCTCTACAGCCCCGCCTACCTCGCCGAGAACGCCGGTGGCCTGCGCCAGGGCTGGCCGCGCGTGCCGTTGCCGCAAGATCTGGACGCCCTGCGAGTCTCGGCCGCCCTCGGCGCGCAACTCGCGGCGCTGCTGGACCCCGACGCCGCAGCGCCCGGCGTCAGCACCGGCACGCTCCGCCCCGAGATCGCCTGCATCGCCATTCCCACCACCCGCGCCGGCCACGGCCGCGACTGGACCGTGCGCGGGTGGGGCAACCGCACCGGAGCCGGCGTCACCATGCCCCTTCGCGGCCGCGCGGAAGCGCGCCCGTATAGCCCGGCGGAGAGCGCCACCCAGGCCGATAGCTCCCAGCTTGGCGCCGAAATGCTCGATGTCGGCATGAACGAAGCGAGTTTCTGGTGCGGCATTCCGCAAACCGTATGGGAGTGCCGCATCGGCGGCTACCAGGTGCTCAAGAAATGGCTGAGCTACCGCGACCACTCGATCATCGGCCGCGCGCTGTCGGCGGAGGAGGTCAGGCATGTGCAGCAGGCCGCGCGCCGGATCGCGGCAGTGCTCCTGCTCGGACCCGACCTTGACGCCTCGTACCAGGATTGCCTGCTCGTAGCTGCGCTTCCCGATGCCAACTTGGTTTCGGAGTGAAATCGGTGCGGTAGCCAGCCTTTCGAGCACGAAGCCAAACATGGCTATTCAGCCGCCGGCACGTCTAAACATTTTCAGCAAACACACGGACGTATTGCCGAACGCTTACCGAGTCGAAAGCCCTAGTAAAGCGCTAGGCAGCTTTCTCCGGCCGCCCGGCACATCGCTAGATGGTCGCGCTTGGATGTCGTGACGGCACTGGACAAGGGCCCACACCGTGACGCTCACCTCGCGGGTGGGACCGCAGCGCAATGTGTTCCGTTCAGGCCGTCCCAACGTCAGCGCCAGGTGACGACCGCGGAGCGGCTCGGGGTGATAGTAGCCACCCGCTCGGCTTCGCCGTCGGCCACGACTTGCAGGCGGTCGGCCGGGATGCCGCGGTCGACCAGCGCCTTCTTGACCATCTCGGCACGGCGTGCGGACAGGATGAGGTTGGCGAATTCCTCGCCAGTCCTGTCGGTATGCCCCGAAATGATCATCACTTCCGGCTTCGCGTCACGGTAAAGCCGGGCAGCCCCATCCAGTTGCGAGTTCGCTTCGGAAGAGAGGGTCGTGCCAGCCACACCGAAATCGATGGTCAGCGACTCGTCGGCCGGCTTTGCCGCTGCCTGTTCGACCACAGGCGCCGGCGGCGGCGCCTGGACAGCGGCCTGGGGCGCTGGCGGCGGCGACCCGGCGCACGCGGTCAGCAAAGATGCAAAACCCACAGAGAAGAACCAACCAAGGTGCTTGTTCATGACAATCTTTTCGCGTCGAAGTGAAAGTCAGAGGGCTTACAGCAACCCATCTTAGTATTTAGATAGAGCATGGTAACTTGTAAACGCTAGCTGGTGAAGCATGAGGCGACTAACGGCTGCAGGGCTCGCGTTTGTATCTTTTCATACGACAATGGCTCTCGCTGACACCACGCGTGGCAACGAAGCGTTCTCGCAAGGCTACTATTTTACCGCCAGCCGGGAATGGCGTGCAGCGGCCGAGGCAGGCGACGCTTCCGCCATGCTGAGCCTCGGCACGCTTTACGACACCGGTCACGGCCTTCCACAGGATTTTGCGAAAGCCCTGTCGTGGTATCGGCGCGCGGCAGAGGCTGGAAACGCGGCTGCGATGTTCAACGTCGGGGCCATGTACGATAATGGCCGCGGAACGAACGTCGATCGGGCGGAAGCGATAAAGTGGTATGCCATGGCCGCGAACAAGGGGAATGGTCGCGCCGCCTACGCTGCTGCCACTATCTATCGCGACGGCGATGGCGTCCCTCAGGACAATGTCGCTGCCGTCAAGTATTTCCGGATTGCGGCCGCCGCTGGCATCGAGGCGGCATTGCCCAATTTGGCCACCCTCGACAAGAGCGCGCCTTCCAGGAGCGCTGCGAACGTTTCCCGTCCAGCAGAGGCGCCGTCAAAGGTGTCCAGTGCCCCAGCTATGGCGGCGAAGCGGCCCGCTCCGGTGCAGGCGCCCGCTCCGGTGCAGTCGGCGGCGATCGAGGCTGCTCCTGCAAGGTCGGAGCCACTCCGCCAGCCTCCCGCCCCGCCTCCGGCAGCCAAGGCCAGTGCCGCTGTGCCACAGGTTTTGGCCTCCCTGACACCCCCTGCCCCACCGGCGCTGCAGCCCAAACCGACTGCCAGCTCAATTCCCGAGCAACCTCCAGCCGCGCAACCTCCAGCCGCCATGACCGACGCGCCTGCCGCCGATGCCAAGCCGTCCCCCCCGCAGCCGGAGCAAGCGATATCCCCTGTCGCGCTGGCAACCGAGATCGAGCGCTTCCACAAGGCTGCCCTGCAGCGCACAAGCATCAGCCCGGTGACGTCGAAGCAGTACGACGAGGTGGTTCGCGAGATCACCCATACAGCCGTGAATGGAAGTGCGGTCGCGCGCTACGACGCCGGGTTCGCCTACGAGCGTGGCATCGGAACTCCGTCGGATCCGGTTAAGTCGTACGTTTATTACATCCTCGCCACGCTCTCGCCCGAGGCCGACGTCAAATCCGCCGCGCTCAAGGGAGCTTTCGAGGTCGGCGGCCGGCTCTCCGACGCCCAGCACGCGTCGGCGGCTGACATGCTCACGCACGGCATCCCGTAAGGCCAAGACGGGGCGGCTCCGCCTGCCCTATCCATCGAGGCCGGGTAGCAGGTAGCTTCTGCCCGGCACGCCCATGTTCTACATCACTAGGCTAATTTCCCTGCCATTGGCACCGACGGCGCTCCTGATCGAACTCGCGTTGGCCGGGTTGCTGCTGCGCCGCCGTGCGCTTCTCGCCGTGGCCGTCGGCGTGCTCGCAGCGTGCCTCGTGCTGCCGTTCGGCGCCTGGGCAATCCGCCCGCTCGAGAACCGGTTTCCCGCCGTCGCCGACTTTCCCGCGCATGTCGACGGCATCGTTCTGCTGGGCAGCGCAATCGACGACCTCACCAGCGAGGATCGTCAAACTCCGACGCTGAACGCCGCCGCCAATGCGGTGACCAGCTTCGTCATTCTGTCCCGCCACTATCCCGACGCCCGCCTCATCTTCACCGGCGGCTCCGGCGACCTTCAGCAAGGACACGCGGCGGAGGCGCCCTGGACCCGGCAGATCACCACGGAGCTCGGCCTGCCGCCGGAGCGGGTCACCTTCGAGGACAAGTCCCGCACCACCTGGGAGAACGCCGTCGAAGTCAGCCGGCTGGTGCAGCCGAGCCGGGGGAGGTTTGGGTTTTGCTGACCACGGCCGCGCACATGCCGCGATCTATGGGCGCCTTCCGTGCCGCGGGCTGGCGCATGCTGCCCTGGCCGGTGGGATACCGCTCGCGCAATCACCTCGACACCTGGGCCGCATCGCCGAGCGAGACGCTCTTTCTGCTGGATGCGGCCGCGCACGAGTGGCTGGGATTGCTGGCCTACTGGCTGCAGGGCCATTCGAGCGCGCTGTTTCCAGGCCCCTGACTGCCCTGCCCGCGAGTGGGTTTACGACTTCGGCAGCGTTCCAGTGAGCTCCACGCCAGCCAGCCGCTCCGACAGCTTGGCCAGTTCGGTGTGATCGGCGCCGGGTCCGAGCATGGCGGCGCACGCGGCCGACAGCTCCCGACATAGGGCGCTGAACGGGGCGGGCGTGCCGGTTTCCCGCGCGACCTCCAGGGCGATGCCCACATCCTTGAGCATGAGGTCGAGGCCGAAGCCGCTGTCGAAGGAGCGCGACAGCACGAATTGCCGGAATTTCTTCTGGGTCGAGTTGTTCATGCCGGTGGAGGCGTTCAGCACGTCCACCATCAGCGCCGGGTCGAGGCCGAGGCGCTGGCCGATCAGCAACGCCTCGATCCCGATCAAGAAGCCGCCGGCGCTGACCAGGTTGTTCAACGCCTTCATCGCGTGGGCCGAGCCAACCGCGCCGGTGCGCAGGATCGACGTTCCCATGGCCTGCAACAGCGGCCGCGCGCGTTCCACCGTCGCATCGTCGCCGCCGACCATGATGGCGAGCTCGCCGGTCCTGGCGCGGGTCACGCCGCCGGACACGGGCGCGTCGATCAGCATGCCGCCGGCTTGCGCGACCTGTTCGGCAAGCGCCCGCGTCGCCCCTGGCGCGCCGGACGTCATGTCGACGACGACCGTGCCCGGCCGGAGTGCAGCCAGCAATTCGTCGAGTGCGCTGCCCACGGCCGCACTGGTGGGCAGCATCGTCACGATTACGTCCGACCCGGCGGCGAGCTGGCCCGGCGTGTCCGGAGCGGCGCCGCCGACCTGCTGCACGAAGCTTTCCGCAACGGCGCGGCGGTGGTCGCTCACCAGCAAGGTATAGCCGGCGTCGTGCAACCGGCTTGCCATGGGCCAGCCCATGTTGCCGATCCCGACGAAGCCGACCGTCTCGGCCATGCTACTCGGCCGCGGCGTCGAGGTCGGCGAACACGGCGGACGCGGCCTTGAAGGCGTCCAGCCCCGCCGGGATGCCGCAATAGACGGTGGCGTGCAGCAGCACTTCCTTGATCTCGTCCCGCGTCACGCCGTTGTTCAGCGCGCCGCGCACGTGCAGCTTCAGCTCCGGGGCGCGATTCAGGGCCGTCAGCATGGCGAGGTTCAACAGCGAGCGGGTTTTCCGGTCCAACCCCGGGCGGCCCCAGATGTCGCCCCAGCACCACTCGGTCGTGACCTTCTGGAACGCGCGCATGAACTCGTCGGCGCCCGCCAAGGATTTGTCCACGTACTCGGCGCCCAACACGGCGCGGCGATTTTCCAGCCCGGCGGCGAACCGCTCCCCTTCGTATTCCGGATGGCTTGTCATTGGGCATCTCCTCGCTGGCCGCTGGCGCGACGGGTACGCTAGGG
>JAABVA010003188.1_pt1 | contig 15822 bp, 6 predicted proteins | sample 5560331 | NCBI WGS metagenome assembly JAABVA01 (sample SAMN12812661, study PRJNA571458) | rock metagenome | isolation source: Antarctica rocks | place: Antarctica: Victoria Land, Mt New Zealand sud | collected 2016-01-07 | reverse complement strand
TCATATCCTCACAATGTTGAGTTCTTTCCTTAGCCTTAGTCTTTGGTTTTTAGGTAGTCACCTGTTGACTTAGAAATCAAGACCTTCCCACAAACCTCTCATTCCTTCAGACTTCACAACTGCAGTTAACTTAGATGTAATTAGATTGATGACAGAAACTCTGTTATTTAAGATAGAAAAAGACTCTGTTAACTTCTTATACTAAGACTAAAGAAGTCAAGAATGTAAATAGAGCACTGCATTTCTCAACATTATTAAATACTCATATATTACTCTGTCTTTTTGAGTCTCATTCAGTAGATTTTTTCATATTATGAAACAAAGATAGATAAAAAAAATAAAGTTTATAATTTACTTTAAATAATTTTGTGTCTATAGCTTGTCAAACATTGTATCAATTACTTCATAATTCTTTTACTTAATTAAGTATACATATACTTGTTCTAACTTGTACTGAGTCTTTTAATCATCAATAAGTGAAATATTCATTCATTTTTTCTTTAAAATCTTTATCAAATTGTTTTGATTTGTTTAAAGATAAAAATATGAATGCATAATTATTGTAATTTAAGTCATTACAGCATTAAATCTGTAAACTGTTACTTTATATATAATCTTTCTTTCAGAGCTAGTCATCATTCTTAGATAAAATGTTATTAATATGATTAACAGACTTTGAAAATATATTTAATTTAATTTATCTATTTTCTAATTGTAAAACTGCAAATTCTGAATTCTACAAATTGACTAAATAACATTTATTGACTTTATATTTCACAATATAATCAAGATAAGTTTTTTGTGAAATGACAAGAGGCACATCTAAGTCATTTTGCACTTATACTGTCAATAAAATATAATTAATGATATATTTATATATTGTTGTGTTCTCTGTATGACAATTTAATTTAAACAGAAGATCATGATTTTAAGATAAAGCAATCTTGACTATTAACATATTTATGTGATTTCTGAGCTGTATAATTATATTTTTATGAATCATTATAATCTTTCACACTAAATTAATTAACTGTATAATGACTATTAATGATAGTTCAATGTTGTCATAACTATTCACAATTGCTTTTCTGTTTAAAAGCATAATAAAAATATTCTCTAAAATAAGAATGTTGATGTCTATAAGTATCTTAATCTTTAGATTATTGATGATATATATTTCTTTAATGATTACTATTAATTAATTGTTATTGTCAGACAGATAGATAATTAAAATGATATATTTATTATAATAATAAAGAACTTTTGCAAAGTGCAAATAATTTTTTGCACTTCAGAATTTACAATACTAGTGTGTAATTATCTTTCAAAAGTAATCAGTTTAGAGTTCATTAACTGTAAATAAAGTGTAAAAAGTATAAACTGCAGACAAAACAAGAGTTAAAGTGTTAGTTGTTTTTATTTTGTGTAAACAACTAACAGTTTAAATCTGAGCTAAATCTATGTCAGAAGTGCAAATAAAAATTTACACTTTGCAAAAGTTCTTTAATGAGTTTTAGTTCTTAATTCTTAAATCATAATGAGTGATGAGATTTATTTAATTAAGATATCTAAAATCTATTTCTTTAAAAAGCTTCTGTCAATTAGACTCATGATGCAGTCTGTGTTAAGTTGATTGCAGTTAATTTGCATAGTGTTAGATATATAACTCATGATAGCTGTGCTATTAGTGTGGTGCCACCTTTTAACAGGTTATGAGCCTGGGTTAGTGCGTGATAACTTGTGTAAAGTGGTGCCTAGGCCACCTCTGCTGGTGGTTCAAGTCCATGGTGAGAGAGTAAGTTCAAAAGGTCATGAGTTCAAACCACTATCTGTGTGCACCCTTTACACCTGCGGGTCAGTTGCGGGCTGATCGCAGGTTAGGGAAAGTGTTAGATATATAACTCACAATAGCTGTGCTATTAGTGTGGTGCCACCTTTTAACAAGATAGATTAATTTTTCTTTTGTTGTAAATGTTAATTTTGCTAAGACAGTGATGTATCTTAAGCTCTGAAAATTATAATTAATAGATATATAAGAGAATAGACTAGCTATAAATTTAATCAGCATAGATCTTAACAGTTTAACAAATTTTATCTTTTAAATTGTTTTATTAAGCTTCTGTTTAATTAATTTTTCACTGTTGCACTCATTGTGAACATACTTGTGCAATTTATTATTGAACAAGAAGATTTTACAGTAGCTACAGCAGTCATTCTGTATTTCAGTTATGTAATTTATATTTATAGCTTCTTTTTTATTCTTTTTGTTCTTCAGTTCTTACTCTTAATTTAACTCATAGATCTCTTCTTCTTTCTAAATATTGAGTATATTGACTTTCTAATATATATCATTGTAATAGACATTCTCAAATTCTTAATAGTCAGTCTGATCATTGACAGAAGATCTGTTCTTAAAAGAATTTGCTTTTTAAATGAAGTATATTTAATTGCTGTATTCACTGTAATTGTCTCATCATGAAGACTTATTATCTCTGTTTAAACAATTAAACAGTTTTTTAATCTGATTTTTAAATCTCTGATTTGATGTATTTATCTTAAATGATAATCTTTTATTTTTGAATGTTGAATATAATTCACAATAGCTTTGCTATTAGTGTGGTGTCACCTTTTAACAGATTATGAGCTCAGATTAGTGAAGTGATTTCTTGTTTAAAATCTCAGAAAGATATGCATCTAGGTTATCTCAGCTGGTGATTTAAGTTTATGATGAGAAAGTAAGCTCAAAGATTGCAAGTTTGAATTACTGTCTATGTGCATTCTTTACATTTACAAAATGCTGAATGTCACAATGTATGTGTGTGCTTTAAGAAATCATGAGTTAAAGAGAGTGTTAAATATAACTTATGATAGCTTTGCTATTAGTGTGATGTCATCTTTTAACATTAAAGATAATTTAAAGAGATGTCTTAAAGCTCAATTAAGTGTTTAATAAAGCATCTTACAGATAAGATTAAAACTGTTGTGACTAATTATTAGACTGTCATTGTGATCTAAGTGAATATGAGAAATTATCATATCTTAATGACAGATATAATGAGTAAAAAAAAGATTGATGATCATAATTATCTTAATTACAGTTGCTGCAATCATACTGATCTTGCTGATTTCATTAAATAAATTTATTAAATTAAGAATTATACAAATAGCTATTGTATCAATTTGTCTATTTAACTAAAAGAGTATTGACAAAATCTTTAATAAATGTTTTATTCTTAGATTCATTGATATTTCATTGAAAAAGCATATCAATATACATTTATGTTTAAATTATCAGATTAAATTCTAATTTGTCTTGATCACAGCTTTTAATGACAATTATAAAAATAATAATGTATTCTATTGAGCTACAACAATTTCTGATGTCTTCAATGATGTATTTAATCAAGTTAAACTTATTTTAAGTTTCACTAAACAATACTTTAAAGTGTTTCTTTAATGTCTTGCATCATTCTTTAATGTCATTAAAATGAGCTATTAATTCAAGATAAATAATCTCTGATAGCTAACTATTTCATTATAGTTTCACTTCTCTGCATAAATTAACATCAAAATTTTAACATATTTGCCTAATATCTTAAGTGATAGTTGTCACTCTGACTTAATTAATGAAGATGTAAACATTTCAATAATAATTTTTATTATTCTTATTGACAATATTGTTGTCTTCTCACTTCTTAAGCAAGTTTAAGTAAAATAAGCTGATATTGACTGACTTTTAAATTAAGTTATCTTCATAAAAGTTATCATTGTTGTTAACATTGTCTTTGTGAAGATCAGAAGAACTAAGTGAACTGAGTAACTTAAATATATTTTGCTGTGAAATATCTTGTTTTTATAATTAAGCAATTAACACAGTGATGATCTGCAGAATCTGTGCTTAAATGATAGAGTTTGTATTAGCTGAGAAAGATATATTATCATTATTATTTTGTAAGTCAACATTCTGATCATTGTTCATCATGCTTTGTGATAAATTTCAAAAAATATTTTTAATAATACTAAAGCTAAACTCAGACTCAGTGACTTAAGATGCTTATAATATAATAAAATGTTTTAAGATATTTAGATTAATTTCTGATAAGATAATGATGAAATATTGTAGTCTTCATTCAGTCATAAAAAAGTTTAATAAGTTTAAATTAGATATACTGTCAATTTCTAACTGCTGACTGACTGTTTTAATTATTCATTAAAAAAAATGAGTCTGTACATAATATTGCTGCATTCTGACTAAAGATTTATAGTGCTGAATTGAATAAAATTTAATAATGTTTTTAAGCAAAAGAGAATATGTCAGAAAGTGCTGAGAAAGTGATTTAGATTTCTTGAATACTTAATTATTTATATAGAGTTGTGACTTTGTGAATAAAAATGACAACATCATTAAATATAAATGAGACAAAATCAAGATTCATTAATTTGTACTTTTTAAGCTGATAAGCTAGAATTACTGTACAGTTAGATAGTCTTAATAGATTAAGTAAAGAGAATTTGTTGAAGATCTTTGTTAGCTTAATGAGTTGAGAGATGTTTTGACTATGAGATAAAGTTATGAGATAAAAAAACAATGTAATGTAATAATAAGATGATGAGATTTCTTAACAGTTTAATTTTGTTGAGAAGTGATGTTCTAGCTACTTCTATAAAGTGAAGTAGAACTAATGTCAAGAACTAAGTGAAGACTCTATTTACATTAACTGCAGTCAACATTCTTTCTACTTTTTCTGTAACTCTCTCAATCAAGATGTGCTCATAGACAATACAGTTTAGAAATTTTACTAAATGACATAATATAGCATGAGTATCTACTTTCTTTCAATAGATTATGAGCTCAGATTAACAAGAAGCTTCTTAGAGAAAGTGTATACTTTTAATGTGACAGTAGCTGAGTATGTTGACTTTTGAGATTCATAAAAGATTTATAATAAATCTGACTTTAACAGAATCAGCACACTGATGATAGCTATATATATTAATTATTAAGATTCACAGTCAATCTGACTTTAGCAGTATCACTAATTATTAAGATTTATAATAAATTTAACTTTAGTAAAATCAGCATTCTGCAGCAGCTGAGTATGTTTAACTTAAAAGATTTATAAAGAATTAATCTCAACAAAAATTAACATTTACAGTTACTCAGAAAGCACTGTTCTTCAGCAGCTTAATATAAGTCATTAAGATGAATAAACATTACTATCTTATAAAATAAAAGACATAAAAGCTTTCTATTTATTTTATTTATATTATCTTCAATGCATATATTGTTATTTTACTTTATGCACTTCTTATACTACATATTAACTATTATCATCATAAACTTCAACAACTTCTTTGTAAAGCAACAACTCATTTCAATTCTTATTTATGAGAACTGCAATCAATGATTTACTCTTATGAAAAAATAACTAATAAAAAAAGATCTATAAAATGTTGTTGAAATCTTAGCAGTCAATATACTGATTAGTGAATTCTTAGATTCATTTTTTTTTAGTAGTTTTGACTTTAAAAGTCAGAAAACTGATGTAAAGACTTTATATTAACTTATTATCTGCATAAACATAGATGATTAAGAATATCTGATGAATAAAATCAGCACAAAGAATGTTTGAGATATATTAAAGTTTAAGTATAAAGAGAAGCTGTAGATGACTGAAAGACAATATTTAATGAAGTTTGTTAAGTATAAAATGTTAAAAAATGTATTCATTGAAGAAATATAAATTTATTTAAGCAAACTCAGCAGAAAGATTGCTGCAACTCAGTTTAATATGATTAAGTTGTTTAAATCAAAACAACAATTTTAGATGCTGCTTTAAGTGCTATTAGTTAAGTATGTTGTGATCTATAATGTCATTAATGTTTAAAACAATTTAGACATTAAGAGAAATCTATAAAAGCTTTAGAAGAAAAAGATACAGTTTAAGACTGATAAGATTATTATTATTTTGTGAATAGATAAACAGAAAAAAGATTAATGTTTAATGAATTAAAATTGCAGTTCATTAAATTACTGCATAATTAATATTAAGTAACATTATTGCAGATCATTCAGCTTAAACAGTAATCATTTTTTTTATTACTTTATTAAGTACTTTCTTTACAACAACTTTTACTTCATTAAAGATTGTGAATTTCTTTCTAATGTTAAGCAAGATATTTAAAAGAAGATAAGTAGATTAACTGTAATTAAGCTGTATAGATTAATTGCAATTAAGTTGTATCAGAAGTCAATTTATAAAGAAAAAGAAAAGAGATACAGAGTTTTTAATGTAAAAGTTAATGACAATAATGATAATGACTTTTTCTTTAAATCTAAAAAGAAAAAGAAAATTAACAATGAAATTACTGCTCTATTTAAGAAGACTGTCAGTAAGATACTTAAATCTAAATAAGTTGCAGACTTTAAATTCTTCTCATGTATAATTAATTAACTTTAACTCTTCAGTGACTTTCTTATATGAATGAGACATCAATAAATTAAAGTTAAAAGAGAACATTTATACTCTTATTATTGTAAAGTAATCATTATATAAGTTAGATCAGAAAATTCTGTAAGACTGAGTTTAACACTTTATATGTTTAAACTTGAGATCAATTTTCTGTCAGAAAAGCAAATGTGCAAAATGAAACTGTATAAAAGCTTTAATTAACACTGTCTTTAAATGTATGATAAGCACAGCAAAACTATAATAAAAGTATTAGAGCAAAATAAAGTTTATATAATTAAATATATTATAAAGAGTCTTAATGAATTTGCTTTAATATCTGCAATATATACATCACATTTAAAGATTATCTTTTCTGCTGCTGCTTCAGACATAAGCTTATATTTTTAGATTCATGAATATAATCTTATGATTAACTTTTTAAACATTGATACTGCATCATTAAATAGAAAGATCAAGACTTACAGACTTTAATATTAATAATTTGCTCATCTTAATTCTGTAAAGTTGCATAATCCTTACAAGATAACAACTCTTGAAAAGTCAATTTTCATTGTTGAAAATAATGAAAATATATATAAGATTTGTGCTCTGATCAAGTTCATCAATAAGTGAGATTATACTGTAAATAAAAGAAAGATTAATATTTTCATTCTTATCTTCATTGACATATACAGCTCATTATTCTTGTCATTTAATGAATATCAGTACTTTCTGAAGATAGTAGATAATCACTTTTAGAAGATGTGAATGATATTGCTGAAGCAATGTAATGAGATCTTATAGACACTGTAAAAATGACAGTTAAAGACTGAACTTCAGACTGATGCAAAGATTCTTGCTGTATAAAGCAACAACAAAATGAAGTTAAAGTTCATTTTAAATGACTGATGCAAATCTTTTAACATTACACTGCAATACATAATGTTCTACATGTCAATTCAGAATAACATTGTTAAAAGAGTCATTCAAATTACTGAGAACTCAGTGTACATCATAATTAAAGAGATATAACTGTCAATAAAGTTCTGAATGCAGACAGCATAGATAGATGTTTATCTTTATAATTAAATAGCAACTGATCTTTTAATTAATGATAAATAGATAACTCTTAAGAAAGCTTTCATCAGTGTGAAGTTATTCATTAATTATATTTATATATGAGAATGCAAATACTACAGCTACATTGATCTTAAGTTATTATCTGAAGATAGATGTAACAAATTTATGAATTAAGAATGAGTAAGAGTCTTTATGAACTACATTGAGAAAATTACAAAGCAGTATTAACTTTAAGCTTCAGATTTTAAATATATTATTAAGAATCATGCTGTAAAGTTTGCTAAAAGCAAGAAGAAAGACACTGTTGATTTTAGACTGTAACAGTAAACATTAAATGTTTTTTTAAATAGAAGATTCATTAAACATTTATAAAAGAAGTTAATCATTATGAAGATCACAGCTTCAAATCAGACACTTATAACTTAGAACAGTAAGATGCAGTCTAATTTAATTATGATTAAAATTAATAAGTCTTAAAATAAACAACATGAAATTAAGTTGACTGCAGTCAATCTAGATGAATTGTTAAATGAGAAGATTAATATTGATTAAGTTAAAATAATGACATTTAAAGAAGTCAGAATCTTTCTGTGTGTTGAGATTCTGAAATAAAAGAAAGATAACAATGATGATGATTAAGATGTGAATAAATTTTTAATTAAAATATTAAGAGTTATACTGACACTTATGACATTCTTTACAGACAAAGAAGATTCTATAATCAGATTTAACATTTCAACACTTATTATCTATGCTGAAGCAGTGAAAGACTTAATCTGAGAAGAAATGTAAAAGAATGTTATTTATATAGAGTTGACAGTCTTGATGATAAATGAAATATAAGAAGAGATTGTGTCATCAAGAAAAGTCAACATTGTAATTAGTAAATGAATCTTTAAACTTAAGCTGAACATCAATGAATTCTTAAATAAGCTTAAGACAAGATTTGTGACAAAAGACTTTTTATAAATATATAATGTTAATTATAAAAACATTTTTACTTTCATTATTAAATTTAACACTGTGCAAGTCTTTCTGACTATTGTTGCACTCAAGAATTTAAAGTGTCATTAAGTAAATGTCAATAATATCTTCACAAAATTCTTTCTGAAGAAAACAATCTATATAACATTCTTTTTTAAAATTAATATTACATCTAATTATGTTCTGCACATACTGCACAGTCTTTATGATCTTAAGTAAACTATATAAAATTGACATAAATAATGTATTATTAAATTATTTAAATTAAATTTTCATTAAAGCAAAACTGATCTTTGTCTTCTTCTTTACAGCATTAAAAGAATTATGCTGCTTCTTTATATAAACAATATTGTTATAACTTCAATAAATCTATTATACATTCTCTGATTTAAGCAAGCTCTTATGAACATGTTCAAAGTTAAGAACTTAAGAAAGATACAGAAAATTCTTGACATTTAAATTATATATAATTGCAAAATGAGAACTCTGTATCTGAATCAGACTCATTATGTAAATAAGATATTAAAGAATCTTCATATACAATCTGATAAGTATAGAGTCATCAGCATTTCATTTAACAAATATGATGTTCTTTATTCTGCTGATTTAATTGATTAAAGAATAAATTAAAGACAGTATTAATAGATAATTGAAAGCTTAATGTATGCAGTAATTTATATTTAATTAAACATTATCTTTACATTAAATTGACTAAGTCAATATCTCAGCAATTCTATAAAGCATCATGAATACATACTTAAGAAATTACTGCAATATGTAAAATTAATCATTAATCTCAACATTATGTACAGTTTTAATGAAAGTCAAGCAATGCTTAAATACTCTAACTTTAACTATGCTTTGAATAAATAAAATTAAAAATCAATTCTAGAATGTATCTACATGCTTAAAGATGAATTAATGTTGTAAATAAATTAAAAATAAAAGTTTATCATCATTTTAATTATTGAGACTGAATATATAATTATGTCAATGTGTGCAAAGATTGAGATCTGACTTGAACAGATGTTAAGAGACATAAATATAAGTAAATATTTTAAAATCAACTTATATTATATAAGCATTTAAGAGAATGAAGCTCATTAAATATCTTTATTTATTTAGCTTAAAGAAGACAATTAAGCTGTCTTAATTTTAATTAAGAATGCACATATACATAAATGATTAAAATACATTAATATCTTTTATTACAATATCTGTGATCTGCATAAGTGCAATCAGATTTAGATAAACTTTATGTTCAGTTAAAAGATAATTGTTAATAAGCTTATCAAGTCTCTATCTAGATGAATCTTTAAACAATTTATTAAATTTATAAAACTTACTGTTAATAATTAGTTAAATTCTTAAATGATTTGTTGAACTCTTAATGATGTGTTTAATTATTTGATGTTTATTATCAATAAGAGTTAATAGATGCAGCCTTATTAAATAAAAGTGTTGAGAAATGATGTTCTAGCTGCTTCTATGAAGTGAAATAAAATTAATGTTAAAAATTGAATGAAAACTTTATTCACATTAATTACAGTCAATATTCTTTTTACTTCTTCTGTAACTCTCTTAATCAAGATGTGCTCATAGACAACATAGTTTAGAAGTTTCACTAGATGACATAGTATAGTATGAGTATTACTTTCTTTCAATAAATTTATTGATTTTGTTGTTATTTAATACAATATGAAAATTAAGCTGTAAAACTGATGATCTAGCAAGCTAGAACCTTAATAAACAATTAATAATTGTTTTAATGAAATATCTTTAATGCTATTAAATTGTTACTGTTAAATAAAGTCAAGAGATAAAAAGCTGTCTTGTTAAATAAGTAAAAAGTCTTAGCTATATAGTTGTCTAACTATTACATCATAAGAATAGATACAGTACTAGATCAAAAGTCTTTATGAATGACATATTTATCATCAAAACTCATTACTATCAATGCTATAGAACTCAGAACTCTAGGCAGTTAAAAATTCTGAAAATTTAGAATGTTTTAGAATTTTACTTTAACAAGACTTTTATCAATTCAGAATTTATAGATTAATTGTGGTGTTCTGTTGTACACAGTGTGTACTTGATGAACAAGAAAAACATTGAAATTTATATATAAAATTAATGTTTTTAAGATATACTCAGCAATTCAGCTATACTACTCAACATTTTACTTATTATTTATACATAAAATTTATATGCACTCACAGATTCTATAAAAGTCTCTTAGATTCTAAAGTCTCAGAATTTTTAACTGTCTAGAGTTCTGAGTTCTATAGCACTGATAGTAATGAGTTTTAATGATAAACAGATCATTCATGAAGACTTTTGATGTAGTATTATAGATAGAAGCAATTTCTTATAATGATGAATAAAGTAAGAATAAATATCTAAACAGAAAGAAATGATGAAAGATCATTATGATGAGAAAAGATCATAATGATGAATTAGTGTAGTGAGAGAAAGAAAGGTGTCAGCATCATAACATAAGTATTGTCATTATACTTTTTAACAATGTACATTGTCTCATTCAATTGTTCTCAATGTCACTGAGAGCTCTCAGCTTCAACTTTACTGACTAAGTTGTTAATAAGTATTTATAATGAATTCTAATTGTCATATAAGATTGCTTCTGAGATCTAAGAGAAAGTGTGAGTTATTAGTTATAAGAGACATCAGGATCTCTTACTGTCTCTTGACTTGTAGAGCAGACAAAATTTGATGTAGATGTTGAAGATGATGTTTGAGACTTTATAATTGTAAGATTACACAGTGAATGAAAAGTAAATCACAGCAAAGCAGAGCAAAAGAAGGCAACTCTTTGTTGTTATATGCAGAATGCACTGTCATTCTCAGAATGAAGATATGTCTCATCTGCACTAAAGCTGAACTAATGTGATATGGACCTGTATGAGTTTTAAATTGCAATGAAGTTCAAAGATAAGTGGTGTTAAGCAGTGCTTACTTTGATACAATGCAATCTCAGAATTCAAGTCATCTTTTGAAAGTTAAAGGTTGCTGTTATCTTCATTTAGTGTTCTCAGTGCCAAGCTCAAAAAGTTATGAAAGTGTGAAAATTGTCACTTTTGTTAGATTCATCTTCTTCTCTGAATTGCTGCTGGACTTAGACTCTTCACTAGCTCACCATATGCATAATCTAGTGTACATGAGCCTTTCCACTCCTGTCAATATACCTCACCACTAAAGTGCAAGCTGAATTGAATGCTTTCACACCAAGATTAACTTCTGATTTCACATTTTCTTTAATAGTCTTTGTAGCCTTCATAACTCAATATCAAACACAAGATGAAGTTCTCTCAGTCAACTGTACTTGTTAATGCGTAAACATATTGATAATGAAGTTGCATTACCTTATTGAGATACTGCTCATAGCATAGTTGACATCAACTCTTCTGGCATTGTTTACAGTTGAAGCTTTTTCTGATACTATTTTGACAGGGCCAACAGATAGTACTGTATTTAGTTTGAAATGTAAGTTTATACCTTCAAGAATGCTCACTCAGTTTTTAATTGATGATTGCACCACAGAGAAAGATAGAACATGAGTATGAATTAGTGTTCTGACTGACATCTCAAGAAGTTACATAAATCAAATGCTTCATGATCTGAGAGATTGTATGTTGATGAGGCTTCTGGTCATATAATTGTAGTAAGGACTCACTGGTCTCAATGCCCATTCACACATATTCACAGATGCATGAGATATGCACTGTAAACAGCACATTGCCTGTTGTTTCTGCTGACAGAGCATGGTAAGAGTGACTATGTATTGATCATTGAAATGTTAGTAAAGAAACTTCACCACAAGAGAAGCTAGTGAAGGCTGTTTCTATATTTCTGTGAACCAGTGAGAAACAAGTCTCAAAGCCACCACAGCTGTAGATCTTCAGGAACTCAAGACTTCTTCTTTTCACACTTATATTTGCTGTACAGCTCTGAAGAATTCTATCTTTAGTCTGGCTAGCTGGCTGTTACATCCTGATCAGAGATTCCTCTGATATAGGAGCTAGAGGTTAGAGCTTGTGATATAAGAGAGTTTCAGACATGTTAAGTTAATTAATAGCTAATAATATGCTAAGTAATAATTACATTGAACACATTCATCTTCTTAAGAAAGATAATCTGTATATATATCAGACTGCTCATCTTGCTTATTTATGAGCACTGTGAGTCAGCTCACTTAGCTTATTTATGAGCACTGTGAGCTTACACTGAGCTGTACATTCTCAAGATGTAGTTTCCTGAATCTACACATTCAATGAGTCTACTAAAATAATGATTATAATATCATTCTTTCTTCTCAGACACTAGTTCTTTAGAATCTATTTAAATAAAAGTTTCTGTCTTTGTAATCTGTAAGCTTTTCATGATGAAGTCATTCAAAACATGCAATTATCTTTATCTTTATCAATTCATTAATAAAGACAATGATTCAATGTTGACTGTCTGTCTTCACTGTTTCAATCTCTTAATTTTTTACATAAAGATAAAGAATCATTCTAAGTGTACTAAGTATATTTGCTGCAGTCATTCATGTATTAATGTGTTGTAAGAATTTCTCAACTATATATACAATAAATTTAAGTTCAATCTGTCTGTTGCTGAGAAAGAACTGACACAGACTTTTGCTAAAGTTGCTTGTCTTCATAAAACATTAAAATATACAAAAGATAAAGTTACTGAGAAGACACTCTATCTTGCTTGAAAATTTGCTGATGATAATGATGATGTTTTTAAAGATAAGAACAATTTTAATTCTTTAAATCTCTTATTCTTAAATTTCTAAGATGATCTTATTTCTACAGTCTTTTCTTCTCAAACTGCTGAAGCATTCTTACACAGTTAAGTAAATTATTCTTAAGTTCTCATATGCTTTTCAAAGCATCATATTCTTTTCATTTAATGAAATAATGAGCTTTCTCATTAATCATTTTCTTTCTTAAAATGTTCTCTACTTCATATTTGATTTTGAGTTCAACAGATGTTGATGTAACTTGAAGTGATATGAACTGATTGCATCATTGAAGCATTGATGCATGAAATACTGAGTATATTTACATTTCTCAAAATAAATCTAATTCATAGCTTAATTTCTTGATGTTTCTCTTGATCATGAATGACTCAATGCTCTTATTCATGAGTTTCTTGCTCTTCTTCTTCATTTACATGTTGTTCATCTGTAAATATACTTTCTCATCAACCTCATATGATTTTATCTCTGTTGTTCATTTCTTCTATTCTTCAATTCTCTTTATGAGATCAGTATACAGTTTCTTAAACTTCACAATATTCAACATTACTTTCTAACTTCAAGATCTGTGCACTCACAGATCTCTTTAAATCTTCAGATAATATTCATAGTTTGCTTTAAATGATGTCTTTTCTGTGATTTCATTTTACACATTGTTGTACATGAACTGTGTCATCAGCAGCAGTTGTACTCAATTGTTCTGTTTTACATTGACATAATGTCACAAATACATCTCAACTGTCTAATTCATTCATTCACTCTGTTCATTCATCTGTAAATAATATATCATCAACATCTTATGTTTTATCCTGAGTTCTGCTGTAAGCATTTCTCAGAACTTGCTTGTGAACATGTCACAAGACTATTTGCTTTAAGGGTCTCAATTGTCTCTGCCTCACTTTGTGCTCACTGCCTTCTTCACAAGCCTATTGCTTCTACTCATTCAGGCATTCAGGTAAATGCCTCATATGATGCTGTCACTTAACCTGCTGCTTGCCTGGCCATGAAACTGATGTATATATAGAGAAGTATTCTCATCATAGCTAGATTTCAGCTTTTTACAAACTCATGACTCTGACAAATTGATAGCATCAACTGCACCATCAGCTCACATATAGTGACACCAGATTTGATTCATCAGTCATATTCATATGACACCATAAATTCTTCTAATACCTTACTTTCACATCATCACCACCTCATCTCATCAGGCCTCACTACCTAACCATCAAGCTGAACATCTGTTTGAGCATATTACTCACTACTATCAGATAATCTCATGAAGCCTTAACATTATGCCTTGATGCTGTTGAAGTCTTTGCCACATGTTCAAAAGACTTTCACCTGATTCTAACCTTGCTGCCAGTGTCTCTACTAGAATATGAGGCAAGAAAGACAAAGAAAAGATATTTATCTTGTCAGAAGTGCCTATTAACTCATTTCAGTCATTTAGCAGCCTTCATCACTCTGTGTTAATCTCTCTATCAAACTTAAACAACTTCAACATAGCCTCACCTGAATCAGTTAATCTTGTTAAGCTCAATCAGCCTCATCAGTCTGATTCAGACTTTCAAGACAATACTATGCCTACTTTATCTGTTCATATTGATATGACTGAGAAAATATCTTGTAAAACTCTCAATCCTCATATTGATATGGTGGAAGGCAGTGATAGCAATGATCAAAGCTATCAAGGCATTGGTTTTACTCATTAGCAATGAGTGTGGCTCATTAGCCTTATACAAAACAATGTCAGCAATGAAGAAAATAATCATCAGTCTTCTGACAATGACAATGAAGACAATAGTCAGAATAACACTCTCAGCTCTAATGAATGATTCATGTTGTTGATGTGAAAACTAGACAATATTGATTACTTTAATTCTGAATTTGATAAACAAGAGCCTGATACTGATCTTATTGAAAGCTCTAGTCAACACATATACTATCAGGATGTTTATACCTTTGTGAATCAACTACAGGTTCTTGCACTCATTAAAGGCCTTGATGCCTTATGAGTCACTATATCAGTCTGTTTATGTGAATTGACATTGCTTTAACATATCATTGAACTTATTAAGATAAAATGAGAACTCTTAGACAATGCTGGCCTAAAGCAATGATACATCATTCTAATTAAATGATTCAAGAAATGGGCCCCATCAGTCTTATGAAACATTCAGAAGAATAAGTACATCATGACTGATGTCTATAAAGGCAAATTGTTATGAGTCTTTGCTCAGAAGCTATTTTGACACGCAAAAGCAGCTGAGATGATGTCAGTATACAATCAACTGGTTGTAGTGTGAAATAATTTAGATTTAAAATTCTGAGTGCATGTGCCTGAATCTCAGCCTACTATCACCATGTTGCAATTCCTTGAATTACTTGACTCAAAAATGAGCCTTTGAAGCGAAATGGCTTGCAAACATCATTGTACCTCAGTGACAGTGTCAAATCCTTCATATCAGTCTGAATGAGAAGCATCAGCAAATCAATTTTCAAACAGACCACCACATAGTGAGT